>OLRJ01003291.1_pt1 | contig 10876 bp, 10 predicted proteins | sample 1672741 | NCBI WGS metagenome assembly OLRJ01 (sample SAMEA3136719, study PRJEB25190) | human gut metagenome | biome: human gut; feature: human-associated habitat; material: faeces | place: Austria | collected 2013
CATCGATTTCAAGACTTCTCTTGCTTCCTGTCTCCATGGCAGATTCGAACTTCTTAAGTAAAATCTTTTTATCAACTGTCTTCTCAAGTTCGAAATCAAATTTATTTTTTGGATTAAATTTATTTTCTTTGCGTATAATGCCCCCACAATAATCAAAATAGCGAAACACACAATTCCCCCCGTTAAAACATTTTTTACAAAAAAACAGGGACATATTGCAGCAATGTTTTTTCATTACCATACACATGTCCCTGTCTCTCAGTTCCTTATAATATTTTTAAGCCGTGCTTTTCATATCTAAAAAAAAGCACAATTCCTGCAATCATTATTTATCGTTCTCTTCTCTCTGACGGATAAAATGTCCGGATTTTCCTCCATCTTTCTCCAGAAGCATGATATCCACGATCTGCATGCCGCGGTCAACTGCTTTACACATATCGTAAATAGTCAGCAGTGTAGCAGAAACAGCGTGCAGAGCTTCCATCTCGATACCGGTCTTTCCTGTTGTTTTGACAGACGCAATAGCCTCAATCTCCCATTTGCCCGGATATAACTCAAAATGAATATCCACACCGGTCAGAAGCAGCGGATGGCACATCGGAATGATATCCCACGTCTTTTTCGCAGCCATGACACCGGCTACCTGTGCAACAGCCAGAACATCGCCTTTTTTGATCTTGCCTTCTGTAATCAGTTCAAAGGTCGCCTGCTGCATACGGATACGGCCGGATGCTACACCGATACGATGCGTATCTGCTTTTTCCGAGACATCCACCATCTTAGCACGTCCCTGATCATTTATATGTGTAAGTTCCATTTCCATAAAACTTTCCTCCTAATAAGTCCATATACTCTCAACGTCTTCTATAATAAATTTGTTTCCCCAATTTATTATAGAAAATTTCAGGCATACATACTAATACAGTACTTCCCAGTCTGTCGGAAATTTTGACATACCGATCAGCATATCATCTGTAACCGTCTTACGGGCATCCGGAATGGTATATCCCATTTTGTTCAGATCTTCTTCAATGTACTGGATCAGTTTGTGATTACCCGGTTTTGCCTGATAAGTTCCAGGTGGAAGCACGCCATGTTTATCATTTTCACTGTAAAATGCGATATTCTCTGTCTCCGGATCATGCCAGATACGATAGTATCCCAGTACTTCTCCATCACATTTTACTTCAAAACGCATAATCTTAAATGCAATATATTTTTCTACTTCTTCCCAATGGAAGGTTACGGTCTTTAAATCAGCCATTTTATATTCTCCTATAATCTTTATTTGCCAAATCCGCAGTTCGGGTAAGTACATACATCACAGTTCAGGCAAAGACCGCCTTCTCCCAGTCTGCAGATATCTTCCCTTGTCATGATGTCATCTGCCATTGCGCGCGGCAGTACCAGATCAAAGATGGTACGTTTTGCATACATAACGCATCCCGGCAATCCCATGACCGGAATCGTCTTTCCGTCTTTTTCGTAATAAGCAAGCATCATCATTGCACCCGGAAGTACCGGAGCTCCATAAGATACAACCCTTGCTCCTGTATTTGCAATCGCGCCCGGTGTGCAGTCATCCGGATCTACGCTCATGCCGCCGGTGCATACAACCATATCTGCTCCCTGCTCGATAAATGCAAGGATTGCTTCTGTAATATGAGCTTTCTCATCATCCACATAGGTCTGTCCAAGTACTTCTGTCGGGAACTCTGCCAGCTTATCTTTGATGACCGGTCCAAAAGTATCTTTGATACGTCCTTTGAACACTTCGCTTCCTGTCGTAACGATTCCGACTTTTTTCTTTTTATATGGAAGAATATTGAATATCGGCTGATCATTTCCTACCTTGCTTACAGCTTCCATTTTCTCTTTTTCAATAACAAGCGGAATGATACGGGTTCCAGCCAGTTTGTCACCGACTTTTACCATGGTATCTCCATGTCTGGATGCGATCATCATCTGTTCAAAATTATTGACAGCAAGCAGACGTTCTCTGTTGATTTTTAATACGCCGTCTGCATCAGCAATCAGTTCGATTTTTCCCTCTTTTACATCAGAGCCATGCATGTGATTGCCCTTACACATGCTGTATAATACCTGTGCAGCCTCGTTTTCATGAAGCATTGTATCATCATTTTCCCAAACATAGAGATGCTCTTTTCCTACAGAAAGCAGTACCGGAATATCCTCTTCAGTCACTACATGTCCCTTACGAAAGACCGCATCCTTTGTCACACCTCTGATGATCTGTGTGATATCCTGACAAAGAACATGTCCTACTGCATCTTCTGTTCTGATCAGTTTCATACCCAAAAACCTCCATTTAATCTAAACCAATTCTTCTCTCGACTTGCATACGCTTTTCCACTCCATATACAGAGTCGCTTAGGTTAGATTATAACAGTCTGGGATTCCATTAGCAATCCTAAGAACTCTCTCACATATGCTAAATCATAATAACTGCAACAGCCGCATCCAGTATCTTTCTCGCCTGCTCCGGCGTATTTTCAGAGATTACCTTACTGACCATGTCATATCCAAGCTTTTCTATATAATCGACGCTGTAATAACTGGAAGCATTCAGAAGTTCTTCACATCTCCGTTCATCCGCGCACAGAACTTTTACGCAGCTCTCCCGGAAAATACGCGTAGCATTATTCAAAAGATCCAGACTTCCAAGAAGGTTATCCGCAATAAGAGGTAAAAATGCATTCAGTTCAAACTCACCTCTGGCTGCGGCCATAGAAACTGCATTGTCATTGGCCATGACCTGAATCGATGTCTGAATAACCATTTCCGGGATTACCGGATTGACTTTTCCCGGCATGATCGTGCTGCCCTGCTGCATAGCCTTCAAATGGATCTCTCCAAATCCACCATGTGGACCGGAATTCATCAGACGAAAATCTCCGGCAATTTTGGACAGATTAACAGCAAGCGCTTTCAGCAATCCTGATACTTCTACAAACACATCATTATTCTGTGTGATATCCATAGGATATTCTGCTGATGCAAGACCGATTCCCGTACTTTTCCTTAATTCCTCAATGATTCCAAACCTGTATTTTCTGGATGCCGTATCAGAAAGTCCTACTGCAGTACCTCCAATATTTACCTGGCGAAGCCGCTCTTCGATTTTATAGATCCTCCACCGGTCTCTGGCAATTGCCTGTGCGTATGCGCCAAATTCCTCACCCAGCGTGATTTCCACTGCATCCATAAGTTCGGTCCTTCCCAGTTTTCGGATCTCACTGTATGTATTTTCTTTCTGTTGTAACGCTTCCTGCAATTTTGCACATTCATCACTGAGTACTCTTAATTTCTCGATTGCTGCAATACGAAGCGCCGTAGGATATACGTCATTGGTAGACTGTCCACGGTTAACATCGTTCAATGGATGAATTTTTTCATATGCTCCGGGCTTCTCTCCCCAAATGATCAAAGCAAGATTTGCCAGTACTTCATTTGCATTCATATTTGTAGAAGTTCCTGCCCCGCCCTGCAGGGATTCCAGGGAAAAATACTGATCATATTTCCCGGAAAGCACCTTATCACAGGCCTGTATTAGCGCCTCATAAATATCTGGTCGGATACCCATTTTTTTATAGGTTACAGCTGCTGCCCGTTTTACTTTTACGATTGCATATATAAGACTTTTATTTGTTTTTTTATAATGAAGCGAAAAGTTCTCGAGCGCCCGCAAGGTGTTAATTCCACGCAGATCGCTCTCACTGATCTGCATACTTCCTAAAATATCTGATTCTGTTCTCATAATCATTCCTATACTACTTCTCTGATTCAGAATTATTTCCTCTCTGAATCAGATCTTCCTGTTGATGTCATCCTGCATCTGGTCTGCCATTTGTCTTTAACGCTGACAACTGCCAGATTCAGCCTTCTTTCCGTTACTACTCTTCCAGCTCCTGCAGCAGATATGGGAAAATCTGAATGCTCCGTTTCAGGATTCCCTGCATATACGCGATGATAATGCCATAATTTGTAAATGGCACATTCTGATCCATGGCACACTTCATACGATATCTCATTTCCCGTTCATTTAACATGCATCCACCGCAATGAATGACCAGCGCATACGGAGAAAGATCTTCCGGAAATTCTGTTCCTGAACTGGTCGCAATCTCAATCTTCTTTCCTGTATAATTTTTCAGCCAGCGCGGAATCTTCACGCTTCCAATATCATCACACTGCCGGTGATGGGTACAACCTTCAGATATCAGCACCTTATCTCCATCCTGAAGGTTTTCAATAGCCGCAACGCCATGTACTGCAGCATCCAGGAATCCTTTATACCGCGCCATAAGAATTGAAAACGAAGTAAGCGGCACATCATCCGGAACATCTGCTGATACTTTTGCAAATACCTGACTGTCCGTAATGACCATAGACGGCTTCTTTCCCAGATGTTCTAACGTCTCGCGCAATTCGTATTCTTTTACAACAATGGCTGTGGCATCGGCCTCCAGAATGTCACGGATTGTCTGCTGCTGCGGCAGGATCAGGCGACCTTTTGGCGCAGCTTTGTCAATCGGAACCACCAGGACTACAAAATCCGACGGGGTAATCAAATCTCCTACGATCTGCAGCTTCATCTCATCCGTTGGAGCCAGTTTCCCGATATGTTCTTTCAGTTCCCATATTCCCGTTCCCTGCATGGCACTGACATATTGCTCATTCTGACAGACTACAGGTATCTTCTCCAGTAAATCCGTTTTATTATACACAATGATATAAGGAATCTCTTTTTCTTTGAATATTTTTATCAATTCCCTATCACAGGACTTTAATCCTTCTGTAACATCTACGATCAAAACAGCGATATCAGTCTTATTCAACACCTGTTTTGTCTTTCTGACACGCAGTTCTCCCAGCGCCCCCTCATCATCGAATCCAGGTGTATCAATGATCATGACCGGACCAATTGGCAGTAATTCCATCGATTTATAGACCGGATCTGTCGTCGTTCCTTTTGTATCAGATACAACTGCCAGTTCCTGTCCCGTTACTGCATTTACAACACTTGATTTGCCTGCATTTCTTCTTCCGAAAAAGCCAATATGTACCCGATTTGCTGCAGGTGTATTATTTAATCCCATGTTTTTCTCCCCCAGTTCTTTTTATGAGCATCCGAATTTTCCAGAGCAAGACACTTCTCACTGTTTTTATCATTTTTTGTATTCAGCTGCATATTCCTCATTTTAACTGTTCACATATATTCTCAGTTTTACTTATAATATACTGATCATCTCATCTGCCATTTTTCTCAATATAGCAATTAGTATACCATATTTTTTTCAAAGATTCTTATTCTTTGCAGACGAAATCTACTTTTATTTCTGTGCACAACAGCACAATTTAACCTGTTTTTCCATATAAAATAGTTTCTTTAATGTGTGTCCATGGCGTGATAACATATGTTCTTTCAAAAATTTTATTTCTTAATAATAAAAAATGCCCTGAACCTCCTACTAAGAATAGAAATAGTTCAGGACATCTCATTATGGGATAAGATATAATTCCTTTTGTTTAAGTATTTGTTTAAGCAATGAATGGCAAGTTTAATTTATGCCTGTTTGATCTTTTTAATCTCTTCGATCAGAAGCGGCAATACTTTCATGACATCTCCTACAATGCCTACATCTGCCACATCAAAGATTGCCGCATCTTCATCTTTGTTAATGGCAATGATATAACCAGAACCGACCATACCGGATACATGCTGTGTTGCGCCGGAAATGCCACAGGCAATATAAAGCTTCGGTGCTACAATCTTGCCGGACTGTCCTACTTGATGGGATCGTCCGATCCATTCTTCTTCGATTGCCGGTCTGGTAGCGCCTACAACACCACCACATACATCAGCCAGTTCCTGTACAAGAGCAAAATTCTCTTTGCTTCCCATACCACGGCCACCGGATACGATAACGTCTGCTTCTTCCAGATTTACAGTCTCTGCAACTTCTTTTACAATGTTTGCAATCTTTGTAAATACAGACTCTTCCGGAATTGCTACGGTTTCTGTTATAATCTCTCCAGTCTTTCCTGCCTCAATCTCTTTTGCAAAAGAACCGCCACGAACGGTTGCTACTACTGGAAATGTTTTCAAAACGACATCATTTAAAATATTTCCGCCGTATACCGGACAGGTAAGTATGTACTGTTCTCCATCTGCAACAATGTTCATAACATCAACGGCACAACCTGCATCAAATTTCTTTGCAGTCAGCGGTGCAATATCTTTGCCTTCCTGTGTAGCTGCTGCCAGTACCACTGCCGGCGTATATTTTTCTACCAGTTTTGCAAGCATCGCTGCACGCACTTCAGCACGTTTTTCTTCTGTTTTTACAATAACTGCTTTATCTGCGCCGGCTTCAATTGCTGTTTTTGCCGCTTCTTCCGGCTCTTTTTCCAGTACTGCTGCGATAACTTCCTCGCCTTTTGCATGTGCCAGCTCTTTTGCTTTTGCCAGAATCTCAAGTGCCGGACCTGCAGGAGCGCCATCTGCAGTCTCAACATATACTAAAATATTTTTTCCTTCTGTCAGACTCATTTTTACGACCTCCTACAATACTTTGGCATCTGTGATAAGTGCCATTGCCTGAGCAACTGCCTCTTCCGGTGTCTCAGCTTTAATCTTTACGCCGGCCTGACGTTTTGCCGGTGCATATACTTTTATAACTTCCATAGATGATACAGGAAGTTCTCCTGCTTCCAGTTCTGCAATTGGTTTTTTTCTTGCAGCCATTTTACTCTTAATCGTCGGGTATCTCGGATCATAGTTTGGCTTCTGAACTGTTACGACACATGGTGTGGAAGCTTCAATCTCATTGTATCCAATCTCTGTTTCCTGACGGATTACAGCTTTGCCATCTGCGGTTTCCACTGCGATTACATTGGCAACTGCCGGAACATTCAACTCATCTGCCAGCAAAAGACCTGTCTGGCTCGCTGCATAATCCGTAGATTCTTTTCCGCAGAATATGATATCAAAAGTTTTGCCTTCTGCTTCTTCTATATCTTTTTTAGCTTTTGCGAGAAGTTTTGCTACTGCAGCGCTGTCAAGGCTTTCCGCATCCTCACATTTTACAAGATATGCATGGTCTGCACCTACTGCAAGACAGTTTTTCAGGGAATTTTTTACACTGTCATCGCCAATGGATACAACAGTTACTTCTCCTTCCACTGCTTCTTTTAAACGTACGGCCATCTCTTCTGCATAGGTATCAAATGCATTGACAACAGGTGTAACGTCATCCAGCGCCGGTTTTCCTGTAGCTTCATTCAGGGAAATTTCTACAGAATCATCCGGAACCTGTTTAATACATACTAATATTTCCATAATGATTTCTCCTTGTTGCTCTATGATTGCCTTTCCTGTGTTACTTTTTAGTTTACGTGGAAAGGCTTTTTACTGCTATTGCAGTTGTAGATATGCCCAATATTTTCTTATTCCTGAAAAATACTGAGCATATCCCTTTGGTTTATTTACCAATTCAACTTATTTACCGATCACGCTGTTGGAGATGACAATTCTCTGTACTTCATTGGTACCCTCAAAGATCTGGAAGATTTTAGCATCTCTTAAAAGTTTTTCTACCGGATATTCACGGCTGTATCCGTAACCACCAAACATCTGAATTGCTTCGGAAGCAACTTCCATTGCAATATCGGAAGCATAACATTTTGCGATAGCAGACTCTTTTGTATACGGAAGTCCAAGATCCATTTTTGTCAGTGAATGGGCTACCATCTGACGTGCTACCTCTGTCTTGATTTCCATATCAGCTACTTTGAATTTTAATGCCTGATTTTTGATGATCGGTTTACCAAACTGAATTCTCTCTTTGCCATATGCGATTGCTTCGTTGATACCTCTCTGTGCGATACCGGTTGCTACGCATCCCATCCAGGTACGAGCCTGATCCAGTGTTTCCATTGCGATATTAAATCCTCTTCCTTCTTCGCCAATCAGGTTGGAAGCCGGGATTCTGACATCTTCCAGAACAACATCGCATGTATTGGAAGTACGAATACCCATTTTATTTTCTTCTTTACCTGTACTTAATCCCGGTGTTCCTTTCTCAACGAAGAACATGGACATGCCTTTGACGCCTTTTGTTTTATCGGTCATAGCTGTTACACAGTAGAAAGAAGCAATACCACCATTTGTGATAAAGCATTTTCTGCCATTTAATACATACTCATCGCCATCTTTGACAGCTGTTGTCTTTCCTGCACTTGCATCAGAACCAGCTCCTGGCTCAGTCAGACAGAATGCGCCGAATCCGCCTTCCAGAATCAGATCACATGCTCTCTGTTTTAACTCTTCAGAACCTGCGATCAGAACTGGCTTCATTCCAAGTCCGCTGGCAGAAATCGTAGTTGCAAAACCTGCATCAGCGATTGCCATCTGCTCGATCAGTGCAGCCACATCTACACGGGAAAGTCCAGGTCCGCCGTACTCTTCCGGTACTTCCAGTGCCTGATAACCCTGCTCGATTGCTTTATCATAAATCTCTTTCGGCCATTCGCCTGAAACATCATATGCTTTACACTGTTCTACAACTTCTTTATCGCAGAAATTTTTTACATCCTGTAACAGATCCTGTGCTTCTTCAGAAATTAAATATGCCATTGTTTTTTCCTCCTGTTTATTCGATGTTTTTTTTAAAGTTTATAGCAGATTTTGCCTGGATTTAAGATCATCTTCGGATCAAATACCTCTTTGATTCCTTTCATCAGTCTCATGCTGGTATCCCCTGCAAACGCTGCCAGATAATCCATCTTACCATGACCGATTCCGTGTTCGCCGGAAATCAGTCCACCGCACTCTGCTGCTTTTTTATAAATGATATCCATGAAATCAGCCACCTGTTTTTTAAATTCGGCTTCATCCATTTCATTTGCACACGCATAAATATGTAAATTGCCATCGCCTGCATGACCAAAACTCTTGATCTTAAAGTCATAATTGGACTCCAGAGATTTTACGAAAGTAAGATATGGGGCAATCTCAGTAACTGGTACAACGACATCGCATTCATCCAGAAGCTTGGTCTCTGCTTCAATTGCTTCCAAGAAAGAACTTCTTGCTGCCCATGCATCTTTCTTTTTCGCCGGAGTATCTGCGATCAGTACATCGATTGCGCCAGCTTCCAGAACAACTTCTGCTGCTTTTTCCGTAATCTCCTCCAGAGATTCCATATCATCTCCGTCAAAGGTTACCAGCAGATACGCACCGATGTCCACGCCTTCCAGTTTCTGTGGGAATACGCTCTTTCCAAGATAACGCTCGGATGCAAGAACAATTTCTTTTTCCATAAATTCGATTGCCTGTGGCTGCAGATGCTCCATGGAGAATTTCGGAACAGTTGCGATACAATCCTCGAGGTTTTCGTAAGGAATGATCAGGCTGATGGTCTCTTTCGGAGCCGGAATCAGTTTCAATGTCAGTTCTGTAATGATACCCAGTGTTCCCTCTGATCCGATCATCAGATTTAACAGGCTGTATCCGGTAGATGTTTTGGAAACGGTTGCACCCAGTTTTACGATTTCTCCGGTAGGAAGTACTACTGTCATTGCTCTGACATAATCTCTAGTACAGCCATACTTTACAGCTCTCATGCCACCTGCATTGGTAGATACATTTCCGCCGAGAGTTGCAAATTTTTCACCCGGATCTGGCGGATATAAAAGTCCCTGCTTCTGTGCATCCTCAGCCAGCTGGTTTAACAGAACGCCTGCCTGTACATGTACAACGAAGTTTTCTTTGTCATATTCCAGAATCTTATTCATCTTGGACATATCAATCATGACACCGCCATGGAGCGCTACAGCTGCACCGGTAAGTCCGGTTCCTGCACCTCTCGGAATTACAGGAATGCTGTTTTCATAACACAGCTTCATGATTGCTGAAATATCCTCTGTTGTAGTAGCTTCAATCAATACACTTGGAGCTCCTTTGCCATAGATTGGCATCTCATCATGGGCATAATCATCATTGATCTCATCTCCCACAAATACTTTGCCCGGAACAATCTTTTTAAATTCTTCCACAAGTTCCGGTGTTACTTCATTGTAACTGAACTCTGCCATCTTCTAAATCCTCCTTAAATCATGTTCTCTATAGGTATGGCTGATTCCTACGAATTGCCCTTTTTCTGTCCATTGAATTTTTATCGCATGTATTGGTAGTACCACTTGTTTTAAAAAAATATATCAAATTTTTTCTGCTTTATGGCATAAGATTTCTTCAGTTCCAACTATCATTCCGCAGATTTTCAGCTAGTTGAATAGTGTCCAAATATTCATGAAATCTATGTACCATTCTCGTTCTCACTCTCGAAATTGGTTCTACCATTTGTGTTCCTCTTAATTATAGTACCCTGAAATTGAATCGTCAATATTTATTTACAAAATTTGTCATACCCAAAGTTTAACAAACTTCGGGTATAAACAAATTAGCCATTCAGCATAGCCTATTGTTTTAATCTTTCCAATTCAGATTTTAGTGCATCTATATTGGTCAATTCTCTAATTTTCTGGAGAATGCCGTTAACTTCGTCAGGCGTACCCATACGTGACTGTCCCATAACAATATATTTGCCATCTGTCATATTAAAGAGTTCATCACATAGCATTTGCAAGTCACCCGGCGCACCATTACCAACGTCAGTATGCCAGAAAGCTTTAATTAATCTTGTTGTCTTTTTGAGCTCTTTTACTCCGGCTTCATCAGTAACTTTAAACCCGTCTGACAAAACATTTGCAAATTTATCTGTAAATTTCTTTATGTCTTCAGCTCTTGCAATTATATCTTCAAGCTGTTGTATCCTTTCTTGTTTTGCCGCAT
>OLRJ01003293.1_pt1 | contig 10873 bp, 11 predicted proteins | sample 1672741 | NCBI WGS metagenome assembly OLRJ01 (sample SAMEA3136719, study PRJEB25190) | human gut metagenome | biome: human gut; feature: human-associated habitat; material: faeces | place: Austria | collected 2013
TGTGCGTCCATGTATGTGTCATTTACACTTAAAATTATGCACTCCAGCGTGCCGAGCCATACTCACGTCCTTTGCGGAACTTCTTCGCGTCCTTGCTTTTGAGATACACGGCAAGCCGGAGCAGCAGCCCTGCAAGCAGACCGACGAGCAGATCGGCAGGATGGAAACTCGGCAGCGACGAAGCAAAAGCGGAGGCAAAGCCATCGCCCAGGTGCAGCAGCTTTTCGGAAAGATTTGTGCCTTCCGCCATACGCCACGCCTGCCCCAGCTTGGTGGCGTATAAGCCGATCATGCAGTAAGGCAGATTCAGCGCAAGTTTCTTTTTCGCCGCTTCGGAAATCGTGAAAGTGTGTTTCTTACGCTTGCTCATCGGCTCGGCTCCCTGTTTCGGATTTTCCCGATGGTCTTTGCCGCCTGTTCCTTCGCTTTTTCCAGCCGTTGGAGAACGGAAGGGCGCTCGGACTGCGTTCGGACTTTTGTGCTGGCCAGCTCCTTGAGCGCAGCGGTTAAAGCGTCCGAATCGCGGGCTTTGAAGAACACCAGAACGCGCGGCTTGTCGCCGTCCACTTTGTGGATTGCATAATCTACGCCGTATCTGCGGGTGATCCGCTGGAACTCCTTCAAGTCCTGCCCGGACAGCTCGATATTGCTTACGCCCTGATTCTGCCCGACCAGCTACCTGACCGTCTGTTTGCCGCGGTGTTTCACACCGGGCGCAGACGGATTTTGACGGTGCGCCAGCAGCCTGAGCGCGGCGGACTTGAGGGTGCGGAGGCTGAATTTGGTGCCGTTAATCATCAGGGTCGCGCTTTTCTGCTCGATTTCTTCCTGCATGAAAACCTCCTTTTTCGCTTAATGGATATGAAAAAAGCAGCCAGCTTCAACTGACCGCCAGTGTGTGGGTAAGGATTATTTCTGAATGAGTTTCAGCACGTCGTCTTCGGAAAGCTCGGTCGCCTGCGCGATCTGCTTGATGGAAAGTCCGAGTTCTATCATGCGCAGCGCAGTTTTGCGTTTTTCTTCTTTGATACCTTTGACAACGCCATCATCAATCATGCCTTGAATAGCTTCACACATATTGACCACCTCCGAATGATCGTCAATCTTGAATTTAGTGTTGGTCATGGTGCGGGGTATGTTTTTCATTTCAGACGATAGTAGCAGGTGTTTTTACCGTTGCCTTCTCGTTTCAGTTCGCCGGATGCAACTAATTTACGCAGCGCGCCTTCTATTGAGCTGACGCTCAAAGCAGGGCAGAGTTCACGAATATCCTGCTTACTGAAACGACCGATTTTGTTCAGCGTTGCCTGACGTACCGTTTCAAGCGCCGGCTTTTTTTGTTCGACCAACGAGAAGCGATCCTCAAAATCGCGGTAGGCGGAGAGAATGATGCCCAGCAAATATTTGATAAAGGGAACGGCATCTTCTGTCCCCTCGTGCCAACCTTCCTGTGCTTGACGAAGCGCGGCATAATAGAGGTCTTTATTTTTGGCGATTTTGGCTTCCAGCGAGATATATTTGCCGACATAAAAACCATTTCGATACAGAAGCAAGGTCGTGAGCAAACGGCTCATCCGTCCGTTCCCGTCATTAAAGGGATGAATACAAAGGAAATCGTGGATGAAAATCGAAATAACAATCAAAGGTTCAGCTTCCATGTTGCCGATTACGCGGTTATATTCATCGCAAATGCGGTCAAGGGCTTCCGGCGTTTCAAAAGGTGCAAGCGGCGTAAACAGCGTTTCGGTATGACCGTCTGGATCAGTGGCGCTGATATAATTCTGCACGCTTTTTGTCTGCCCCGCCATAGGGTTGTTCATGTGGCTGTACAAAACTTTATGCAGCTGCAAAATGTAGTTCCGCGTAATCGGAATGGCATCAAAATTTTCGTGGATGATATTCAGCGCATCACGGTATCCGGCAATTTCCTGCTCATCTCGGTTTCTGGGCGCAGTTTTTTCTTCGACCAACTGGCGGATACGGGTGCTTGTAGTGACAATCCCCTCAATCGCATTGGATGCTTCGGTGCTTTGAACCTTGGCGATTTCCACCAGCTTTTCCAATTCTTCCGGGCGCTGCTTGAGATACATCTCCTGTTTTCCGGCTTCTTTATAGATTGCAGCAATCAACCCTAAGATTTCAGAATCCCATTTTTGTTCGCGGATTGCTGCATAGTGAAAATCTCTCATTCTCTTACCTCCGACCGTTTTCCCTTGAATTATGGCATAGATTAAGGGAAACATCAACCCTTTACGAGCAAAATTCCCTTATTATTTTATCCGATTTAAGAGAAAGCATATACCATAAGCAGACAATGAAGAGAATGAGGGGAGTTATCCGCGCACCCAATCCTTCACGCACCGATTGAAATCGGAAATCCGCTCCAAAATCCACTCGGCGGCATACGGCAGAATAAAGACGCAGAAGCTCCCTGCGAACATGGCTGCGGCTTCTCTGAACGTGACCTTGCCGAACAGCAGACAGCAGCAGGCGATGAAGAAAATCAGCGCCGCCAGCTTATTGGTGATGAACTGCGAAATGCCCAGCGCAAAGATGCCGAGCCATTCCATCAGCGTCAGCAAGGCGATCAGGGGCAGGCCAACCAGTTTCAGCAGGAACGTCATGTTCTGCACCTCCGTATCGTTATCGGTGTTTCTTCTTGAGCAGCCGCATCAGACCGAGCAGGACGGAAGCCGCCATCATCAGCAGACCAACGACCATCGACGGCGCAATCGGGAGGTCAACGCCGGTCTGGATGACGGGCGTGTTGATGATGCGCACGAGCTTCTGCGGCGGGACGTAGGATTCGTCAATGGTGAACGTGATTGCCTCGTCGGTCCTGGCATAGCCGTCCAACGGACGGGTTTCACGGATCAGATAGCTGCCCGGAACGAGATTATCAGCGCGTACAATGCCGTTTTCATCGGAAACCAGCTCTCGAATGAACGTCCCCTTGTCGTCATACAGACCGAAGCGAACGCCGGAAAGCGGTTTGCGGCGGTGATCCGTTTTCTCGAACTCGTAATGGTTCGGGATGTTGACCAGCGTAACCGTCTGGTCGTTCTTCCAGTTATAACCGACGTGGAAGGGATAGTCGTTCATCAGGTTGAAGCCTTCCGGCGCTTCATCCTCGCGGAGAATCCAATCGCCGACTGTGAAGCCTGTAATTTCAAATTCGCCCTTTTCATCGCTGACGGCATGGGCGGCGACTGTTCCGCTCTGCGCGTCAATCAGGGTGAAAGAGATACCCGCCAGCGGGTTTCCTGCCGTATCGACCTTCTTGAAGGTCAGCTTCATGCGCTCGTTGGGAATGATGGCAATCGGCTCGGTCGGATTGACGAACGTGCCGTCAAGGGTCAGCGTCACTTGTGCGCCGCTGGGCAGGTAGCCCGGAAGCGGTTTGCTTTCAACGACAGTATAGCTGCCATACGGGATTTTTTCAAACATGGCGATGCCGTCTGCATCGGTCAGCGCTGTAGCGACGACTGCGCCGCGCTCGTCTTTCAGCGAGAATGCAACGCCTGCCAGCGGCTCGTTATGCTCGCCGACCTTTTTCAGCGTGAAGCGCGTGAAATCGTCGCGCAGAACGGTATCCCCGGAAACCTGCCCGTTCTCATCTACGGTAAAGGAGCAGGTCGTTTCGTTCAGCGCGTACCCTTCGGGCGCAAGCACCTCTTTGAAGGTGTAGCGTCCCGGCGTAACGGGAATATCGGGAATTTCGCCGTTTTCATCGGTAACAGCGCGGTAAATGACTTCTCCCTGCTCATTCTTGACCTCGATCTCTGCGCCCGGAACGGTTTCCGTGCCGGTGATATCGGTTTTGGTCAGCGTGACTTTGGTGTAAATCAGCTCGTTACGCACCGTTCCATCCAGTGAAACGCGGATGACAGGCGCATCGTCCGCCTGATTTTCGGGGGAAATCCGTACATCGAAGCGGTTCGGGTTGAGCTTCCAGCCCTTCGGCCCGTCCAGCTCCCGGATGGTATATGCGCCGTGCGGCAGATTGCCGGAGAAGGTCAGATTGCCGTGCATATCGGTCATGCCGACAGCGATAAGCGTATCGGCAGGCAGCATACCGTCCGTATAATGGATATCATCGGCATTGTACAGACCAAATACGAAGCCCAGACCATAGGTCGTGGTCAGCTCTTGACGGATGTATCCGTCCTCGTCCGTATAGGGCTTGAGGATTTCTTTTTCCTTTTCAAGATGAATTTCGGCGGACAGATATTCGTTATGCGCTTTGATGGTGATGGTCACCAACGGCGTGTGTCCGTCGATGGATTTCAATTCGACTTCATACACCTCATCGCTGAGCGCGTATCCCTCGGGCGCGGCAATTTCCATCAGCTTGTACTTACCCAGCGGCAGCTCCTTCGACCAATCTGCGCCCGTCCCGCTGGTCGTGATGGTGTCCACCAGCTCATCTTTTTGATACCAAACTGTACCGTCACCGCCGACGATTTCTTCCGCGGCGCGTACTTCAAAAACAGCATCCGTAAGGCAGCGTTCTTCAAAGACAGGAGACTGATATTCAAAGCCCATTTCGGTTTGAGTTTCAAAGCCGACGAGCTGCAAGCCCTTCTTTTCAAGGCGGATCTGTCCCATGACGGCTTCATTGGGAATCTCGATATCCAGCTCGTACACCTGGTCGGCGGTATCGCCCGTCTTGCCAACGAACACGGGCAGGCTTTCCGTCCGAATCAGGTATCCTTCCGGCGACGCGATTTCCTCAATCGTGTATAAACCCCAGCCGACTTCTTCAGGCAGTGTTACACAGCCGGATTCATCGGTGGTAAACGTGTCGAGCGTCTGCTTTTTCGGGTAGTAGATCGTCTGCGTCACGGTATTGCCGTCCGCGTCCTTGAGCTTGAAGGACGCGCCCGCCAATGTGATAACTTTGCCGGTTCGCGCGTCCATCTTGATGAGCCGCAGGCGGTAGAGAATCGGGCGGTCGTTGAGTGTCAGGATGGGCGGCTGAATGGGATTTTCCTCACCGGTGATTTCAAAGAGAAGCGGCTTCTTGATTTCAAACCCGTCTTTGCCGACCGTCTGCTCCAGCACATACACGCCATACGGGAGCAGCTTGGTTTTGGCATAACGAAGATAGTCTGCGGGTGCAGAAGGTCGCCACCTCCACCGGCACGACCAAGTATACCCTGCACGGCAAGAACATTGTGCATATGACGGGCGGCAGCAACACCCTGCACTTCTTCTACGATGGGCAGAACAGGCCGGCTGTGGTTTTGTTCAAGGAACTGCTTACGCCTACCTGTACAACCTGCAGGGCGACGTCATCGCGCTGGTTGACGCAAACGGCAGCAAGGTAGTAGAATACAAGTACGATGCTTGGGGAAACCCCTTGAGCAAAACAGGCACCTTGGCAACTACATTGGGTACGCTGCAGCCCTTTAGGTATCGCGGGCATATCTTTGATGAGGAGACCGCAATCTACTACCTCAGCAGTCGATTCTACAATCCTTCCATCGGGCACTTTATTGCTGTTGATGCAACAGATGTCCTTACAACGTCCCTTAAATCGCTAACCGAAAAGAATCTGTACGCATACTGTGACAACAATCCGGTTATGCGCAAAGATATTGATGGTGCTCGAAGTGTATTGACATCCTATATCATCAATGTTGAGGTGAAAATGATGGAAAAGGAAGAGTTTCTAAGTATCTGCGATTCGACCTTGAAAGAGATGGGTTTCTCAAAAAAGGAGGAGTATATTATCTTAATATCGGTTCCGATCTGGTTGGTGCTGTCTTTTTCCGCAAGTCCAATTTTGGATCAGTTTATTATGTCGAATGCGGAATTGCGATACGAGGATATAATGAAACATTCCCATTTTCCAAGTATTACGATGTTGACATATCAACTCGTTTCCAATTTCCTTTAAAAGTACATCTTCAATATGATCCATCTGCTACACACGGATATTCTGTTGATTTAGAGCGCAACACAGAAACCGAGATTAAAGAAGGCATAAAAGAAGGCGTTGAGAGATGGTTGTTACCTGCGTTGCATGGAGGTAAACAGTATATTCTTGACAACTGGGAAAAGTATAGCTTTCATCACTTAAGCGAGATGGTACATACTGCACTTGAACAATGGAGCATATCTGGTGAATTACCTGCTAAGCAGAATCACTGATAAAAAGTAGATTGGGGCTGTCAGGATAATTCCGAACATTCTAAGAGAGAAAAAATCTAAGGAACCTCTGATTTAATCGAAACCATGAACGAAACGATAAAATATGATAACGGGAGATTATCACATGCTTCCTCTTAATTTGAAACCATATGCAGTTAATTAGATTGAAAAGGAATGTAAATCTAGTTGCGACATTTCGTCAAATGATAGTATGAACCTTTGCATCGGTTTACACGGGAGATTAAAGCTCTCTATTGTTGGTCGAAATCAAATCCTACCTAAAGATGGTGTAATAATAATTTCTCTGCACATGCGAAACGGAAATTCCATTCCCTTGTTTGATAGTAGAAAAGACGGCTATGGTTCATTGGATGAGGAAGAATCTCAATTTGACTGTACCCATCCATTCCTCCCTTTGGCTGTTTGTCCCAAATGTCAAAGTTCAGAATTTCAACTTCATTTTGACTTCGAATATCCTGAGCTAAATGAGCTTGATATTTTAGGTATATCTAGACCTGATAAAGCATTCACTTGGATTTGGATTTCATTGACTTGTTCACACTGTCGATCTGTTTTCCATTGTAACTTAGAAACTGATTAGCAGCGTATATACGATGGTATTCGAAACATACTAATGTTCTTAGTTATCCGTGTTGAGGGAATCATGACTACCTTACAAGGCTGGATTGACTCTCGAGAAACCGCAAATGAAAAGCCGCATCCTTATACAGTCTTGCTGAAAGGATTGGTTTAGTAAGGAGAGAGAATATGGAAATTGAAAAACTAAGCTGGTCGAATACTATTGACGAGCAAGAAAAAGCTGTATCCGAGTTAGCAAATTCCAGAGATATTGATCTTAAAGAGCTTATTATGCCATTTGGAAAAAAAGATTGTTGGGCTAATTGTGCCAAGGTAATCTGTGCTAGGTCGGATAAAGAGATAATCGAGGTTGCTCTAGAAATGTTTGAATGGCTTCAAGATTTGAACTGGCCAGGCACAATGGATATCGTATCAAGACTGAAAAAATTGCCTACTGACGTACTTAGAAGATTGTACCAAGTTTCCCTTGATAAGGCAAAGAATGATGAAGAATGGTTATTTTTTTTGAAGGAAGAATTTGGCTATCTAGATGTTTGAAGTAGTAGTTTCGGGATAGCCCCATAGTGGAGTATTCTTGCCATAGTGCTGAGTACATCAAAATTATGGTAAGAATTTGTTTTAGGAGAATATCGGAATAAAGGTAACCGCTCAATAATTCCCCGGCACAGAAAAGTCGTGGTTTCTGGTATTCACACTGCTGAGAACCACGACTTCATTTCATTTGATCAGGGAAGCAGATCATCAATCTCAAAGGTACTGTCAAGTATTATGCGCAAATTCATTTACAAGTCTGGCAGCACGCGAACAAGTCCACGATGTACCCGCATGATCGCGGCGGCAACATGACCTAGTACAGCGAATATGCCTACACCACGGGCACGCTGGACACGGCGACAAAGACCATTAATTATGTCTACGGTGATACAAACTGGAAGGACAAGATGGCCTCCATCGACGGCAAGGCGATCTCCTATGACGCCATTGGTAATCCGCTGAGTGATGGCACTTGGAGCTATCGGTGTCCGTCCAGATCAGCTTGCCGTCCGCGTCGTCCGCGCCGTACAGATAGCGCACCTCGCACCAGTCGCGCCCCAAAGCGTCCTGCTGAACGGATTCCACAGAAACAACGGCATCGCGGGTGAACACGCCCTGCCAATCGTCGCCGTTATCATCTTCTGTCATGGATTCGTCGATGGACAGGTAGACACGGGTTTCGGTGGTGACGGCGGCGTAATCCCCGGCTTGCAGAAACGGCGCTTGCGGTTCGGGCGCAGGCGTTGCTTCCAGGGCTTCTTCGCTTATGGTCAGCTCGCCAAAGAGAACGAACGCATCCATATAGCCGATGTCAGAGGTGATGAAGCCGCAGGGACGCTGTTCTTTCAGTGTTTGGCGGTTTTCCTCGGAGATAGAGATATCGGATATATCCGATTTGGCAATGTAGCCGGAAAGCGGTTCGTCTGCATAGGTGAGCCACCAGACCTTGAACGCCGTTTCGGTTTCTTCGGTGATAAGCAAAACGCCGCCGTCCTCTTTCAAGGTGAACAGCGGCGCGGTCAGGGCGGCATCTTCGTATATGACGGATTCTGCGTAAGCAGCGGCATACGCATAGCCGTATTCCAAAATCGCTTCGGATACAGAAAACACTTCCTCATCGTCGGGAAGCGGGCTTTCTTCGGGAATGGGCGTTTCTTCGGCAGGAACTTCTTCAGCAGGCGGCTCGTCCGTTGAATCTGTGTCAGGCGTTTCTTCCGGGACTTCGGGAGAAGGGGTTTCCTCGATATCCGAATCGGATGGTTCGGGCGTTTCCGATTTATCCTGATCGGGGATATCGGGAGTATTCTCGTCAGCGGGGATTTCCATAGTTCCTGATGGCTCGCTGGGTTCGGGCGTTTCATTGGGTTCTTCCGAAACGGGCGGTTCGGTTGGCTCGCCGGTTTCTTCGGTCGGGAAATCGGAAAGATTGGGTTCTTCGGCGATTTTTGGCTCATCCTGTTCGCTGGTTTCCGCCTGAATAGGTGTTTCGATAATCTCTTCCGAGAGGACGGAAACCGGAAGATGGGTCAGCAGGAGCGCGGCTGTCAGCAGCCACGCGAGCAGTTGTTTTCGATGGGGTTTGCGCATATCACAACCTCCTTTGAAATGGAAAAAACCGCTCAGCAAAATTCTGAGCGGGAAAGTATAATGATAAAATTGTCAGTGTTCCGTAATCTCCCAATGACCTCTGAATCCTCGACCAACAAAATGAACATTAGACATTTCCTTTATGTGTCGTTTAATTGTTTTAGAGCTGGTTCCAAGCGCCATTGCCATCTTTTCCGTACTTATTTTGTTATCTTTTCGGATCAAGGATAAAATGTGCATGTCTAAAAGGTCTTGAGGGACATCTTGAGGGACATCTTGAGGGACATCTTGAGGGACATCTTGAGGGACATCTTGAAAAATCACATAATTCAAATTTGGCAGAATGACTGTGAATTGATATCTATCGGATCGAAATAAGGGCATTTTATCTGTTGTATAATTGATTTGGGTCTGATAGCCACTTATGATTTTGCCAAATCCGCTACCTTTCCGTTCCATGAAACCAAGCCTGTTAAAAACATCAGCAAGAACAGGGTTTCTCCGCGTGGAAGGAACCGTAAAAGGGTCTCTTTCTTGAATTATCGAACCATCGGGCATACCGCCGGGAGAATAAATCTCCATCCGATCATCGAAAATGTCAATGTGGACTTCACTACCATTGATCAAGTAATCACGGTGAGCTAAAGCATTTACCAAGGCTTCATGATAACTGCGGTCAACATACTCCGGCATTTCTTCTCTAGAATTAGCGGTTTTTCTCCACATCATTCGAACGTTGCGTTTGATAAAGGCTTCACCGTTCTCGATTAAAGAAATAACGCTTCCTGAATATTCAGCATCATCCAATGCATCAATAGTACCGCCGCTTTTATTAAGACCATTCCAACGAGTACAAAACAATCGTGACCAGCGGATAGGACTTTCATCGGCGATTAAAGCGCCAGCATTTGTTAAAAAGCCATGTTCATCAGCCAAACCGAAGGAAATCAGGTCTTTATCATCAAAACTGTTACCTGTCCATTTTTTGTAGCGTTCGCGAAGTTTAGAAAAAGCAAAATCTTCTGTTTTGTAAGCAGATAGCTGAGAATCAAAAGAAGAATTCTTTCCGCGAAGTACAAGCCGCTTCAGTTCGGTGGCGGTAGCTTTTACACTTTCATTTCCAATCCGAACATAGGCTTCCAGAACACCGTCTCCAGAATAATAATATGGGGTTTCATCCCCTTTGAAAACTTCAAGGATAAGCACGATTTTTCCTTCAGATACTCTTTGAAATCTAAGGCGAAATTCAGGAACAGGTTCAAGCCGCGTTTTGATAATTTCACTTATTTTTTCCGCGTCACTGTCTGGAGATTCAAGACCGACGATTTGACCATCGTTTGAAACGCCCCAAATTAGTATGCCGCCAAGTGTGTTAGCAAATGCACTTACACTTTTGCACCAACTTTTGGGTTTCTTGACTTCGAGCGAAAGTTTTTTATCGTATTCAGTGGCTTCGCCAATGAGCTGGTCAACATTCATTTTTATACAGCCTCCTTCCGGTCTTAATGGAATGTTCAAAACAACCTTATATAATAGTATAGCATGGAATCAGCGAGAATGCCAAAGAAAAGTTGGCACTACTATGATTGTCTGGGTGATGATCTGTTAGACGACAAAAGGAAAAAACTCAATTTTTCCTGACTGCCATCACGACAAACCGCCCATCTGCGCCGCCGCAGGTGCGGTCGCAGGTGATGAGCGTCAGCAGGTGGTCATCGCCCGTTACGGTCACATCGTTTTCATGCAGACTTGCGGACTTCACAAAATCCATGAAGCGTGCAAAATCATCTTCGGTTTCAAAGTCGGCTTTTTCCGGCGCGAAATCATCATAGCGCATATTGAACGCGGCGAACACCTTGTAGGTATAAGCGCCGTTCAACGTGTCCAGATGAATTGTCCGATGCGCCTGATAGAACGCTGCTTTCTTGTAGGAAAGCAGCGCAGACTGTCGACAAAAAGGGTACTTTCGGATTCCGAAAGTACCCTTTTACGATAA
>OLRJ01003296.1_pt1 | contig 10867 bp, 7 predicted proteins | sample 1672741 | NCBI WGS metagenome assembly OLRJ01 (sample SAMEA3136719, study PRJEB25190) | human gut metagenome | biome: human gut; feature: human-associated habitat; material: faeces | place: Austria | collected 2013
CACGCGAGGATAGCTTGTAGATACTTGGCTCAGTAGAGCCATTGAGCAAGAAGCCTCCACTTCAAAATCTATGATTTAAGTGGTGGGAGCATGTCACATATTATATTCAATAACAGGTTCTTTCGCAGTTGTTATGGAAAGTTGATCAGAAATATGAAATACTTTGTCTGATATCTAATGGTTATCTGCCCGGGCAATCTCAGAAAGATCATTGAATATGACAGAACACATGAAGGCAGTCAGTTGACAGAAACACTGTACCATTATTATACCTGCAACTTTAATGCACAGAAGGCAGCAGAAAAGCTGTTTGTTCACAGGACAACATTTTTTTACAGAATGAGTAAAATACAGAAGCTGGCAGCTTTTCATATCGAAGATTCAAAAGAAACCTGTCAGGTACTTCTGGCATTGATGGCACTTAAATATGAACAACGGGGAGAAGACAATGATAAAATTAATTGCAACAGACATTGACGGAACATTAGTCAAAGACGGTACTCTGGACATCAATCCGGAGTATATGACAGTAATAAAGAAACTTGCAGAGAAAGGCGTGACTTTTGTGGCCTGCTCAGGCAGACAGTTCAGCAGTGAACAGCAGCTATTTGCACCGGTAAAAGATAAGATCTTTTTTATTTCAGACGGAGGTACAGTGATCCGCCAGGCAGATAAGATTCTCAAAGTCCATACACTTCCTGATGAAATATGGAAAAATATGCTCACTATGGTAAAGAAACAAATGCCAGGCTGCGACTGTTTTATTTCCGTTCCTGATGGCTGTTATGGAGAAGATGCCAACAGTCAGATGTTCCGGTGGCTTCGGGATTCTTATGGATATGATATTAAGCAGATTCCGGATATGTCAGTGCTTCAGGGAGAACAGGTGACCAAGTTTGCAGTTTATCATCCAGATCAATGCGAGGAGCTTTGTGCACCACTTTTTACTCCTACATGGAAAGATAAAGTCACACTGGCAGCAGCCGGAAAAGAATGGATGGACAGTACTCCCATTGGAGCAGACAAAAGCACAGCAGTAGAGTTTATTCAGAGCTATCTGGGGATAACTCCAGAAGAAACCTGTACATTTGGGGATAACCTGAATGATATTGCCATGTTGGAGAAGGCCGGGATGAGTTATGCGGTAGGAAATGCAAGGGAAGAAGTCCAGGCAGCAGCCAAAGGAGTCTGCCCTCCTTACTGGGAAGACGGAGTGCTTCAGGTGTTAAAGAAGCTGGCGCAATGATAAGCGTGCATTGAGAAGGGAAGCATAGGTGGAAGACAAGCAGCAGAAAATAATCAAGATGCCTCGGGCAGAGGAATATTCTCTTCTGGGAGAATCCTGGGAAGGGGATGCGGAAAACACAGAACAGCAGGAAATAAATATTCAGAGGTTGAAAGAATACACATATTATGATGGTGACGCAGTTTTTAATTCAGGTGATTTTCCAAAAACATCACTGGAGGAAGGAAGAAAACTATATGAGAAAGATCAGGTCAGAGTGGATCGGATTGGAGATGGTTTTCTTAGCGGCAGCTCAGAAAAGTGTGGTCAGATAGAAGCGACTGTAAAAGGGAAAAGAGAAGAATATAATGTAAGTATCATTTTCGACAGAAATGAGATTTTGTATGCACAGTGCGAATGCCTGGAGTGCAGACGATATGTCTGGGGCTGGGGCGGTCATAATTCCAAATGTCGTTATACAGTGGCAACAGCCCTGTGGCTTCGGGATTATCTGAATAAAAATAACTTTACAGATGCCACAGACTGGAATGGAGAAAATTTTCTCAAGGCGTACAGTATCAAAAATGCAGAAAACAGTATTACAGCTGCTGAAAAAACACAGGAAAAAAGTCTGACACTGATTCCGAGGCTGGTCAGAAAAAATGGAAACCTGTATGTTTCTTTTAAAGTAGGGGCAGGAAAGCTTTTTGTTGTGAAAAATCTGAGAGAATTTTCCCATAATGTAAGAGATGGTCTGGTGGCAAAATACGGCGCTTCTACTGAATTCAATCATAAAATAGAAAATTTCACAGAAGAAAGTCATAAATGGATTCATTATATTGAGAGGGCTGTTAGTGAAGAAGAACATTTGTTAAATAAGATAGAAGAGTCAGGAATGTATATACCTGGCAAAATGAACATAGGAAGTGATCTGGAGCTTTTTGGGTGGAGAATAGATACCCTTTATGAGCTCCTTGGAAAAGAAACAGTAGAATACGAAGACAGGGATGGGACAAAAAAAACAAAGAAAATGGTTCATTGTACAGAAGCAAATCCAAGAACTTCTATGCAAATTGAGGAATATAAAAAAGGAGAAAAAGACTTCCATGGTGTAATGGTAAAAGGAAAATTACCGATACTCTATCATGGTTTGAACAATGGATATTTTGTTCAGGATGACAGTCTGTGCAAAACAGAGAGCGACTTTCCGGAGAAAATACGCTCCCTGGAGGAAATGTCACGTAATGGGAACTTTTATTTTAAAATAGGACGAAATGCATTGTCCGGATTTTACCATAATGTATTTCCGAAATTACAGGAAATTGCTGATATTACTGAATCAGATCCGACGAAATTCAGACAGTACCTCTCTCCGCAGGTGTATTTTACTTTTTATCTGGATGCTCCGGGAAATGATGTAACCTGCAGGATTATGGCTCGGTATGGAAGTAAGGGATATTCTGTTACAGACAGAGCTTTTCGTTTATCAGCAGATTTGGAAGAGGAAAAATTTCGGGATACGCAAATGGAAGATGCTGTCCTGTATCAGACATTGGCATGGTTTGGTGAATATGATAACAAGACAGATACGCTCACATGTGAAGAAGACGAAGACAAAATTTATCAGTTGATGGAATCAGGAATCGATGAACTTCTGAAACTGGGAGAAGTTCAGTGTACAGACCGGTTCCGGGGACGTCATGTGATACGTAGAGTAAAAGTATCCGTAGGTGTTTCTGTATCCGGAAATCTTCTTGATCTGAACATTTCCACAGAGGATATTGATCAGAAAGAACTTCTGGATATCCTCAGAAGCTACAGGGAAAAGAAAAAATATTATCGTCTGAAAAGCGGCGAATTTGTAAATCTCAAAGGCCAGGAACTTGGGATGCTGTCTGAATTAATGGACACTCTTCATCTGCCGCCAAAAGAATTTATTAAAGGGAAAATCCATATTCCTGCATACAGAACCCTTTATCTGGACCGGCTTTTGGAATCAAATGAAGAAGTATACAGCAAAAGAGACCGGCATTTCAGGGATATTGTAAAAGGATTCAAAACCATCAAGGACGCTGATTTTGAGGAACCGGAAACACTTTCCGAAGTAATGCGAAATTATCAGAAAGATGGTTTTCGATGGATGCGGACACTGGAAATGTGGAAGTTCGGCGGAATTCTTGCAGATGATATGGGACTTGGCAAAACCTTACAGATGATCGCAGTGATTCTTTCTGCAAAAACAGAAGGCAAGGCAGGAACTTCTCTGGTAGTGGCACCTGCGGCACTGGTATATAACTGGGGAGAAGAACTGGCACGTTTTGCCCCGGAACTGAAAGTTACTCTCATATCAGGAAACCAGAATGAACGGAGACAGAAGCTGGAAGACTGGCAGGATGCGGATGTCCTGGTGACTTCTTATGACTTACTGAAAAGAGATATTGATCAGTATGAGGACAAAGAGTTCCTGTATGAAGTGATTGATGAGGCACAGTATATCAAAAATCATAATACAGCAGCAGCCAAAGCGGTGAAAGTCATCTACAGTCAGATACGTTTTGCACTGACAGGCACACCCATCGAAAACAGGCTCAGTGAACTGTGGAGTATTTTTGATTATCTGATGCCGGGATTCCTTTATGGATATGATACTTTCCGTAAAGAAATAGAGATTCCCATTGTAAAAAACAAAGATCAGGTTACAATGGAAAGGCTTCAGAGAATGACAGGACCATTTATTCTGAGACGTCTGAAAGAGGAAGTACTGAAAGATCTGCCGGAAAAACTGGAAGAGATCCGTTATGTAAAGTTTGACGAGAAACAGCAGAAACTTTATGACGCCCAGGTGGTGCATATGAAGAATACGCTGGCAGGGCAGGATGAGGGAGAATTTGCCAGAAATAAGCTGCGGATTCTTGCGGAACTGACCAGACTGCGGCAGATCTGCTGTTCTCCATCGCTCTGTTTTGAAGATTATAAAGGAGAATCAGCCAAAACAGATGCCTGCCTGCAGCTGATCCAGAGTGCCATAGATGGTGGACACAGGATGCTTCTTTTTTCCCAGTTTACCTCTATGCTGGATATCCTGAAAACCAGGCTGGAAGAAGAAAAGATTCCTTATTATGAGATCACAGGGGAAACTTCCAAAGAAAAACGACAGCAGTTGGTTAAAGATTTTAATGCAGGAGATGTACCTGTATTTCTGATATCCCTGAAAGCAGGAGGTGTAGGTCTGAATCTGGCGGGGGCAGACGTGGTGATCCACTACGATCCATGGTGGAATCAGGCAGTGCAGAATCAGGCTACCGACAGGGCACACCGTATTGGCCAGACTAAGAAAGTAACAGTTTATAAACTGATCGCCAAAGGTTCTATTGAGGAAAAGATACAGAAACTACAGGAAACAAAGAAAGATCTGGCGGACCAGATCATAGGTGGAGAATCTGTACAGCTTGGAAACATGTCCAGAGAGGATATGCTGGAGCTGTTGGATGTGAAATAAAATATAAAATATCCTGCAGGATTGCAGAGGCATTCTTGAATAGAATATAAAAGAGTTTCTTATTGTTTTATTAGAGACAATGAGAGACTCTTTTTTTCTGCATCTATAGACATGCAGTCTTCCGGCAGTGTAAAATAAAGACATACAATCTGTAAAACATAAGCAACAGGAAAGGAAGGGAAAGACATGAAAAACAAACGAAACAAATTTAACAGACTGCTGACGATATGCATGACATTACTGATGGTATTCAGTGTGATGTTTACAGCAGCAGGAACAACAGAGAATGTACAGGCAGCATCTGGTGGACTCGGTGCGTACAAGAAGATCACTTTTTATAAAAGTGGCAAAGTCAATGGAACAACCTATTCTATGAAGTATAATAGCAGAACCCACCGGTATATTGTATATGCGGCAAAGAATGGCAAAAAAAAAGCAGTTCTTAAAAGCTGTTCCAGTAGTTCCATTGTGACCAATGGAAAATATCTTTATTACGAAAGTGCAGCATTTATAAGCATGGGAAGTTTTGGTGGAACCTATAGAAAGCGTAAACTGGTACAGTACAATTTGAAAACCGGCAAAAACAAAGTGCTGATCAGCTTCAAAGGGGAAGGACATGAGGACAGCATAATCGGCTGCGATGGAACTTATCTTTATATGGGATATCAGACTCAGTACGGAGATGGCCTGACAAATTTTGCAGTAGTAAATCTGAAAAAAAGACAGGTGAAACGTCTGGGAAAAGATTGCTCAACAGTACAAAAAGTAAAAAACAGAGTGCTGGTAACAGCCGTAGGATTTCCTCATGGAGGTCCGGTTTATCTGATAAACAGAGATGGAAGCAAATGTAAAACAATCTGTAGCAGAGCCATTAAAGTATCTGTAAAAGGCAATTATATTTATTATACAGAAGCAACTTATGACTGGAAAACAAGAAAATGCAGATGTGATCTTAATGGAAATAATAAGAAAGCTCTTACTTCATGGAGCAGAGGAATTGCCGGATGAAAAAAATCCTAAATCTTATAACAGCCTGGTTTCTGATCATTCTTCTCAGTGTCAGTTCCCTGAATGTTGTTCAGGCAGAAACACCGGAGAATGACCAGTCAGAAATCAGTGCAGAAAACACACAGATCGAGGCTGCGGGAACAGATTCAGCAGGAGAGATGATTGCATCGGCTATTTCAGAGAATCAGGAGCAGGTGGGAAGTCAGCAAGAAGAGGATGCCTATATTACAGAGCTGACTGTAGAAGATTTTACAGCAGAAGTAACTTATGGAACAAAGAAAAAAGCCGAACTGGTAGTGGCAATCTATGAAGAGGACAAGAACCTTATGCTCACCTCTGGCAAAACTACGGTAGATGCCGGAACAGGAACCGCTTCTGTAAAAATTGATACCTGGGTTCTGCCGAAAAATTTTGTGGCTTCTGCCTATCTTCTGGATGCACAGGATCATAAACCACTGTGTCAGCAATACACTACAGACTTATACACAAAGAATATTCAGGATATCAGGAACTCCACACCGGATGATTTTCCAGGCAGAGAAATCCTGACTCTGGATGAGAAAGATGATGACGATAATTTTGCGGTGTATAATGACAGTACCATTGTAAGAGAAGCTGATGGAACCAATAACATTGTCTGGAGCTGGAAAGATGGAACGTATACAATTTTCAGCTCGGATGACCAGGTGAAAGGTCTGAAAAAAGGAGATACGTTTGCCTACAAATATAAAGATGACAGCGTTCTTCTGCTGAAAGTGGCAAGTGTTTCAGTAAGTGGTTCAACAGTGGATGTACAGCCAGATACAGACATAGAACTGACAGATTTTTTTGACTATATGAAAATCGAAACGGATGACTCCAATGCGGAATATTCTGTGGATAACAGTCAGCTGGAAGAAGGCGTAACTGCTTTTGCTTCTGTACGGACACAATCAGATACCGATGCAGTGGGAGCAGTTCAGGGAAGTGGAAGTTTATCTCATTCTGTATCCTACTATATAGAAAAAGAATTTAAGACAGGTTCCGCAGAAAAAGTTAAACTGAAAGGTTCGGTTGATTATGGATTTTCATTCAGTGTGGATTTTTATCTGTCATTATCTTATCAGTACATTTCAGTGAAAACAGACTATGAACTGGGAATGTCAGCACAGATTTTTTCCAAACTGGATGTAGTAAAAGTCCCTCTGGGGAACATTTCGACTTATGTGCTGCCCTGTGTACAGGTGGGATTTAAACCTTCTATAGTGGTATCTGCATCTGCAAGTATCAAATATTCTGCAAAAGTAAAAGCAACCATAGGATTTGCATATGACAGCAACTCAGGAATGAAGAGTTTGTGCAGCTGGCCTTCTACAGACAGCAAGCTGGAATTTGCAGGAACACTGTTTATAGGTGTGGAGGCGTCCCCTTACATAGGTATTGTCAATGTAGAAATCTGTGCAGTGGATGTGGAATATTCGTCGGGACTGGAGTTTACTGCGAAGCTGCCAATAGCACCGGCACAAAATGCTTCTTCCATTCATGAATGCAGTGTGTGTTATGATGGAACCTGCAATTTCAAACAGGAAGTAACGGTAAATCTGAAAGTCCTAAAAGGAAAGATCCACAAAAAAGAAACGGTATATTCCAAGAACGCAAAGCTGAATGATTTTTACATATCCGTTGACTATGGCGAATTTGCATTTACCAAATGTCCTCATATCAGTTATCAGGTAGCAGTTTCTCTGACAGACACTGCCAAAAACAAAGTAAAAGATGCAGTGTTATCTGTAACAGACAGCACCACAGGAAAATCTGTAGAGATAAGAACTTTACAGGGCAAAAAAGACTCCGTCACAACAGACAGTAATGGTCAGGCTAACCTGTATCTGCCCAATGGTTCCTACATCCTGAAAATACAGAAAGATGAACTGAGCATAGAGAAAAAGCTGTCTGTTCAGGACAGAAAAACTTCTTTGGCTGTCAAAGATTTTCCTGTGAAAAAAACATCGGGACATTCCGGAAAAACCGGAAATATCACATGGAATCTGGATGATGATGGTACTCTTTCTATCACCGGAAAGGGAAATATGCCGAACTTTACAGAAGATGACGACTATAATGAGGTACTGCCGCCCTGGAATCAGTGGGATGAAGATATTTATTCTGTAAAAATCGGAGATGGCATTACCTCTGTAGGAGATCATTCCTTTGATGGCTGTGACAATCTTTCAGAAGTGGTACTTGCTGACACAATAACAGTCATTGGCACTTCCGCATTTGAGGACTGCTGGGATCTGGAAGAAATTCGTCTGCCTTCCAGTTTGAAGAAACTTTGTTCCTATGCATTTATGCAATGTAATCTGGAAGTACTGGAAATTCCGGAAATGGTGACCGACATAGAAGACAATGCCTTTAATTCCTGTGGGATCCGGTGGATTTATTTTATGGGTGACAGACCATCCTTTACGGCGAGGGCTTTCTGTTATACAGAGGTAACTGCATATTATCCAGCAGGAAACAGTACCTGGTCGGGAATTCAGAGAATGAAATCTACCACAGACCATTATGATGTGATCTGGGCTCCCTTTAATCCAGACTTTAATGGAACAGCACCGGAAAGCATGGATGGTGCAGAAATTGATGTGGCAGAAGCCGATCCTTCAGAAGATCCTGCTGAAATTTCCGATGAAATGGAGTTTGGGGACGGAGAAAATTCAGAAGAATCCGCAGAAATTTCTCCGGAACCAGAGGAAGAGAATGCAGAAGAAAAGCAGGATGAAATTTCGGGTACAGAAGATAATACAGTTGAATCACAGGATGGAGAAGATATTTCGGATGGTATTGTCACAGTGTCAGAAAAGCCGGTATCTTATGAGATTATAAGTATCCCGACAGAGGGAATAGCCTGTGCAAGTCTGACAACCGATATGAAGCCAGGGACCTGGTGTGTGCTTGCTGTGGTAAAAAACAAAAATGCAGGGGATTTATTGAGTAGTGAAAATCTTCTGTATATTGGGCAAAAAAAAGTAGATTCCAAAGGAGAAGCATATTATACCTACCAACTGGCTAATACAAGTCAGAAAACAGAGTCCTGTTTCTTTGGCGAGGCTGCTGATCATGTGCATAGTTTTACCAGCTGGAAAACAAAGAGAGCTGCTACTGTTTTCGTAGAAGAACTGAAAGAACGGACCTGCACTGGTTGTGGGAAGAAGGAACAGAAGACAGGAAGCAAACTAAAACCGGTACTTCAGTTTAATGCAGGAAGTGTGGTTTTGAAACTGAAACAGAGTACTGCAGGATTGAAAGTAAAAATGGCAAAAGGGGATTCTGTTGTGTCCTGGAAATCCGGCAATACAAAGATTCTCAAGGTAAAGGGAAAATCTAACGGAACCTGTAAACTGGCTGCTCAGAAGAAAACAGGTAAGGCTACACTGACAGTCAGACTGAAAAGCGGAATACAGAAGAAAATTACCGTAAAAGTTCAGAAGACACCGGTAAAAACCAGCAGGATCACAGGACTCAATAAGTCACTGACTTTAAAAAAAGGCAGACAGGTAACATTAAAGCCTTCCAAACTGCCATTTACTTCTTTGCAGAAGATTACCTATACAAGTTCAAATTCAAAGATTGTATCTGTGACTTCCAAAGGAAGGCTGAAAGCCAGAAAGCCTGGGAAGGCAAAGATTACTGTGAAATCCGGTTCAAAGAAAGTAACAGTTACGGTAATAGTAAAAAAATAAACAGAGAGATTGCTTTATGTAATAAGCAGCAATGCAGCAACAACTGCCCTGGTTGATTTTCGGCCGGGGCAGTTGAAATACGTCGAAAAAAATCGTATAATAAAACCTGTCGAAAGCAAATGATAAGGGAGGTATTCCCATGGGAAAAACAATCACCATGTGCTTTACCAATAACAAAGGGGGAAGTGGTAAATCTACCACCTGTTCCAATCTTGGTGCAGCAATGGCAAAAGCAGGTAAGAAAGTTCTGATGGTAGATGGAGATATGCAGCTGAATCTTTCTCTTTCCTTTTTTCCTGAGGACTGGGTACTTGCACAGGCAGCAGGAGAAAAGAATCTGTATCGTGCCATTGGCAAGCAGGAGGATCTGACAGACTATATTGTGCATACACCATATGAAAATCTGGATCTTATTCCTTCTTCTACCTTAATGAGTTCTATAGAATATGAACTTTTTACAAAATGGCAGAGAGAATTTATTCTTCGGAAATGTCTGCAGAAAATTAAAGACTCAGAAGTTTATGATTATATACTGATCGATGCACCGCCTACTCTTGGTGGCTGGGTAATGAATATTCTCTGTGCTTCGGACAGAGTGATCATTCCGGTAGAAGCAAGTCCATGGGGAATGTTCGGACTGGCGAATATGTTTGACTTTCTTAATGAAGTAAAGCAGATCACACCGGAGTTATACGTTGCCGGAATTGTGGTGACGAAGGTCGATACCAGAAAAAATTATTTTAAACAGACTATGGAGATACTTCATGACCTGGAGGGAATCCATGTATTTGAATCAATTATACGTGTGGACAGTTCGATTGAATGGTCACAGGATAACAGTGCACCGGTAGTGGAATATAAGAAGTCCAGCAGAAGTGCAAAGGAATATACACAATTAGCAGAGGAGGTAATGAGGCATGTCAGTAGGTAAAGAAAGTCTGAAACGTGCAGCAAGTGCAGCAGAAGCAACACCAGAGGTAAAGGATGTACCAGAAGTGAAGGCAGAAGAGGTGAAGGCCACAGAAGTGACAGAGGCAGTTCCTGCATCAGCAGAAAAGGTAGAGTCGGCTAAGAAAGTACCTGCGAAAAAAACAACCAGAACAAGAAAGACAACGGGAGCCAAGGCTGCCGGAAGAAAAACAACTGCTAAGAAAACAACAAAGAGCAGTGTGAAGAAGGCTGTTCTGACACCGGAGAATTCTGAAGAAATTCAGGAGAAGTTTGTGTCAGGGGAGAAACCGGTGTATCTTAATGAAGAGTTACCGGTATATTTATTGTAATAAGATAAAGAATTCCCGGTGTGAATCGGAATTTAAGAATGAACTTCAGTGTGGGGGATTTCCGGTGAATTATTCTCCGGATATGTTTCCGGTTCAGAACTTCTGAGATTCTAAGATGCACAGAACTTTGCTA
>OLRJ01003297.1_pt1 | contig 10867 bp, 7 predicted proteins | sample 1672741 | NCBI WGS metagenome assembly OLRJ01 (sample SAMEA3136719, study PRJEB25190) | human gut metagenome | biome: human gut; feature: human-associated habitat; material: faeces | place: Austria | collected 2013
ATCTGTGGTATTCAGAAGGACATATTAATTATTATTATGGCGGTCAGTATTTTGCGGTATTTCTTACCAGGCTTTCCCATACAAAGGTAGAGCTGACCTATAATCTTATGCGTACCTTTGTTGCCGGACTGGCTTTTGCCATGCCGTTTTCCCTGGTTTACCAGATGATGGCGGACCGCATGAAAGGGCAGGAAAAAGGTGAAAAAACAATCAGAAGGCTTCCATATGCAGCTGGTTTTACAGCTGGTCTGGCAGTCTCCATTGCTGGAAACATGCATTATGTAATCTATGCACAGATCATTCCATGGATCGAGAAGCTGACCGGGCAGGAAGTGAGCTCTTACTGGTTCCCCGATGCCACCCGGTATATCGGCTATAATCCATACCGTGAGGAAGACCGGACGATCCATGAATTTCCATGCTACTCTTTTGTATTAGGAGATCTCCATGCCCATGTGGTAAATATTATGTTTGTACTTCTTGTGATAGCACTTCTTTATGTGTGGTTAAGAGGCGTGCGTAAGAAGACGGTGCCAGTGGATGCCTCTATGAAAGAGGGAAGCTTCTGGAAAGAGCAGCTTCTTATGCCTCATCTTCTGGTTGTAAGTGTGCTTCTTGGCATGTTCCAGTGGACAAACTTCTGGGATTTCGTAATTTACTATGTGGTAACTCTTGGAACGGTATTATTTGCCAACATTCTCAGATTTCAGGGAAAAATAAAGAAGATCATTGCTGTGACTTTTGTACAGATGGCAGAGATTTATCTGGTGGCATATCTTGTGATTCTGCCCTTTACCCTGCAGTTTGATACTATGGTGGACGGCGTTGGAATCGCAAAATATCATTCCTATTTTTATCAGCTGATGGTATTGTGGGGGCTTCCGGCAGTTCTTACGATCACCTTCATAATTGCCATTCTCTGTGAGAAATTAAGAGGGATGGAGCACAAGAGCCTGTATCGTCTTATGAAGGCAATCCGTACAGCGGATCTTTTTGCCATTATTACCGGGCTTTGTGCAATTGGGCTTGTAGCAATTCCAGAATTGGTCTATGTGCGCGATATTTACGAAAATGGAAATGCCAGGGCAAATACCATGTTCAAGCTTACCTATCAGGCCTATATTTTGTTTGCATTGACTATGGGATACGGAATTTACAGGCTATTGGTGGTATCCAGACAGAAGCTTGCTAAGATTATTTCTGCAATCTGTCTGTTTTTCCTGATCTGGACGGTAGGATATTTTGGAAAGAGTGTCACCTCCTGGTTTGGAAAAGTACTGGATCCGTCTGGCTATCAGGGACTTTATGCACTGGGCTATCTGGACACAGATTTTTCAGAGGATGTAAATGCTATCCAGTGGTTGAAAGAAAATATAAAGGGTTCTCCTGTTGTGCTTGAGGCAAATGGGGACAGTTATTCTGGCTTTGAGCGTGTTTCTGCATCCACTGGCCTGCCGACCATTCTTGGCTGGTATGTTCATGAATGGCTGTGGAGAAATGACACAGATGATCTGAATCAGAAGAGTGGAGATATTACGGCAATCTATACTTCCCGGGATGAAGAACAGGTAAGAGCACTTTTAAAGGAATATGACGTTTCTTATATCTTTGTGGGTTCTAAGGAAATTGAGAAATATGAAGATTCTTTAAATAATACCCTGCTTCAGAATCTTGGAGAAACCGTGTTTATGGATGAAGATTCCGGTACTTATATTGTAAAGGTGGATTGACATTAATTCAGAACTGGTGTTATAGTAAGGAATGCTGAAAAAAATAGAAATATACTGAAAATGAAAAGAAAAAGAAAGCTGGATTAAAATGAAAGCAGAAATTGTATCCATGACGGCAGAGGCCATTGATCAGGAAGCCCTTGCCCGAGGCGGAGAAATATTAAAAAAAGGAGGCCTGGTTGCATTTCCTACAGAGACTGTCTATGGTCTTGGCGGAAATGCGCTGGATCCTATGGCATCCAAAAAGATCTATGCTGCTAAGGGACGTCCTTCTGATAATCCGCTGATCGTGCACATTGCAGATATTAAGGCGCTTGCACCTATTGTAAAGAATGTGCCTGAGAAAGCGAAGATCCTGGCTGAGAAATTCTGGCCAGGTCCTCTTACTATGATCTTTGAAAAGTCAGATATAGTGCCGTTGGAGACCACAGGAGGTCTTAACAGCGTGGCAGTGCGTTTCCCAAGTGATCCTATCGCTGCACAGCTGATTCTGGCAGCAGGCGGTTATGTGGCAGCACCAAGTGCCAACACTTCCGGAAGACCAAGCCCTACTACCGCACAGCATGTGGAGGAAGATCTGGGAGATGCGATTGATATGATCATTGACGGCGGTCCGGTTGGAATTGGCCTGGAATCTACCATTGTTGATTTTACAGAGGATGTTCCTGTTGTTTTAAGACCAGGATATATTTCCCTGGAGATGCTGCAGGAGGTCCTTGGAGATGTGCGTATGGACAAAGGCCTGATAAAGCCTGACAGTAAGGTACATCCTAAGGCTCCAGGAATGAAATACCGGCATTATGCACCGAAGGCCGACCTTGCGATCGTGGAAGGTCCGACGGAAGAGGTGATTCATGCCATCAACCAGTTTGTAAAGGAAGACCAGGCGAATGGCCTTCAGGCAGGTATTATTGCCACAGAAGAGACCATTTCCAAATATCCTCTTGGAACTGTGAAATGTATTGGAAGCAGGGAAGCTGAGGAGACCATTGCCCATAATCTTTATGAGGTACTGCGTGAATTTGACCAGTGCCAGGTAAGTAAGATTTATTCAGAAGCTTTTTATACACCTAAGATGGGACAGGCGATTATGAACCGGCTTTTAAAAGCAGCCGGACACAAAATCATTCAAGTAGGGAGAGAAGAAAAATGAGAGTAGCATTAGGTTGTGACCATGGCGGATTTGAACTGAAACAGGAGATTATCAAACATCTGGAAGAGAGAAATATTGAATACAAGGATTATGGCTGTCACAGCACCCAGTCAACCGATTATCCTATTTATGCCAAGAAGGTAGCACATGGTATTCTGGATGGAGAATGTGACCTTGGAATTCTGGTATGTGGAACCGGTATCGGTATCTCTATTACCGCAAATAAGATCAAAGGCATTCGTGCAGCAGTGTGCACCGACTGTTTTACTGCTGAGGCTACAAGACTTCACAATGATGCCAATATCCTGGCACTTGGCGGCCGTGTGGTAGGTCCTGGACTTGCCCTTAAGATTGTGGATACCTTCCTGGATACCCCATTTTCCAATGAGGAAAGACATATCCGCAGAATCGCTCAGATCGAGACCGAGTAGAAAGGAGTGCTTTCCTATGGAAAAAAATATGCAGATGGCGCCTGTAAGTGCAGCTGTAAATCTGAATCATAAAAGAGAGGGATATCTGACCTGGGATGAGTATTTTATGGGAGTTGCCATGCTTTCCGGAATGCGTTCCAAGGATCCCAATTCCCAGGTGGGGGCATGTATTGTCAGCGATGACAATAAAATCCTTTCCATGGGATATAATGGTTTTCCCAAGGGCTGTTCTGATGATGAGTTTCCCTGGGCAAGAGAAGGGGAGCCTCTGGACACCAAGTATCTGTATGTAACCCATAGTGAGCTGAATGCTATTTTGAATTATCGTGGAGGAAGCCTTGAAGGGGCGAAGATGTATGTAACGCTTTTCCCCTGCAATGAATGTGCCAAGGCGATCATCCAGGCTGGAATCAAGACTCTGGTCTATGATTGCGATAAATATGCAAGTACTCCGTCTGTTCTGGCATCCAAGAGAATGCTGGATTCAGCAGGCGTGCGTTACTATCAATATAAAAGAACCGGACGCGAGATTTCGCTGACAGTGTAAGAAGAGGTTAGTCGTGGAAAATACAAATGAAAATAAAGAAGGATTAATAAAACAGTCTGGCAATTGGAAGAAGACGCTTGGACTTGTTTTGAATATTGCATTATTAGTGCTGATTGATGGATTGATGATCTATACTTTTATCAGTGATGGAAGTACTCTTTCCAGAAAAACCGCATTTAAGATATTACTGCTTCTCGTAGGCAATATCATGTTTCTTGTGCTTTTGTTCTGGGGAGAGAGAATAAGCAGCAAAATAAAAAATACAGCTGCTATGAGGATTGTGGATGTATTGCTTTTGCTGGCAACTCCTGTGATCGTATTCTGGTTTGTACAGATGATTACATGGCTGTCAGGTTACAAGAATAAAGCAGTAGGAACGATTCGTGGACTGTTTACCATGTCTTTGAATATGAATCAGCCGTATCTGGCTGTTAACCTGGCAGTTTATGCAGCATTTTTTGTTCTGCTGATTCTAATCTGCCGTAAGGTGAATCTTGCATCAGCTGCGCTGTGTTACTTGCTGGTGATCATGGCAATGGTAAACTATTTTGTAATGGAGTTTCGTGGGGAACCATTTTTACTTCTGGATGTTGTGGGAATGGGAACCGCTGCAGAAGTAGTTGGGGAATATAGTTTCAAAATCAAGCTTATGCTGGGAATCCCCCTGATTTATTCGTTGGTGTTCAGCCAGCTGGTTCTGAAATTCCAGAAGTTGGAGCTTGGTAAGAAGAGCAAAAAGAACACAGGGGTTCGTTTTGGTGTACTTGCAGCACTTATTTTAACACTTTGTGTTTCGATGAAGCCTCTTATGCAGGTTTTAGGACCAGTGCCGTTATGGAGGATTAACCGTATTTACAAACTGCAGGGGTATACATTGTCTCTGTTCAAGGAAATTCAGTATTTCTATATTGACCAGCCTGCGGGATATTCAGAAGAGAAAGTAGAAGAGTTAGCCCAGAAACTTGAAGCTGGGGAAAATATCGTGGCTGAAGTTATGGGAAATGATTCCAGTGATTCAGGTAAAGAAGCGGATACATCAGCAGATACTTCTTCAACGGTGACGCCTACTAATATCATTATGATTATGAACGAGAGTCTTGCGGACTTTGAAAATGTGGGAAAAATAAAGACGGATGTGGAGATTCTTCCATACATAAGAAGTCTTAATAAGAATGTAAAACATGGACAGCTTCATGTACCTACTTTTGGAGCTGGTACTGCCAGATCAGAATATGAGGCGCTTACTGGAAACAGTATGAGTTTCTTACCGTCAGGAAGTGTGCCATATCAGTTGTATGTGCGTGATCCGGAATACGGTATGGCTGATATTTTGAAAGACCAGGGCTACTATACAATTGCAATGCACCCCAATAAGGCTCATAACTGGAATCGTGCTGCAGTATACCCGGAAATGGGATTTGATGAATTTATCAGTCTTGAAAACTGGGGAGATGAGCATAGAGAGCTGCTTAGAAATTACGTCAGTGACAAGGCTACTTTTGAAAAGATCATCAGTCTCTATGAAGAAAAGAAACAGGATGAAAAGCTGTTTACGTTCTGTGTGACAATGCAGAATCATGGTGGATATACAGTGGGCGACAGAGCCGGCTTTGAACCTACTGTGAAGCTTAATTACGGTAAGGAATTCCCGCTGGCTGAAACATATTTATCATTAGCCAGAGAGTCTGATTCTGCCTTCAAAGAACTTTTGGAGTACTTTGAAAAAGTAGATGAACCTACTATGATCGTTATGTTTGGCGATCACTGGCCAAAGATTGAAGAAGAATTTATGGCCAAACTGTTAGGTGGTGACAGACAGGGACTTGATCTGGTTGCTGGTCAGCAGTCTTATACGACACCATATGTGATTTGGACCAACTATCCGTCTGAGACAGTAGAAGAGGATTTCAGTGCCAATTATCTTGGCAGCTATATGCTTCAGCTGGCTGGACTTGATATGCCGGAATACAATCAGTACCTTATGAATCTGAAGGAACAGCTTCCGATCATCGGAATTGGAGCTGTTTGCGATAAAGATGGAAACTGGTATGCAACGGATGATCTGCCAGCAGATTACAGTGAGCTGATGACGGACTACAATATCCTGGAATACAATAACCAGTTTGAGAAGAAAAATGTGCTGGAGAGTTTGTTCACACTGCACTAAACGGACATGTCGCCTACCGGCGACATCACCGTTTATGAAAGTCAGCTGTTCCGCGCCTATGGCGCTCCCACAGCTGCCGACCGCATTCGTAATCGGTGAATGTTCCCTCCGCCAACAAACTAAGAACGCCAGAAGAAATTTTCCTTTAAAAGAATTTCTTCTGGCGTTTTTTCTTCCCCTTTTTTGAATATCCATACTTGACATAAGAAAAATTTTCGCATAAAATAAACGAGTCAGACAGATAAATTCAGTAAATCAAATTTATATGGAAACGGCAATGAAGAGAATAGTACATGAGGAGCAATCTCAGAGAGAAATCCAGGCTGGAAGGCAATGGTGTGAGGATTTTGTGCGCGAGTCATGGAACCGGCCTTGGAGCTCCGTATGATTGAAGTACGGCGTATGTCCTACGTTATCGGGATAATTGAGTGAGCAGTGGAATAGAAATTTGAGGATAGATTTCCCTTGATCCGGTGCTAATCAGGGTGGTACCGCCGAAGCCTTTCGGTCCCTTTTTCAGGGATGGAAGGTCTTTTTTTATGTGATTTTCAGATTATACATAGAAGAAACCAGATTTCCCTGGTATGAAAATGAAAAAGTCCCAGACAACGGCCTCGAATCAGGAAGCTGAATGGGCAGAATGCATGCGTGAGCAGGGCATCAGAGCCTTTTTTGAACACGCTCTGGTCTGGCTGCGAATGCGGAAGTTATTTTCCTGTATGGGAAATATTTGCAAAAATTGGAAAAAGGAGAAAAATCATGGCAAAAGAAAAGAAAATGGTAGAAGCCATCACTTCTATGGATGTGGATTTTGCACAGTGGTATACTGACGTTGTAAAAAAAGCAGAACTGTGCGGCTATACAAGTGTAAAAGGATGTATGGCAATCAAACCCGCAGGGTATGCAATCTGGGAGAATATCCAGAAAGAGCTTGACCGCAGATTCAAAGAAACAGGCGTAGAGAACGTATACATGCCAATGTTCATTCCGGAATCCCTTCTGGACAAAGAAAAAGATCACGTAGAGGGATTTGCACCGGAGGTTGCATGGGTAACACACGGTGGACTTGACCAGCTTCAGGAGCGTCTTTGTGTACGTCCGACTTCTGAGACTCTGTTCTGCGATTTCTATCAGAAAGAGATCCAGTCCCACAGAGATCTTCCGAAGGTATACAACCAGTGGTGTTCAGTAGTACGTTGGGAGAAAACAACCCGTCCATTCCTTCGTTCCCGTGAGTTCTTATGGCAGGAAGGCCACACTGCTCATGCAACTGCTGAGGAAGCAAAAGAGCGTACTATCCAGATGCTGAACCTGTATGCTGACTTCTGTGAGGAAGTCCTTGCAATCCCGGTTATCAAAGGCCAGAAGACAGAAAAAGAGAAATTTGCAGGTGCTGAAGCTACTTACACCATCGAGTCCCTGATGCATGATGGAAAAGCGCTTCAGTCTGGAACAAGCCATAACTTTGGTGACGGATTTGCAAGAGCATTTGGCATTCAGTACACAGATAAAAATAATCAGCTCCAGTATGTACACCAGACATCCTGGGGAATGACAACCCGTATGATCGGTGCCCTGATCATGGTTCACGGAGATAACAGCGGACTTGTTCTTCCGCCAAGAATTGCTCCGGTTCAGGCTGTTGTGATCCCGATCCAGCAGAGAAAAGAAGGGGTTCTGGAGAAAGCAGATGAACTGACACAGATCCTGAAGGCAGCTGGCATCCGCGTAAAAGCAGACGTTACAGACAAGAGCCCGGGATTCAAATTCGCAGAGCAGGAAATGCGCGGTATTCCGGTAAGAATTGAGTGTGGTCCGAAGGATATCGAGAACGGACAGGCTGTAATCTGCCGAAGAGATACCAGAGAGAAATACGTTGTGAAATTCGAAGAGCTTGCAGCTAAGGTTCAGGAAGTTCTGGACACTATGCAGAAAGAAATGCTGGAGCGCGCAAGAGCTCACAGAGATGCTCATACTTATGTGGCAACAAATTATGAAGAATTCAAGGAGACCATCAACACAAAACCTGGTTTTGTAAAGGCTATGTGGTGCGGTAACCGTGAGTGTGAAGACAAGATCAAAGAAGACGTTCAGGCAACATCCAGATGTATGCCGTTCGAGCAGGAGCATTTAAGTGACGTATGTGTATGCTGCGGAAAACCTGCTAAGAAAATGGTATACTGGGGACGTGCATATTAAAGAGCAAAAGGGTTGCGGTTTACTTCGCAGCCAGCAACACGTTTTGCAATGTGTAGTAAACAATGTTAGCGAATTGTAATGAAAAGGGGCAAAATTATTTTGCCCCGCTTTATTTTCTGGAAATGAGGCAGGTGATCACAATGGTATTTGAAATTCCGCAAAAAGTTGAAATAATCATAAATACTCTGGAAAAAGCGGGCTATGAAGCCTACGCAGTTGGGGGCTGTGTCCGGGATGCACTTCTTGGAAGAACGCCTAATGACTGGGACATCACCACTTCAGCTAAGCCGGAGCAGGTGAAAGCTCTGTTTCGGAGAACGGTAGATACCGGTATCGCCCATGGAACTGTAACGGTTTTGCTGGACAAAGATGGATTCGAGGTTACCACCTACCGGGTGGATGGAGAGTACGAGGATGGTCGTCATCCAAAAGAGGTGACTTTCACCGCCAGCCTGGAGGAAGACCTGAAACGCCGTGATTTTACCATCAACGCCATGGCCTATAATCCGGGAAAAGGTCTTGTGGATCTTTTTGACGGCCAAAGTGATCTGGAAAACAAAGTGATCCGCTGTGTAGGCGATCCGCTGGAGCGATTTACAGAGGATGCCCTTCGCATTATGCGTGCGGTCCGTTTTTCCGCCCAGCTTGGTTTTTCCCTGGAAGAAGAGACCAGAAAAGCCCTTTCCGTCCTGGCGCCCAATCTGAAGCATGTAAGTGCAGAGCGGATCCAGGTAGAGCTTGTAAAACTGCTGGTATCCCCTCATCCCGATTATCTGCGGATCGCCTACGAAGCGGGAGTGACAAAGGAATTTCTGCCAGAATTTGACCGCTGTATGGAGACTCCTCAGAACACCCCGCATCATTGCTACAATGTGGGAGAGCACATTCTTCACAGCCTTTTATATGTGCGCGAAGATAAGGTACTGCGTCTTACCATGCTTCTTCACGATATTGCAAAGCCTGTTGTGCGAAAAACAGATGAAAATGGCAGAGACCATTTCAAGACACATGCCCCTGTTGGGGAAAAAATGTCTAAGGAAATCCTTCGCCGCCTGAAATTCGACAATGATACCATTGGAAAGGTCAGCCGTCTGATCCGCTGGCATGACCTGCGTCCCACTCCGGCTCCAGCAGAAGTGCGTAAGACTGTGAATCTCATCGGAGAGGATCTGTTCCCCATGTGGATGGAAGTCCAGTATGCGGACAACAAGGCGAAAAGTGATTACCGTCAGGAAGAGAAAGTTGCCCGTCAGGAAGGCGTCCGAAAGATCTGGGAAGAAATTCTGGAAAAAGGAGAGTGCGTTTCCATGAAAGAGCTTGCTGTTACAGGAAGTGACCTGATCGCAGCTGGTATGAAGCCGGGAAAAGAAATGGGAACGGTACTTCATAAACTTCTGGATGCAGTTCTTGAGGATCCTGGGTTAAATGAGAAAAAGAAGCTTCTTTCCATGGCCTTTGCTGAAAAATAAGTGTCCGTATTCGTGCTGCATATAAGTCATGTCTCTTTTGGAAATCTTATATAGAATAACATATCCCTCCCACTCATAAGATAGAAGGTATCTGAAAGCCGTTTTTATCTATGCGTGACGGGGGGATTTTTATTGTATGATTATGGTCTTAGCACCCTGACCCAGTATGGGATGGAAGCGAAATCCTCATCCCGGACAAGGGGAGCATTGGTATGCCGTACCGATCAGGGACTTTTGATCCTGCGGGAATTTCACGGTTCTGAAAAAAAACTGCTGTTTCAGCAGGAATTGTTAAAAAAAATATCCCAGGAAGGCAGCCTGGTGGACACATTTCTGGAAAATCAGGAAGGATCTCTGATTACCCGTGATAAGGACAACATTCCTTATACCGTCCAGACGTGGTATGAGGGGCGTGAGTGCGACACGAAGTCCAGAGAGGATATTGTAAGAAGTGTCCAGACTCTGGCAAAAATACATAAGTCCATGAACATGCCTGTGGAGGTCCCCTATGTGGTACGGCCTCTTACAGAGGAGTATGTAAGACACAACCGGGAAATCCGGAAAATCCGCAAATTTATCCGGCAGAAAGGTGCCAGTGTCACCTTTGAAAAAGCTTTTCTTGGAAGTGTGCAGCGTTTTCTGGAAAAAGGGGAAAAAGCACTGGAAATGCTTACCAGGTCAGATTATGAAAAGCTTTTATACAAAGCAAGAAAAGAAGGGGCTTTGTGTCACGGGGAGTACAATCAGCACAATGTGCTTCTTGGCAGAAATCAGACAGCCGTAACGAATTTTGGACATTTTGGATTTGATGTTCAGATCAGTGACCTGTACTGTTTTATGAGAAAAATCCTGGAAAAATATAACTGGGATGTTTCTCTGGCATTAAAAATGATGGAACAGTATCACAAAGTACGCCCCATTTCACCAGAAGAATGGGAAAATTTAAAAATCCGTTTTACCTACCCGGAAAAGTACTGGAAACTGGCAAATTACTACATTTCCCACAGAAAAGCATGGATTTCCGGTAAGAATACAGAAAAACTGGAAAAGGTGATCGGACAGCTGGAAATATGGGGAGATTTCCCCGAAAAATGCTTTGGAAAATACCCTTTCTGACGCAAAAACCTTGACAATACAGGGCAAAAGGTATATATATAGATAGAAGAATCTT
>OLRJ01003306.1_pt1 | contig 10849 bp, 10 predicted proteins | sample 1672741 | NCBI WGS metagenome assembly OLRJ01 (sample SAMEA3136719, study PRJEB25190) | human gut metagenome | biome: human gut; feature: human-associated habitat; material: faeces | place: Austria | collected 2013
AAAAAATATATTAACCGGCGCACTATACATAAAGCGTTTCATCATTTCACGATCCAAAAATTCCATTATTTTTCCCCTTTCCCCCAAGCGTTAAATTTCAATTTGATGCTTCCATTATACCATCTCCCTACATTTCCTTCAACGTAAAACTCACCGTCCACAGCCCCTTATAACTGGTATCCTTTTTCAGCTTCGCCTTATACCCCGTCACATACATCTCAGACAGTTTCAGCTCCGATGTCTCCACATCAAAATACTGCACGCTGATCTTATCCAGCTTCGCATACCCTGCCAGCTTCTTCAACCACTTCGCCGTAACAGAAAACGACACCGGGATCCGCACAACACCATGCCGCACCACATCCCTCTGTGTCGTCCCTGCCTCTGTCTCACCGCCGGAATCCGCTTCCACATCCTCCAGCTCCACCTCATAAGAATCCGGAAGCGGCAGGTTCTCCCCGTCAAACACAAGATACTGAAAAAAAGCCATCCTATCTACCTCCGCTCCTCAGACTCATTCTCTGCTGTGCCGTCACGATCACCTCATCCAGCAGCTGGTTCCCCAGATAAACAGGAATCACCAGATCCCCCTGCTGTCCCTTCTGATCACCCAGCACATCCTTCAGCGCCGCCACAATACCGGCTGTCAGATCCGCACCGCCGGACGGTCCTGTACCGGTCATCACACCGCCATCTGCCACAGCCACACTGTTCACAGCCGCCTTTACCATTCCCCTGCTCTTCTCAATGCCCTCAGCCAGACCACTCATAAAGTCCGGCATCCAGCTCTCGAAATCCGTCAGAGGACCTTCATCCGGCACAGAAAAATGCAGATGGGAACGAATCGTATTTGCCACATCCGTCACCGCACTGGCAACTGCACCAATACAGCTCCGGATACCATTCACAATGCCGTTGATGATATCCGCACCCCACCGCCATCCGGTAGATGCAAGACCCGTAATATAATTCACAGCATTTCCCAGACCGTCCCTGATCGTATTATAGATTCCGGAAATCGTACTCCGGATTCCGGACCACATGGCATGAAACGCGCCGGAAACTGTATTCTTAATCCTGTTCACCACAGAAGAAATCGTATTCCTGATCCCATTCCACACGGAATTGACAGTACCCCTGATTCCATTCAGCACCGTAGAAATAATTGTCCGGATTCCATTCCAGACCGTAGAGATCACCGTCCGGATCGCATTCATCACCGTAGTGATAATTGTTTTGATTCCATTCCATGCACTCTGCAAAAACGTCCGAATCCCGTTCACCACATTCGTAATAACAGACCTGATCCCATTCCAGACAGAACCAAGAAATGCTGAAATCGTATTCCACACCACCATGACCGTTGCCCGGATTCCATTCCACGCTCCCACAAGGAAAGTAGAAATTGCAGTAACAACCGTTGTGATCAGTGTCTTAATCCCAGCCCACAGACCGGAAAAGAAATCCCTGATGCCATTCCATACAGCCACCGCCGTATTCCGGATCCCGTTCCATGCAGAAACCAGAAACTGGGAAACCGCCGTCCATACCTGGACAGCAACTTCCTTAATCTCATTCCACAGCCTGATCCAGAACTGCCTGAACTCCTCATTGGTATTCCAGAGATAAATAAACGCCGCCACTAAAGCTGCAATGGCAGCAATCACAATGGCAATCGGATTTGCCATCATCGTGGCACTCAGCGCCGCAAAAGCACCCTTCACCGCGCTGATCGCACCGGCAAGCTTCGGTGCCCATGTCATGATCGTTCCAATGGCCGAAAGGGTCTTGCCTATGATGATCAGCTCAGGACCCAAAGCCGCAGCCAGAAGTGCAACGATCATGATCACACGTTTCACCCCGTCCGACATGGCATTCAGCACATCCACCATCCCCTGCCGTCCGGAAACAATACTCCGCACCGCAGGCATCAGCAGATCCCCGAAAGAGATTGCCAGCTCCTGAAGCTGTGACTTCAGAATAGTCAGCTGTCCTTCCAGATTATCCTGCATGGTATCCGCCATATTCTTTGCAGCATCCTTGCAGTTATTCACTGCCCCGGACACCTTTTCAATATCCTCCGGTGCCGCATTCATCAGTGCAAGGAATCCGGACATGGCATTCTTTCCAACAAGAGCTTCCGCATTATTTGCCTTCTCAGCTTCCGTCATTCCGCCAAAAGCCACCCTGCAGTCAGCCAGGATCGCAGACAGGCTCCGCATGGAACCATCCGCATTGGTAGTAGCAATGGTCACATCCCCGATCGCCGCACCAGACAGCTTCACATCCCCGGTCAGGTTGGTCATGATGGAACGCATGGAAATACCAGCCTGGGAAGCCTTGATACCTGCATTACCCATCAGACCGATCGCTTCTGCAGTATCTTCAACCGAGAATCCCAGCGCCCCCGCAACCGGCGCACAATACTTGAACGTCTCGCCCATCATGGACACATTGGTATTGGCATTACTGGAAGCAGCCGCCAGCACATCCGCAAAATGTCCCGAATCCGCTGCAGTCAGCCCAAAAGCCGTCAGCGCATCCGTCACAATATCAGAAGTCGTTGCAAGGTCTTCCCCGGATGCCGCAGCCAGATACATAACACCTTCAATACCAGACAGAATATCCTCCGTCTTCCATCCGGTCATTGCCATGTAATTCATGGCATCTGCCGCCTCAGTCGCAGAGAACTTTGTCTTGGCACCCATCTCCCTGGCCTTATCCCGGAGGCTGTCAAAATCAGATCCCGTTGCCCCGGACACAGCCGCCACCCTGCTCATCGCGGAATCAAAATCAGCGGCAGTTTTCACCGCCGCCGTTCCAAGCCCTGTCACCACTCCCGTCACCGGAAGCAGCTTCTGCCCAACAGAAGAAATCTTGTTTCCAACTGTCTGCAGCTTCTCACCGGTCGCCCCGATCTTCTGCAGGGCAGTCGCAGACTAGTTCGCCTGCTCTTCCAGACTCCGCAGTCTCTGTTCCGTCTCAATGATCTCCCTCTGCAGGGCATCATACTGGTCCTGGGAAATCGTCCCGTTCCGCAGTGCCTCATCCGCCTGCTGCTGCGCAGTCTTCAAAGTCTCCAGCTTCTCCCTGGTCTCAGAAACCGCCTGTGCCAGCAGCCTGTGCTTCTGTGCGATCAGCTCCGTATTCCCCGGATCCAGCTTCAGAAGCTTCTCCACATCTTTCAGCTGGCTCTGCGTATTCCTGATCTCCGTATTAACCCCTTTCAGGGCAGTCTGCAATTTCGTGGTATCGCCGCCAATCTCGACAGTGATCCCCTTAATTCTGTTCCCTGCCATACGGCTCACCCCCTAAATCCCATAATAAAGGCACAAAAAAAGCACCTGCCATCCTGACAAATGCTTTCATCATTATTTTTATTTTTTTCTTTCCTGAAACCTGGAACTTTAAATATGCTTTATAAGTTTTTTCCAATATTTTCAAGTTCTTTTATAGAATCCTTGTTTTTTGCAAGTTCATCACTGACTGTTGCATAATATGATTTTTGGAAAATCATATCCCATGAAAGATATTTCGCCATGCAGTCGAACTGTTTGTCAATTAACTCATACTGGATACTATCCACCGGGGATCCTCCCACAACGATTGTTCCAACTTTTTTATTTTTCAGCTGCAAACCGCGGCAGTAGCACTTATCAATGATAAGTTTCAACTGCGCAGACATTCCCCACCAATATACCGGAGTAGCAAAAAGAATCACATTTGCAGCAGTAATTTTATCAATCGTGGGATTTGTATCATCCTGATCAATACATCCTTTATAACATTGACAGGCCCCACATCCCTTACAAGGTGCTATATGAAGTCTGTCTGGTTGGATGATTTCAATCTCATTCTTTTCTGATGCCCCTTTTATAAATGCGTCAATCGCCGTCAGCGTGTTTCCCCTTCTGGCACTTCCGTTAATAATCACAATTTTCATGTATGTTTCCTCCAGCTTCTGATTTCATGAAATCATTATACCTTTTTTCGCTTATCCTGTCATCATGTTTCACCAATCAGAACCTGTCAAAATCCTCCTGTGTAGCAACCTTTCTCCATCCTTTGTACTCATCATTCCTGCTCTCCACAAACATATCATTCACCATCCCGATAGTCAGCAGATCCAGGGAAGACTTTTCCGGATCCCCGTCCCCGATACTCTTTTCCAGAACAGATAAATCCTTGTAGATATCCCTCTGGAACTTAATCCTGTAAATACGCGGAATAGCGGCAGAAGCCTTAAAAGCAACCGCCTTCCCGTCAATCTCAATCTTCTTCATCATGCTCATATCTGAATCCTCCTCAGCTCAGTGCTTTTCCATTTCCTGAAGCATCCACAACAGACTTTCCACTATCAGATGCCTGCAAAGAAACCGGATCTGCAGCCGGCAGATACACCGACTTATACCAGTCTGCATAAACAGTTGCATCCGTAGTATTCCCTGTCTTCGCCTTCACCTTTCCATCCGACAATGGTGTAGCCTTGATAGTCAGTGTTTCTGTCTGCACTTCCTTTTTCTCCTCGTTGGTCTTGCCCTCGATCTTCGGACGGGAAGCTGAACAGTTATACATCACGTGGCGGATATGGCGCACATCCCCGTCGAACTCAAAAAGCAGGGCAAACAGTGCCAGTTCTGCATCCGAGTTTTCAATCAGAACACCCTTGGCATCCAACTTCTCTCTCAGCACATCCGTCCGGAAACTCTCCGGAATCAGTGCAAGTTCCAGACCTCCGACTTATTATAAAAAATCCCGGCATCATCCAGAACTGTTTCCACCAGAGCTCTTCCTGATTCTACTGTACGTCCACCTTCACGATATCAGACCAATGTATTGCGGTGTGCAAATGGTGATTTTTCATGTGATTCGTGTGGAAAAATCCACATTTTCCTCTGTGTTCGTGTGGTTTATGGGGATTTTGTTATTATGGTGTTATCATTCTTCTTTTTCATTTTTTTTATTTTTTATCTCGTTTATTGCCTTTTTTACAACATTCTTTACTGAATTCCCTTCATATTCATTAAACAATAACTTTTTATAATTTTCTTGTGTTATCTCTTTTTCTTTCACCTTTTTCCCTTTTTCATCCAAACCCAAATTCTTCCAATACAATATTTCTTCTTTTTCAATATCGAAAAATATAATCCTGTTATTAGCAATTCCCATATGATAATATTCAATCAAAACATCAAACATAGCATCTACATAATAATGTAAGTTTCCCAAAACAATTTCCAAATAAGGCATATGCTCTCCATTATGAACAATCATATTTCTATTTCGATATATTCTCATAATTTGCCATTTTAGTTTTTCTTTATGTCTCATTAATTCTTCAAAAACTGTTTTTGAATTGCAAAATATATGTTTTGAAAATAATTCCATACGATATTGTAAAATTGGATATTCCTCTAACATATCCTTTAATTCATTATAATTCTCCTCTTGCGCTTTTAATCCCAATATAAATGCTAATTTCATAGGATTTTGTTCGTTTTCTTCTATTTTATCAAAAAACTCTTGCCCTTGTTTACCCAATACAGTTAATATATCCTTACATAATTGTTCCATTTGGTTATACATATATGATCTATTCAAAATACTTGTCAAAATATTGCAAACAACATTTATTTTATCTTCATCACCTGTTCTGAATCCAACCAAAGTTTCCACCGCAGTCCACAAATCTAACAATTGATTGGTTGCTTCTTTACTATCCAATGCACTATTATGTAAACTTACTGCTCTAAAAAAAGATTCTGGCGGATTAACATTATTCAACAGCTGATCATCAAAAAAATATGATTGTATTTGTGACTCATTATTGGCCCTTAACAATACATTCTTTTCATTCTTAATAACACTACTCGAAAGTATATTTAGTTCATCATCAACCTGACTAATTTGCGCTGTTCCTTTAATATATATTGGTCGATGATGTTGACTAATTCTGTGTAGACCAACCACCGTATTAATATAACTATATGCTTTTTCAACAGCCATGTAACTATCTATATCTTCTACAAGTAACTCAGCCAGCATGTCTCCATTATGTTTTAATCCTAGATCTTTTTTCAATTCTTTTGATGGTTTTTTGACTGTAATATTTTTTGTTTGTTTCAAAATTCTAGAGGTTTCCGCATTTATTCCAAAAATCACCTGATATGACTTTTTCTCAAACAAAAATTTATTGAAAAAGTCTATAAGTTCTTGTTCACTTCCCGCAATTGTTTTTCTTTTATCCAAAAAGGTATGTTTCAGTTCATGACTTATATATTCCGGACTATATCCACCATTAACAAGCTCAGTTGCCAATATTCTAGTTGCCATATATATTCTTTGTAAAACTTCAAAATTTACATTATCAGAAAATATATTTTCAATTAAAACATCATATATTGTATGCAGATATACATTATCACTAATCTCGCTTATATATTCCGCTGCCTCTGTATATTTATTAATTTTGGCCTTATAGTCAAATTTTGTATAATCTACATAATTTTTTAATTTATCCCTTTTCCCCAAGAGCATTTCCTTAGCTGGCAAAAATTTTTCTAAAACCATGTCATGTTTAATGGCATTTTCAAATTCTTCACTTAATGGAATAAAATTTCCTTCTGTTATTGCTTTTTGTTCAATATTCTGCTTTGTTCGTAATAAATCATAGCATAAATAGTGAGAATTTAGTGCTGGTAATTTATAAGACTCAAAAGAATAATAAAATAAAACTTCCTCCAATGTTTGGACAAACATGATAAATTTATTTCTATTACATGATTTTTTTATATTATTGTATTCTGATTTTTTCATACAGTTTCTCCTTTATCATATTTCAACCCTTGCCAACTATTTTCTTCTTATCTCGGTCCCATAAATTTGTCACCATTCAAATGTATCATATGCTCTGGCAATTCAGATAAACTGATTTCTTAATGTCTACGAGACCTTAAATGTGTACTGGCAATCTAACTTTTATTAATTTTCAATGTACCATCCTCCAAAAAAGGTTTTAGTTTTACAGATCTTTCAAAGAGTCGATCTGAATGTCACTAGTAATCTTTGGTGTGTATATCATAATAAATTCCTCCACGAGGATTTATTATAATGTGATTTTGTACATTCTTAAATGATCATTTTTGTACATTCTTATGTTATCATTTATAACTTAATAATATTGCAAGCAGAGTGAGCCGCTATAATACCTGCAAGTTTACTCGCGTAATGATACCGGATTTCTTAATGTCTGCGGGACCTTAAATTCTTAGTCATATTTGATATTAAGTTTCTCCTTAAAAAAATATTAAGCTTCAAAAAATTGCATCCCGTATCCTTCATTTTTTTGAATATATGAAAGCAATTTTTTATCAAATCTTTTATTCATATATTCAAAGATTGCTGGACATACCCAGTATTGACTTCCTTCAACTAGTTGTATTCCCATTTCTAAGGCATCAACATAATCTGAAGAATGACATTTGGTACTATCTATCATTATCAAAACACTTAAAAATATATCTACAATATTATTCATAGTTTCTATCAATTCTTTATCCTTTTCTGTTTTTCCTGGATGTACATAATTATCCGTTAAATATTTCTTTCCATTAGAATGAACGTAATTATTCAATTTTCTATTTTCTACTTCCCATTTATCCGCAAGAAAATATTTAAATATATGCTCCACTTTTTTATTATTAATTATTAAGTATGATTTATACTTAGATGTACCAAAGAATTTTTTCTATCCTTTATATTTTCTAAATTATCTAATTCATCATAAATCCATTTTTCCATCGCTAGTTCTGCTTTTAATTTTCTTTCTCCGTTAATAAGAATTTCAATATTTTTATTTATTACTTTTAATATAAATTCTGGTTCTAAAGGATATTCTTGAAATTCTTTATCTGATAAACCATGTTTATTCTGTATTACGTTTAAAATAAACAAATATTGCATTAAATCATCTCTAAACTTTCGTATTAATGTATACCCATCTGAATATGCATTTCTATCACAACAAAAATCTATTACTTCTATTGTTTTTAATACCGACATCATTGTTTCACAAGATATTGTATTTGCACCATTCTTTCCATAAGACAATTCTATTGATGAAAATGTATTATTTGATAAGCAATTAAAAATATGCCAAATATTTTCTATGTCTTTATATTTAAAATTATAACTTATATCTTTTAATTCCATATATCCTCCAATAATAATATTTGTTATTCTAGCTCTGTGATTTCTTAATGTCCCTTATTAAATTCTTCTATCAATTTCTGAAATTCTTCTAACGACATCATGCTATACATTCTTTTCCAATACTTTTTTTGGAAAATTACTATTTTATGTACGGAAAATCTACAATTTTTTATTATCAACCAACGATGTTGCTTTTTAATTTTTTTATCGTTTTCCTCTTTTAATGACATTCTACAAAACAACATCTCATACTTAGAATATAACTCAAGAGCATATTCTAAAGGTATAATTAATATTAAATAAATAATTGGAATCATAAAACCAATTAAGGAATCAACTATATTTAATTGTTTATATTCTTCCATTCCAATTTTTATAGTTTTATACAATATCCAAAATCCACCTATTGTTAATACAGTTTCCAATAATTTGCGTATTTTTTCATATTCTTTACTTTTTTCCAAGAACATATTTATTATTGATATTACTGTAACTATCGGAATAATAGCTAACTCAATCCAAATGTTAAATGTAAATGTGCTCATAAGAAATTCAATAAAAATTGATGCTTTTACATTGTCCTTTAAAATCTTACTTATATAATGCTCATCTGCTTCTGTCATAATAGCGTTCACACAATACATTAATCCTGAAAAAATAAACCAAACTACAATATCCTTTATATAAATATTCTTCCAGAATGGCATATTATAAAATATCAAAGTTATTACTAATACATAACCAATACTGATTAACCAAAGTATACACAATCTTTTAGCAAACATGGATTTTATAACCTGCCTAAATGATTCTCTAATACTTTTTTGACTTATCATAAACACAAAAATAATAAATCCCCAAATTACTGTTGCCTATTCTCTTGTTGACAAAATATCCATTTCTCTTTCTCCATTCTACTCAGTTTAATGTGAAATAGTCCTTATGCTTATGAAATTATACAGCAAAAAAATATACTCAAACATTAAATTTTTCTTTACGTGCTTTGTCCTATTTTATCTAAAGAAATCCATTTTTATACATAATATATAACCTATGCGATGCTGCTTTTATTTTACGAGTACTGATGATTTATAAAATTTCTTAAAATCTTATAGCCTTTAATGTCATGACTATTAATTATCTTCAAACACCACTCCAAATAATTCTTGTAAAGTTTTTTGAAAAGCTTCTCTATACAATTTTAGAAATTCTTCATTATATCTTTGTTTTAATTTCCCATTTAACAAATTTTTTATAAGTTCCGAAGCTTCTTCATCTGTTCTCGCTATTAAAGGAATATATAAATAGTTAGTTTTTGAAAATTCCATAACAATTTGGGCTATAAACTCTTTATCAACATAATATTGTAGTAATATAGCTGCAACATTAACATTAGAGATCTTTGCCTTATCTGCAATTTTTCTAAAAAATAAATCGTCGCATAGAAACGTCGCCTTTTCTTTCTCGCACAAAATAAGTGCATCCAAATGAATCCTATGTAATCCTATTGACGAAACTAACTCTTCTCCATTTAGATCCCCACCTATTGTATAACCTATCCTATCATCGTCGTTTATATTATATTGTCGACATTCAGCACAAAAATCTATAATTCTTTCCCAAATTTCCACATATGTAACATCATAAGGTATAATTGTAATTTTACCACCTATTGTTACTAATTTTCCCTCGGAAACATTTTCTCTTCTCTTCGTACTGGAATATCTCTCCTGAAAAAATAAATTATAGCTATCAGGTATAATCAATAAACTTTTTATTTTATCAAGAATATTAAGTAAATTCATTGAACTCAAAAGAACCAAAGTCGATAATGATGGTACATAACATGAAGCTCCTTCTTTTTTATAGATGGGATATCCTGTATACATCGCTTGATCCTTACCATAAAGCAAGAAATTCAATGCATCTATATATTCATCATAATTTCCATTCACAAAAGAATCAATTGGTAACCCTATATTGTTTTCCTTAAAATGATATAAGTCAAGAAGATTGTTCATATATTCTGAACGATCCGTCAGCTCTTTTATTTGATTTATCATATCTTCGGGATCTTCACTAGAAATCATATGTACTACACCTTCAAACTTTTCAGGATATTCATTTATTTTGTTAAATACAAAAGCTGCTGCTTCATTCATACGATTTTTTATTTGAATAATTTTATAACTTACACCGTCAATTTTTAATATTTGATTCAAACCACTTCCAATCAGTTTGATATATAGTGGCATTTTTCTATTTACATGTCGAATATCAAGACTACAATTATCCCCGTCACCAAATTCGCTTTCTGAATCAAGACATATCTCTATCGTTTTAGCATTTTCTATCCCTGTTATTAAATTCTCCTTTAAAGTTACCACAGTATTTGGTGCAACACTTTTTATATCTTCATCTAAATGATAATGACTTAAATTATGACTATAAAATCCCAAATACATTTTATAAATATTAAAATCATCTTCACCGTCAAGACAATATAAAGCCTTATACGCATATAAATCAGCCTCTGCCGTTTTTCCTAATCTAATCATTGCTAAAGCAAGTGTCATACAATGCAACGGTTCCTCAGATTTTCGTAATATATCTATATACGGCATATAAACATTTTGGT
>OLRJ01003307.1_pt1 | contig 10845 bp, 6 predicted proteins | sample 1672741 | NCBI WGS metagenome assembly OLRJ01 (sample SAMEA3136719, study PRJEB25190) | human gut metagenome | biome: human gut; feature: human-associated habitat; material: faeces | place: Austria | collected 2013
CATTCGCATTAGCCTGTGTATCTTCTACTCCGTCATCTTTTACATGAAGAACTTTTACATCAATATCTGCATCTCCATCTGTGATTGCCTCTGTATTTAACACTGGCTGTTTGAACTGGAATGCAACTTTGATGTCACCATTTTCCGGTTCGACTTCTTCTCCATTTACCTGGAATCCAATGTCATATACTGCATGCTGAAGTACATAGTCTTCTACTTCTGCTTCTGTTTTTTCGACGGTCTCTTTATATTCCTTTGTCTTTTCATCTACGGGCTTCACAACCAGTTCTGCGTCCTGTGGAAGAGTTACTTCTGCCGGAACCGTAACGTTAATGATGACTTCATCATCTTCATATGTATAGGTACGTTCCTGAGCAGTTGCCCCGGTTCTCACCACAGCCACGTCACCCAGTTCTTTCGTACTCAGTGATACAGCTTCCACTGCACCGTTTTCGCTGGTCTGGATGTCTGCTGTTGCACCTGCCTGGTTCACGTAGGCACCTACGCTGCTGTCTTCCTGTCCTTCTGCCACTGCCAGCACCGCATCTTTATAGTCGATCTGCACCTGATAGTCAATATCAGACGGGATCTGTGCTTCACCGTCTGTGATGAAGGCCAGATGGAACGCACTGATACCCAGGACTTCCTGTGCTTCATTTGTCAGGGCATTTTTGATCTCATCATAAGTCACAGAGTTTTCTACCACTGGCTGTACCTCCAGCTCAGTGCCTGCCGGCATCTGTGCCTCATCCGGTACGGTTACGGTCACTGTGGCCTGATCTCCTTCACAGGTAAATACTTTCTGATCTGTGTACGCTGCTTCGCTCTCTGCTTCACTGCCCGTTTCACTCTCGGATTCTGATTCCTGTTCAGTACCTGTTTCTGATTCGCTCTCAGACTCAGCCGGAGTCTCATCCTTCTTATCCTCTCCGCTTGTAATACCACCTACTACGATGGATGTGCTCGCCAGAACATCCATTCCGGTGTTGGTAAATACCATAGCACCTGCTGTCAATAATGCCAGGACCCTTTTCGTTCTCTCTCCCATTCTCATAGTTCAGCATCCTTTCCATTCTTTTCCATACTTTTTCTCATATGTTTTTGATTCTTATTCTCACTGCTCCGCCTGTACTGTTTCGACCATTGATATCTGTCTGTCATGTACATTGCCCTGGAACAGCTATTCTTATTTCACATTACCATCATTATACACCATAAATTGTTTCTTGAACTATTTCGGGCAATCTTTTTTCTTTCGAATTCTACGAAACATTTTCGTGATTTCCCCGGGTTTTCAGGAATGTTACATAAAAAATGTCTGTAACTATTCAATCCTTCACAGATATAAATTTCTTTTGCAAAACTATCAGGTCTTTCTACTCTTGAATTGTAAATACCACCCAGAGCTGTGATACACAGGTCTGAGTGGTATCTTTGTCTGTTTTTATAACTATGTTGTTTCGTGCTTTGCACTTCTACATTTGCATTCCGCTTCGGTCAATGCTATGTGCCACTGGCACATAGCACCCTCTCTGTAATTAACGAATATCGTATACGCTTCTTATGCGCAGTCTGAATGGATCTCCTGCTTCGATCTTCACTCTTCTGGTTCCTGCATTCATATCAAAGTAGTTGTCTGACAGGATCAGGTCTTCGTTTTCGTTCAGGATCTCGATGCTCTTAGCATAAGCAGAGGCGGTCACCTCGATCTCGTCTCCGATGACTTTGCAGGTCAGCTGTGGATCCTGATAACGGAAGTACTTCGGATAAGAGAAGTTCACGGTGCCTTCGGAGATAATCTCTCCATCTTTTTCCATTTCGTAGCTGATGTATTCTTCGTAGATATTGGCTTCCGGGAATTCTTCTTTGTCCAGCCATGCACTGGTCAGTGCAGGAACATGTACCTTTGTTTCGCCGCTCTTTATGATCTCCGCGGAAGCTTTTCTAAGTGCCCAGCGGACAGTTACATCCACATCTGTGCGGGTCTCGTTGGCCACATTCAGACGGATGGATTTTTCAAAATCAAAGTACTGACGGTTCAGGTCTTTGCCGGCTGTCATCAGTCCCTGTTCCTCGCAGGACAGCATCAGCGGCGCAAAGAATCGTTTTGCATAGTAATGCAGTGCTTTCAGTCTGCCGCAGTAGTCTACAGAGGACCAGGAAGCTACCGGCCAGCAGTCATTGAACTGCCAGTAAATAGCGCCCATACAGCGTCCACGGTTTCGGCGGAAATGCTCTACCCCATAGCGGATACCGTCTGCCTGCAAAAGCTGGGATGCATACAACACCGTAGTAAATTCAGACGGATAGCGATAGGTCTGCTGCATGTAGTTCATAATCTTACCGTTGGCACTGCCGTTTCTCTGATGCTTTTCCATAACATAAGAGAAAATATTATAATCTGCCGGATCATCACTGATCTTCTCGATGGTCTTCATGGTCGGAAAGGACTGGAAACCAAACTCTGACAGATAGCGGAAATAGTACTTACGGTATTCGGTAAATGGCTTGTTGCCGGGCCATACCTGCCAGTAATGCACATCTCCTCTGTTCGGATCCTGCGGATCGTCAAAACATCCTCCTGATGATGGGCTGGATGGCCAGTAGAAGGTGTTCGGATCGTACTCTTTCAGTACTTCCGGAATAATACGTTCATACATCAGAATATAATCGCGAACTTCTGTCTGCTTGGTAACCCACTCATTATGCTGAGCCACAAAGTCTTCCATCTCGTTATTGCCACACCACAGTCCCAGACTTGCATGATGACGGATTCTCTTAATATTATCAATAAACTCAGCACGGATATTTTCTTCAAATTCTGGTGTCAGATCATATACAGCACAGGCAAACATGAAGTCTTGCCATACCACCAGACCCAGTTCATCACACAGATCATAGAACCAGTCTTCCGGATAGTATCCGCCGCCCCATACACGGACAGAGTTATAATTTGCCCAGATACCCTTTTCCAGAAGTTTTCTGGTAGTCTCCGGTGTGACACGTCCGAGGAGATGGTCTTCCGGAATGTAGTCAGCACCCATGGCAAAGATGTCCACACCATTGACTCTACAGTTGAAGCTTTCGCCCCACTGATCTTTTTCTCTGTGCATGGTCATCGTGCGAAGACCAATTCGTCGGCTCCATACATCCAGCTCTTCTTCCCCGCACAGGAGAGTTACTTCTACCTGATACAGATTCTGTTCACCGTAACCATTTGGCCACCAGAGCTGTGGATACTCTATGGTTACCGTACGCGGATCACGGACATCTGCCACAACACCGCCATCCGGCGCGGTTACTTTTACATGATATTGCCAGTCCTGTCCGGTCTTTTCCAGTTCTTCGATCTCCACATCCAAATGCAGTAATACTTTATCTGTCAGATGTTCCTGTGTAATGTATACACTGTCAATTCTGGCTTCTTCCACACCCAGCAGGTTTACCGGGCGGAACAGTCCGGCATCTGGAAGATGTGCGCCCCAGTCCCATCCAAACATACAGTGCGCCTTACGAATGTTGACAAATCCATCCATGGCATCTTCTGATCCGTGAGTCTGACTGATTTTGAAAGCTTCTGCAATATATTTTGTCGGAGAATGGAATACCACACGCAGTTCATTGCCGGTCTCGTGGATCATTCCAGTCACATCATATTCCCAGGTACGGTGCATGTTGCAGACTTCTCCCAGCTTGGTGCTGTTCAGATACAGATCTGCAATCGTATCAATTCCGTCAAAATGAAGAATCTGGTGTTTTGCCTTCATTACTTCCGGCTCACAGTCAAATACGGTATGGTATTCGTAATCTTCATCCATCAGTTTCAACGCTTTGTCTTCATTATCCTTGAAAAAAGGATCTTCCATCTGTCCATTGCGTAGCAAATCTGTATAGACGGTTCCGGGAACCACTGCTTCCCGGAATTCCTCATCTCCTACACGGCGCATACTCCAGTTCTTATTTAATTTCTGTGCAAACATGCTGTTCTCCTCTCTCAATGATGTATTCGGATTTTTCTGTTCCCATATACAGAGTCAGTTTCATCAGTGGCATTGGTTTTTCAGAAGTCAGTTCAATGGTTCGGCCAGTTCTCTTTGCACGGATCACATTTACAATATTTCCATCCACATCCGGTACTTCACACACTGCCTCAACGCCATCCTGAAGCTGATACAACATGAGATCCATCTGATTTTCGTAGTCATAATCTGGCTTATGATTTTCCCGTCCTACCGCCAGCAGTGTATTTTCTCTTACATACAACGGCAGTGAGAAGTAATCATAAGTATCTTCCTGCCAGCAGCCGCCTCTTCTGACTTCTCCGCTGAGCAAATGGGTCCATACTCCCTTCGGCAGATAATACTGGCATACGCTGTCTTCTCTTAAGATCGGTGCTGCCAACAGTGCATCTCCCAGCATGTACTGGCTGTCCAGATAAGCCACTGCAGGATCATTCATATATTCAAATACCATCGGACGCATCATCGGTGTGCCTTCTTTGTGAGCTTCAATGGCTTTTGCATACAGATAAGGCATCAGTCTGCATTTCAGCTTAGAGAAATGAGCCACTACATCGCAGGCTTCCTCATCAAACAGCCACGGTACACGATAGCTTCCTGATCCGTGGAGACGGCTGTGGCTGGATAACAGTCCGAACGCTGCCCATCTCTTATACAGATCCGGTGTCGCGGTACTCTCAAATCCGGAGATATCATGGCTCCAGAAAGAGAATCCACTCATGGCAAAGGACAGTCCGCCTCGCAGCGTTTCTGCCATAGATGGGTAGTTTGCAAAGCAGTCACCTCCCCAGTGTACCGGGAACTGCTGACTTCCTGCCGTCGCACTTCTGGCAAACAGTACTGCTTCCTGTTCTCCCTTTACTTCTTTTAACAGGTTAAATACCGCTTTATTATATAAGAAGGTATAGTAATTGTGCATTGCATGTGGATCACTGCCATCGTGATATACCACATCTACCGGAATACGCTCACCAAAGTCGGTCTTGAAGCAGTCAACTCCCACATCCAGAAGGGTGCGTAATTTGTCTGTATACCATTTTACGGCATCTGGATTGGTGAAGTCCACAAGTCCCATTCCTGCCTGCCAGTTATCTGTCTGCCATACGCCCTTTCCGTCTGCACGTTTCAGCAGATAACCTTTTTCTGCGCCCTCTTTAAAGAACGGTGTTCCTTGCGCAATATAAGAATTAATCCATACACAGATCTTCAGTCCCTTGTCATGATATCTCTGAATGGTTCCCTTAATATCCGGGAAGCAGTCCTTGTCCCATTCAAAGTCACACCAGTGGAATGCTCTCATCCAGAAACAGTCGAAGTGGAACACTCTCATTGGAATATCTCTTTCAAACATACCATTAATGAAAGAACTGGTTGTCTCTTCATCGTAATTTGTTGTAAAGGATGTGGACAGCCACAATCCGAAGGACCACGCAGGCGGAAGCGCCGGTCTGCCCAGCATTGCTGTATACAGATTCAGGATCTCTTTTGGTGACGGGCCATAAAAAAATACGTAATTCAATTTTTCCCCCGGCACGGAGAATCCCACGTATTCTACCTTTTCGCTGGCTACTTCAAAGGATACCTGATCGCTGCTGTCTACAAATACACCATATCCTTTATTTGTCATATAGAATGGAATACTCTTATATGCGATCTGGGATGCAGTACCACCATCTTCATTCCAGGTATCTACCGTCTGTCCATTTTTTACAAACGCAGTAAAACGCTCTCCCAGACCATAGACACATTCGCCTACGGAAAGAGACAGTTCATTCATCATATATGGCTGGTATTTTTCTGTCAGATAATTAGCTTCTCCAAACATTGTACTTGGCTGACGATCCCAGCGAATCAGGCCTAAGTTACGCAGATTGCTGGATGTGAGCACTTTGCCGTCTGCTTCAAATGCATAGGAAAACTGCTTCCGGTTCACACGAACCTGCAGCACACCGGTATCCATGAGAGCTTCATCCTCGGTGATAGTAACTGTTGCTTCTCCGATCTCTTCTGTCTTCTCAAACTGTGGCAGATGTGCATCGTATCCTTCATAATGCCATGCGCTGACTGCGATGGTGCGGTCATTGCGTGCCACAAATTCTATAGTAATCGTCGGCATATTCAGAGTTCCGCCTCTGTCATTCGTATGAGCTGCCGGTGCCACGATTCGCATACCGCCCGGAATCTCATCTACATAATAAGCTTCTGTTGCGAACAGACCATTACTTCTCTCACTTCTCAGCCAAAATCCTTCTGTAAATTTCACGCCTTTTACCCTCCTGAGTTTATGTCTCTCTTCATTATTACTACGAAATATATCTGTTGACAAGTTACTTTTTCTTCTGAACGCGATAAGGCTGTCACAAGAATCTCTTGCGGCAGCCTTTGTCGTGTTAACCTTTTACAGCTCCTGATACCATGCCTTTGATGATCTGTTTGCTGAAAGCGAAATATAGCACAACGATCGGGGCCATCGTAATCAGCATGGCAGCCATCTGTTTTGGATAATCAGATGCGAACTGTCCCTTAAACTGTGTCAGTGCCAGAGGTACGGTCTGCAGACCTACACTCTTAATCAGTACCAATGCGAAAGAAAATTCATTCCAGCAGGAGAATACCTGAATAATTGCCACAGTAACCAGGATCGGTTTGCAGATCGGTAAAATTACCTGGAACAGAGTCTTGCTGAAGGTACTTCCGTCAATTGCCGCTGCTTCCTCCAAGGATACCGGTATACCCTTCACATAACCTTCCACCAGGAAGATACCCATTGGAAGTCCAAAGGATACATATGGTAAAAGCAGTGTAAACCAGCGGTTGGAAAGTCCGCAGTTACGGAATACTACATAGATTGGTACCAGCAGTGAGTGTACCGGAATCAGCATACCCATCAGGAACATGGCATACAGTACACGGTTCAGCTTGAAACGTACTCTTGCAAGAATGTAACCTACAACATAACTGAACAGTACAATCAGAACAATGGAAAGTACGGTAGTACGTACACTGTTCCACATGGACTCGCCCAGATGATAATCCTTATTGGTCAGAATTCGGATATAGTTGATCAGTGTCGGACTCTTTGGCAGTCCAATGATATCCGCATTAAATGCACGTTTTTCCTTAAAAGAAGAATACAGCATCCATACCAGCGGGAAAATACAGCTCAGTGAGAAAATCCAGAGAACCAGATTCATGAAAAATCCGCCGATCAGTTTACCCGGTCTGTTTGTTTTTGCTTTTTTATCCATGTTCTATGCCTCCTTTTCTCTGGTCAGTCTCTTGATCAGTCCCTGAGATCCGCCGATTACCAGGAGTGATAATACGAAGATCGCTACAGAAATACAGCTACCATATCCCATGTTTGTCTGACTGAAGGATACCTGGTATCCATACATTGCCATAACCATAGAAGCTGTTCCAGGACCACCCTTGGTCATAACATAGATGTTATCAAATGCTTTCATGTTACCAGCTACACACAGGGTGATACAAACCAGCATAGTGTTCTTAATCAGTGGTAAAGTAATATACAATGCCTTCTGGAAACCATTGGCTCCATCGATCTCTGCACTTTCAAAGATCTCTGTATCAATAGAAGATACTGCAGAAAGAATGATAACCATGTAATAACCTATGTACTGCCAGATCAGTGGGATGGATACATACAGCATAACCCACTTGGAATTGTTCAGCCATACCTGACACAGATCCGGTCTGCCGATGGCTTTCAGGAACCAGTTAATGATACCGTACTGATTGTGGTAGATCATATTCCAGATCAAACCGATACAAACTGCTGCAATCGTACTTGGGAAGAAACCAAAGGTACGGTGAATGGTTTTAAATTTCACCAGCTTGGAATTTACCATCATAACCAGAACAAAAGCAATACCAACCTGACCGATGATACAGATGACTACCAGATAAATGTTATGTCCGAATGCAGTCCAGAATGTTCCGTCATGGAATAACTGTGCATAGTTAGAAATTCCGGAAAATGTTTTTACCGGACCTCCCTTCCAGTCAAAGAAGCTGTAAAACAGCGCTGTGATCAATGGCACAAATACGGTAAACACGAATAATGCTACCGGAACCAAAAGATAGAGAAATATGGTTTTTTTACTAGGTTTTATAGTACTTAGCATCGAATCCTCTCCTTCCTGATTTGTAGATTCATTATATAAGAAAAACCCCGCGAATTCTTATATGATAAATCTTTTCCCTCTTTTAAAAAGGAACCGCCCGGCCCACTCACGCCGCGGGCAGAGCGGTTCTCATTTACTTATGTAATTATAATTTCACAGATTGTTTCGTGTACAGCTTATTTGTTTAAGTAGTTTTCTTCGTAAGCTGCCTGTGCGTTAGCTGCTACGTCTTCTGGGCTCATTTCACCGTTCATCATAGTCTGAAGATCTGTGTTCAGAACTGACCATACAGCACTGTCAATGTAGGAGTCATAGATTTCGCATGCATCTGTATCAACATAGGACCAGTTGTAGAAATCCTGTGTAATCTGATCGAATCCGCTAAGGTCAACATCATCCACTTTGGTAAGTCCGCCAAGTGCATAGTTTTCAGCTACATAGCTTGCAAATGCAGGTCCTGTAAGTTCCTGAGCCAGATCGATTGCTGCTGCAAGTTTATCAGGATCTTCTGCAACCTTAGGATTGATTGCTACAGCGTATCCAAGACCAATGTTCTGTGAGTTAGGAGCTTCTGTTGCATCTGCCGGCTGTGGAAGTACTGCAAATCCCATCTGATCGAATTTATCTGTATCCTGAAGAGATGCCCAGATGTAAGATTCATCCCAGTTACCACCGATAAATGCTGCTGCATCTCCGGAAATGTAGTATTCACGAGCGTCTTCGTTTGTTACTGCGTTAAAGTCTTCGTTGAAGATACTTGTTTCGTTGAACAGATGCTGTGTTTCTTTCAGCGCTGCTACGAATGTATCATCTGTGAATGCAGCACCGTCTTTTGCGATCAGGCTTGAGAACCAGTCCGGACCTGTGTATCTGTTACCCAGAGTTGACAAGAAGCATGAGTTAGCCTGCCACTGTCCGCCGTTACCAAATGCGATCGTTGTAATACCCTGTTCGTTGAAGTATTCAGAAGCTTTTTCTACATCTTCCCATGTGCTTGGGAATGTATCGAATCCAGCGTCTTTCCACATCTGTTTGTCATAAATTACTACTGTACAGGTACCACCTGTCAGTGCAGGGAATCCATAGATCTTGTCACCAACTGTGAATGGTGTGAAGTATGCCTGATTATACTGATCATAATATGGTGAAGCTTTGATGGTATCTGTCAGATCCATAACCAGACCCTGATCTGCCCATGCGATAGTGTTCATACCCTGAAGTAAGAATACATCCGGAAGGTCATCAGCTGCTGCCAGTGTAGCAATCTCTGTCTTATACTCTGCGTTAGCAATAACGTTCTGATTCAGTGTGATGTCTGGATGAGCTGCTTCCCAGTTAGCGATTGTAGTACGGAATGCATCAGATCCACCATTTCCGTCAGCCTCTTCTGATGTGGAGTAGTGCATCAGTTCCAGCTCTCCCTTATAAGCCAGATCTGTTGCTGCTACATCTGTAGCTGCTGCAGCGGATAATCCCATAGATGCTGCCATTGCAGATGCTAATGCGATACTAACTACCTGTCTCTTTTTCATGATGTTACTTCCTCCTTTAATTTAAATATGATATTAAGTTCTTTCTATCTGTTGCGCAGATTCCATTCTGCGTTAACATTCTCTGTTGCGTCCGACCGTTGCGCCCTTAAAAAGTACTCCGTCTATGGAAAACTTATCAATCAGTGTTGTCTTCGGGTGTTCGATCAGATTAATCAGTTTGTGAGCCGCTGTGCTTCCGATCTTACCGGTATCCTGACAAAGCGTTGTCAGTTTCGGATCCATCATCCGTACCAGTTCAATTCCATCGTATCCGGCAACGGATATGTCCTCCGGTATCCGAAGTCCTCTTTCCTTGATCACATTCATGCCTCCAACGGCTGCATAATCATCCGGGTACATGATACAGGTTGGTGGATTAGAAAGATCCAGAAGTTCTTCGGTTGCTTTCGCTGCCATCTCCAGATTACGATAAGCTGCTTGTTTTACGTATTCATCCGGAATATCCAGCCCATATCTCTGGGTTGTTCGGTAGAACCCGCTGAGCCGGTTCCTGGTAACCGGTGTATCATCTCCGTGAATGTATGCAATCTTCCGATGTCCCATACTGTAAATGTAATTCACCAGCTCTTCAACACCCTGTACATTGTTGGAAACTACTGCGATCTTACCTTCAAAGGTATGATCGATGGTAACCACCGGTAAGTCTGAGCGGATCAGATCCTGAATATCTTCTTCGTAGTACTTGAAACAGGCTACTAATACTCCATCCACCCCCCGGTATCTGCATCGTTCGTAGAAGCTCATCTTCTGTCCCGCTGTGTTGCCGGCTATGAATGTGATGTCGTATCCTTTTTCCTCTGCTCTGTACTTGAAGCTTTCTAATACATGATTGAAATATTCATGTGTCAGTCCGTTCATGGCGGCGTCTACAAAGAGAACGCCAAGATTATAACTTTTCTTTGTCTTTAGTGCCCTTGCAGAAGAATTCGGAAGGTATCCCATCTCGTGTGCAGTTCTGATAATCAGATTCCTGGTATCTTCTCCGATATCCGAATACCCGTTCAGCGCCTTGCTGACACTGGCAATGGATACATGGCACTGTTTAGCGATGTCTTTCATCGAAACCATAGCGCCGTGTCCTCAATTCTTTGTTAGTCAAATTCAAATCTCTTAATCGTTTTCGTAACT
>OLRJ01003308.1_pt1 | contig 10843 bp, 9 predicted proteins | sample 1672741 | NCBI WGS metagenome assembly OLRJ01 (sample SAMEA3136719, study PRJEB25190) | human gut metagenome | biome: human gut; feature: human-associated habitat; material: faeces | place: Austria | collected 2013
AGGGGACGATTACTCGTCCCCTGAAACTTTGTTATATTTTGTACGGTCCCAGATGGATTTTACCTTCTCCCAGCCGCCGGTTGCTACCAGATAAACAATAAATGCGGCCAAAAACGAAGAAAAGATATAGTACCAGGTGATTGCAATCTTATAATATGTACACATGACCACTACCGCCACAGGGCACAGGATCAGTGACGTGACCAGTGCAACAATGCTGGTTGGAATCTTGTTGAGCTTCGGAAGCTCTTTAATCACCTGCACAACAATTGACACCATAAAAGCAAGCACTCCGAGTACTGCAAGTCCATAGGTTACATACTGCATCATTACATTCATATCCATGTTTATTCTCCTTTACGTTTGATGTGCAATTCTTCAATTTCCTGTTTCATTTTTGTCACCATCCCATTCCCGCCCAAAGCATGATAAGCATCGTACATTTCACAAAAGTTCTGGTATGCATACGACGGGATATCTCCCAGCTGCATGTATTTCGTGTGATACTCTATCAGCTGCGTCCGGAGCAGGAGCATGGTTCCCTTGCTGTTTGCGTCTCGGTCCTTTTTCTGGTTCTTCAGAAGCCAAACGATATACCCCAGGATTATAGGCAGGACAATGGTGTAGGTCTGCATAAGTATTTCTTTCATTACTTCCTTTCTGATATAAAAATAACCGCTGTCAGACTTTATATATCAGTCATATAGCGATTGTTTTTATATCCATTATGAATTTATTATTCTTCTGTCAAGTCTGGGTCGGCTTCCTCTTTTACGTCCATGAGGTCATTGTACTGTTCCTCTGTGATTCTCCCAACTGCAAAAAATACGTCAATCTTGTTCTTGAGGTCGTCTGTGAGACCGTTTCTTTCTTTGAGTTTTTTGAGTGTTTTGTATAACATTTTCTATACCTCCAATTCTGTAAGTGCTACTACGTATTCGCTATTGACATAGGCTTCTGCCGCCTGTGTGTCAATGTCCTGTGTACGACTGTCCATATCATAGATATAATCTCGGTTGTCGTTGAGTTGCTGTTTCACATAGTTCCAACCATTTGCCATACTTATTGGATAGTTAAATATTGTATATCCGTCAATCTGTTCTGAATTGATGCTGATGTTCGTTACTGGATAATAGGTTGCAAGTTCTTTTAATGCGGCGTTTTCTTCCTCGGTGAGGTCGATTTCGATTGGTGTTACTAATATATAATAGAATTTAAAACCTTTAGCTCGTATCGCTTCACCTTGCTCAACCGTTGTTATTGTTTTAGGAAGAACCATAACTAACGTTTGTCCTGTTGGCTGCGTAAAATGATGTATTTCATCACCTGCTGACCAATCCGCTGTAAATTTACTTGATATAGTTACTATAGCATCTCCAGTCCCTACATTGGATATTTTGCTAAAAATTACGATACTGCCAGTGCTTTCCCATTTAGATATTTCAAATGTGTCTTGGTCGGCAACTCCAACCATCCTCACCAATTTCCCCCGTTCCACGTCCACATAATCCGAAATATACTGCTGTCCGTTGATCGTGACGTTACCACCACTTGAGACTGGAATTGCATTAATGGTGATTGGAAGCTGTATGGATTGTTCGGTGTATGGTTCGTAATTACCATCATCTGTAGATAAGCAAATATCACTCGTAACATCTGTATTTAACACTATAAAGTTAGCATCATTACTTGTCGTAAATATTTTTCTCGTAAAGGTTTCGAAAACGGCAATGTTTTTCATTCCAATATAATTTTTATCAGCAATTCCAATAAAAATATTATTCGTTGGATTCACAAACGTCATATAATATTTTGTGTTTGGTTTGCATTCTATCAAATAGTATCGTCTCTGTGATTTTCGTCCAACAATGTTGCGACAATCCAATCCAATAATGTCTCGAACAGCAATATCAATGTTTTTAAACACTTTTGCTTGGTCAAATAAATTTTTCCCACGAACCTTAATGGTAGGATTCACGACACTCTTAATCACCTGCGGATAGTCAGGAGAGGGAGATGGTTGACCGCCGGTGTATGGTTCGTAGGCATGTGCTTCTGAACCCTTTTCAATTTGAAAATATACAATAGCATTTACTGTTGCGCTCGGTGAAATACGAATGATAAAGTTACCACTCTTACCTTTTTTTACAGTTTCAGTAAATGTAAAGTTTTCTTTGTTAACTTTATATTCTAGGCATCCACCGCTTGAAATACCCCCACCAGAGATTAATTCAACATTGTTATTTCCATTAATTATTTTTCCACTTCTTGTATACGTTCCAGCCTCAATATCAAACGCATTTGACATAGATAAATATATATCAGATACTTGTTCATTTAATGTATTTGTGCCACGTACTGTGTATCCAATTCCATCATTTGCAATATCTACTGTTATTCCATTTTCTGTATATGGCAGACTTACTTTTTCTCCTGTTGATTTATTGGTTGGTGCCAATGCGAATAACTGATATCCGTTATATTTCTTCTGCTCACTATTACCGAATACTTTCATATCTTGAATTTTGCCATTATCAGAATCGGCTAAGTGGTTCTCACCATTGTTTGTTGCGTAGAACTTGGAGATTTTGCCAGCGAGAACATCTTCTGCATTCTGCACATCTGTTTTCAAATCAGAAATATCTTTTGTATTCGTGGTAATCTGATTTACTGCGTCCTGTACGCCCTCAGCTGATTTTGCCGCATTTTCAGCTGAGGTCTGCGCACTCTGAGCCGATTTCGCAGCACTCTCTGTATTAGTGGCAACCGTCTGTGTATTCTGGGCTACTTCCTGAGCCTGCGTAACCACAGTCTGTGCCGCTTCTTCTACAGCCTGTCTGTCATTTGCCACAGTTTCAGCATCAGCTTTGATAGCATCTATGTACTTTTTCCCTTCTGCGGCAACTGCCTGTACAGAGGTGTCTTGCTGAGAAGTTACTGCGCTGACTGCTGTCTGTCTTGCTGATTCTATATCCTGAGTAGCCTGAGTGGTCTTCTCAGCCACATAGCTGTCAAAACCAGTAACCTGTGCATGTGCATTGTCTTCTGATTCTTTTGCCGCTTTTCTGGACTGTTCAGCAGCTGCCGCATAACCACCTGCAGTATCTCTGCTGTTTTCAGCTTCCTCTGTTGCTCTTACAGCATCTGCATGTAACTGCTGTACATCTGCCCGAGCTGCTTCTGTAGTCTGCTGTGCAAGTTCTGCGGCCAATCTGGAAGCTTCTGCCTGTTTCGCCTTTACAACAATATCATCATGCATGGCAATGTATTCCGATGTGAGATCACCCGGAAGCGCAATCATCTGCCATACTTCGGTATTCTGCCCAGCTTTCGGAGCTATTCCGGAAACAATCGTTTTAGGCTCTGCAAGGCAGAGGTATGATCCACCCTGATAACTTATGAGATCCAGATATTCATAAGATGCTTTCTCATCATATTCACCTCTTGGATTCGGAGAGATGTTTCCAAGGTCGGTTTCCGTATAATCATTCTCAGTTCTCATATTTCCTCCTTATATTTTCAGTCTGTATTTCAGTCGGCTTCCAGACCGTTCAAAACACACCTTGTCGACAGATGCGTCTGAATACATTTTCAAACGGCCGTCCACGACGCGGAACGCTGCAAAAAACACATCTCCGGTATTACCTTTCAGTTCTTCCCTTTTCTCATTGACATAGGAATCTATACTTTTCTTGCCTTCCTCTACTCTGCCTAAAATTGATGCAGCTTCTTTATGTGCCTGATCAGCATAATATCTTGCGTTGTCATTTTCTCGCTCTGGATAATTTTCATTTCCATGTACCCACGCTTCGGCAGATTTTTCCGCCACTTCGGCGCGATCAGTTGCGTCATTTACTGTCTTTACTACATTCCTGAATAAATCAGGTTTTTCCGGTGCTACTGGTACTTCTGGCTTCGGTCTTGTCTTTACCGGAATTTTGACCCGATATTCTGTATTCCCTGATTTTTCATCAGTCAAATATACAAAGGCATAAATGTTGTAATTCTGTCCAATCCCATTGTTTTCAAGCATTGAGTCTGGAATTACTACTTCTGTAACACCATCTTTCGACGTTCCAAGTCTTGTAACAGAACTACCGCTTTTATCAGTCAATGAGAAATGGATTTCTACTACTGATGGAAGATTTATTCCCTGAATCCGCAGGACGTCTGGCCATAGTCATACTGCCAAAGGCCAGACGTCCTGATGTATCTTAAGCCTGGTTCGAATATTGCTATTGTATTGTTCATGATACGTTCTCTTTCTCCGGTTGCGCCGGCACAATTTTCTAAAAATTTAATTTTTAACATACAATGCTGTTACATAGCAGTTTGCCGAAGCTGAGGAAGTCGTAGGTGCCGAAACGTCTCGTACATTAAGTGATAAATTATTTCCACTTAATGTATATCCAGTCGTAGTTAAATAACTACTCGCGAAACTGCATCGCACGATTCCTAAAAGTATATAACCATCTAATGCAGCATTGATATTTACAGTCGCAATACCACTTTTCAGAGTTATTTTTTGAGCAAAATTTTTAATAGTAACATAATCATTCATTTTCGTGTTTAGTGCATTAATCCCCAGCTTCTCCTTCAGCCACGTGATCAGCTGCGACACTTTTGTTTTTTTCATTGCATTCCCCGTCGCATTAAGGAAATAATCTGTATCTGCCGGTGTTGTATTCTCCGGAAGATCTGTTACTGTCTTACCGGTCACAGTACCATCTACAGCATCTACCATGAGTGACTGTTGCACTGCTTTTTCAATTTCTGCCACATGTTTCTCATCAATCAGGTTCTTGCAATCCTCTGCTGCCTTGGACGCGGCCTCAGCTGCCTTATTTGCAGTATTAGCTGCAGTACTTGCGCTCGATGCCGCAGTATTCGCACTGGAAACTGCCTTGTCTGCATTCGTCTTTGCATCCTGTGCCGCTTTTGTGGCATCCTCACAGGCTTTCAGAGCTACTCCGACTTTTTCCTCGATATGATTGTCGATGACTTCTCCTCCGGCCTCGTCAATCTGATCTAGCATATCTTCATAGGTTGCCATACATTTAACATCGCCCGGAGAAAAGCACTGGTAGATTGCTTTCCCGTCCGATGCATGAGGATCCCCTTCTGTCACCACAGCAATCTCAGCCGTGCGGAGTTTCTGAGGATCAAATTTGTTGTACGGACCATGCCGCATTGTTATTGCCATGTTACCCCTCCTTTTAAACTGTCTCATGAACCAGCATTCCATCTATGAATGTTAATTTTGTGGACTTAACAGTTGAACCGCTTACATCCGTTACCACAGTTACTGTTTTCGTGGTGCCTTTGTAATACGTGCTGCCCTTTTTAGGTGTAAAATTAATTTCATTTGCAAATATCTGATCTGTTGTAATACCATCCTTATATATTCTCGTATAAGGATCATCAGTAAAAATATCATCCGGTGAATCATTTGCATTAATAGACTTATTACTGTAGATCTTCATTTTTGCGGCACTCAGTCCCTCACTTGAAATATCCCATCCTGCAATATTTCCTGTCTGGGAATCCAATCTGCCTGAAAAAGTACCGCTGGCACCGGTTATGTCCCCGGAAAACTTCCCTGACTGTGCAACAATACCGTTTCTGTCCCACTGGCCGATTAACTTTCCATTTTCATCAAAAACTTTCAGAACACCGTTTCCATTCCCTTTTCCACCAAGACTTAATATTCCACCATATGCCCAATCCCAGTGGATGCCGATCACGGAAAGGATATTGAGAGCTGCATTGCCGTTACTGTCGAATCCTGCTTTCCAGACTGTAGTGGAATCTTTGCCGGTGTAGCTTCTCGTTACGAAGAAACCATCAATACCGGATTTATATACTATCTTTGATTCGGATAATTTCGGTTTGTCATGCCGGTATACGATCACGGAACCGTCGTCCTGGATGATTTTTGTCTCGTGGAAACCTAAGGTGTTGGCAGCAAGTTGGCTCATCTGCTGGACGACAAGGTCGTAGGCAGACATTTCCTGATCAGTGTAATTCCGTGCGGCTTCCAGTAGCTTTGTCGCTGCTCCATAGCGTGTGAATGTTTTTGCAGTTGGTGTCTCGGCTGTGGATGAGATCGACTGTGCCGCAAACAGGCTGAATGTGGTGTCTGTGATCACTGTTGTATATGAAGATGTTGTCTTTGGTGATACCACAGCTACATCACCGGCTTCGATTGCCGGATTCCCCTGAACAGAAATGCTCATCGGACGAAACGGTTTGTTGATAATCTTATCTCCTATGTGTTTCGCTACCTGCTGCATCGTATCTGTCTGGATCAGAGGATTGTCTTTGATTTCCAGTGCGTATGTATTCGTGCCATACAGATATTTTTCATCTGCACTGTCTTTCTTTGCTGTGATCTGGATTCCTGTGATGTTGATGTCGGTTCCGTTTATTGACTTGTTGTACAGATCGTAGAAATGATGATAAGTGTCCATGTCGACAAATGTGCCACCATCGTATGTATATCCGGAACTGTAATCGTCAAATGTTCCGCCGTCAGCTTCATCACCGGACAAATATTTTTCCTGTGATGCGGTATCAAAAATCCCGCCATCCAGATCACCGGATCCTACTGCCGAAAAATCGTACCATCCAAAAGCAAGCCGTCCCAGATGATTAATTCGTGCATAGCAGCCCATTATCTGTGCACAATATGAAATCACGTCTCGATACGTTATGCTTCCTTCTGGTTTTGTTTTGACAATGTAGTTTCCCATCTCAATTGAACCGGACTCGCAATCCACCTGACAGTGCCGACAGGCATCCAGTACAATGTCCCGGACCGTTGCCGGATAGGAAAGGGTACATTCGCTGTACGGTCTGTCAAAATAGATCATTTCATCATAGGCTGTGATCTGCAGTGTAGTTTCGCCGAATGTTGCTGTATATACCCGATACAATCCTTTTTTCAGGTCTTCCCACGTCCCATCCGCCAGTTTCAGACCAATCGCAGCCTGTATATTTGCGCCTTCAAAATCGCAGTCATCATATTGTTCTTCCGAATTATCCAGTGTAACCTTGTATTCTTTAATCACTGCAGCGCCTATTTCGAATTTCCCAGATGCAGAAGTAGCTTCATTGATCTTATACTCTCTCAGATCCATCATCGGAATCGGAATCTCTTTTTTATTTTTCAGGGTGATCGTATCTTTTATCCTGAACTCCCTGTTTCCGCTTAATGCTCTGCGGAATGCTATGCTTGTATTGATCATCTTGTCACCTCTGTATCACATCTACCGAAACAGTCCTGTAGTAATAATTCCCATCTCCCAGATAACCGTAATGTTCTTTGGTCAGCGTTCCCCTGTAAGCTTCGATCGTAAAATCAATCCCTGAATCATGGAATGTGAACGGAAAAAAGCCGGCTATCAACCGGTTTTTAATCATTTTCACTTCTTTGTCTGTCAACCACTCCCACTTTATACTGATATTTTTCTTCTCAGCTACTATATCTCCAACCATCCGTCCCATCAGCGTCCTTCCGGTGTCTGAGGTCCATATGATCTCATCTGCTACAGACAGGGTGGTTGGTGCAGGAAGGACCACATCTCCTGATTTTAAAATTTCGCCTTTTTTCATGTTCCCTCCTACTTAATGTCCACGGTGTTGAAGCGCCTATCTATTTCTGCTTTTACTGCATTCTCAGCTTCTGCCAGCTTTTTACCATCAAGGTAGAATCCCATCTGCGAAAGAGCAGCTATGATCCGCATCACTGCACGGTTCATTATGGTTTCCAGATCTTCCCTTGTGACACCGGATCCGCCTGCTGCCCTGACAGCTTCTATTGCCATTTCTCTCAGTTTATTCTCCGGAGCTACAACTTCTCCCTGGTGCATGTTATCACCGATCATGGCGAGCTGTGGTGTGTTTGGCTTGACGTATGCGCCCTGTGCCAGATGTGGAATAGTTGGTACTCTCGGAAGAGACATTCCATAATGTCCATAATGTCTTGTTCCGGTAATCGGATTCTTAAAGTCATAACTGAATGAGAACGCGTTTTCAATTGCCGCCAGTCCTGAGTTCAGCTTGTTCATTAATTCATTGATCAGATCAATCACGGCATTCAGTGGTACTTTTGCCAGTGCTATGAGAGAGCCAAATACTCCTCCGAAAATTTCCTTGATTCCGTTCCATGCCTGCTTCCAGTTTCCAGAAAAAACACCAGTAATAAATTCCACGATCCCATTGAATACGCGTTTTATATTTCCCCATATACGCTGCACGGTACCAAGGAACGTGTTTAAAACAGAGCCTAATGTTCCGAAACTCTTTGACCAGTCTGTCTGGAAAATTCCTTTCACAAAATCAATAAACGGCTGCAGGATATTTTTCTTCGCAAAATCGAATATCGAAGCAGCAATCCTTTTGAATCCCTGCAGGATTTCTTCAATCCCCTGCCAGCACATGCTAAAATCGCTGGTAAATACTCCTGTACAGAAATCAAGAAATCCGCCTAAAATTGTAGTGATTCCACTGATCACATCACCGGCCACCGCCAGAAGATCAAGGATCAGAGTGCCGATGGTTCCGATGATCGGCGAAAGGACCGGCATGATGTTGTTGATGAGCCATTCGATGAACGGAACCAATGTGTTTTGCCACAAGGCTCCCAGGTTCTCTAACAGTTTTCCCATCAGTTCAAGAATCCCATCCAATGCCGGCTGGATATGCTCTGACCACACAGTGCTGAACTTATCCGCCAGGTAATCAAGAATCGGTGAAAGATACGTATTGTATGCATCCAGAAACGTTCCTTGGATATCTGAGATGCCTTGTGTAATTGCATCCACAAATGGGGAAAAATACTGATCATAAACTTCATTAGCTTTTTCGAACGTATCTGTAACACTCTGTGAAAGTGCATCAAATACAGTTCTCCATCGGGAAAGCATATTCTCCAGAGTTCCGGAGATTTTATCTGTATTCTGGATAATCGGAACAGTAAAAAGTGATACAAAATCTCTTTCGAATTTAACCGCCAGATCTGTTGCTCCAAGAAAACCATCTGAAAATACCTGAATGATATCTGCAGTGATTCCCTTCGCATCATCACTTGAAAAAATATCAAAGATATCTGCCAGTGCAACACTGAAATCTCCCGAAAGCTTTGCAATCTCTCCTGTCGCATCGAACATTGAAACAATGCGTTTTTTAATATAGTTCTTGCTCTTCGCAAGATATTTATCAACACCACCAACAAGATTATCTGCTAATGTAAGCCCTATCCTTGCTGTGGATCCTGTGATTTTTCCAAATGCCAGAGCAATATTATTCACACATCGGTTCGCTGCATTTACGACTGCCGAATCAGTGAAGACTTCCTTTAAGTTCTTGCCGATGCTTTTTACGGATTCATTTATGGAGTCGATTTTCTTCTGTGAATTTCCAAATCCGATTTCGAATCCTTTTTTGAACAGTTTCGCAAGTTCCTGACACCGTTTTATCAGTGCAGACATTTTTTTATCTGTCTTATCAAGAACCGTATCACCCTCAGCAAGGTTTCCGAAATCGACTGCGCTTCCAAGTGCTCCGGTGCCTCCTGTTCCGGTTGACGGAGAGGAAGAACTGCCGGAACTTGAATCTGACTGTGCATCCAGCTTGTTGATCTTGTCAAAGCCCATGAGGGCTTTCATCTTTTTCGCTGCGTTCTGTGCTGCCTGTCCAACCTTATCCGTGTTGCTTGCCAGATTAGACGCAGAATCAGATGCGTTCTCCAGACCGGTTCCTGCATCATCTGCCGCTCCTGCAACTGCTGCTACGCCGCTACTGTCTGAACCACTAGATTTATTTCCCGTGATTAATTTCGTAAAGGACTTAAACGCATTTGCCAGTGTGACAAGCTTTCCGATCACCATATTGATTACTCGAATGATCGGAGTAAATAAGTTAATCAGGCCCTGTCCGATCGTTGCCATGAGAGACTGTATCTGCAGACTCAGTATCCTGCACTGGTTCGCCCAGCTTCCGGAAGTACGTGCAAAGTCGCCCTGTGCGGCCGACAGCTTATCCTGTACGAACTGGTAACGTAGGGCTACCTTTTCCGCTTCGGACATTGCCGAAGTTGTTTTCCCGAATCCATTCGCCATAGCGTAAGAATCAAGAGCTGTCTGTGTCATTACGACACCGAGATCTTTTAAACTTTCCGTTTCACCGGTAAATACCGATTTCAGCTTTGTGTATGCCTCGTCCTGAGAAATGTTGTAGAATGATGCCACATCACCTGCCAGTCCGGTCAGGGTTGAACCCATATCGTAAGCCTGCTTTTCGGTAAACCCGAAAGCTTTTGCCATGGCACCGAATGTACCGGTGTACTGTTTCGCCATGGTCTCTGACAGACCGAAGCTCTGTGCTGCACTTCTGGCGAATTCATCGACCTGTGCGGTCATCTTCGGAAAGGTAACATCTACAACGTTCTGAACTTCCGCAAGATCAGACCCCAGTTCCAGACACTGTTTTCCGAAATCAACCAGTTTTTTTACTCCAAAAGCCGCTGCAAGTGCCGCTCCTGCTTTTTTCGCCATGCCGGTTATCCCGGCCATCTGACTTTCGAACTGATTTTTATTTACAACCAGATCAAGACCAATCTGTCCAACGCTTGTTGCTGACATATATACCACCTGCCTCTGTCACGAGGACATCGGCACAGTGGCACTACTTGTCCTGGTTTATTTTTATTTCAAATTCTTTCTTGCAGTGCCTTGCCTGACACTTGTAAAAGACACCCCGGCATTTTGCATCCGGAGCATACTGTACTTTCTGTTCGTATCCACGGCGACGCCCTGGCAGTGGCCGCTATTCCATACGCCCG
>OLRJ01003309.1_pt1 | contig 10841 bp, 10 predicted proteins | sample 1672741 | NCBI WGS metagenome assembly OLRJ01 (sample SAMEA3136719, study PRJEB25190) | human gut metagenome | biome: human gut; feature: human-associated habitat; material: faeces | place: Austria | collected 2013
GCCGCCAACGGCCTTGGCAAGAAGTGCCGCTTCGTGGCGGCCGACGCCACAGAATGGATGGCCCGCGAAGGCCGCGAGCTCGGCTTCGACGTCGTGCTCATGGACCCGCCGCGCGCAGGCTCCACGGCCGAGTTCCTCGACGGCGTGGCCGAGCTCGCGCCCGCGCGCGTGGTCTACGTGAGCTGCAACGTGGAGACCCAGGCCCGCGACCTCGAGTACATCCGCCACAAGGGTTATCGTATCGAGTCCGTCACGCCGGTCGACATGTTCCCCCACACCAAGCACGTCGAGTCCGTCGCGGTGCTCACCCGGCGATAAGCACTCCATCGCGTTTTGAAAACCGGCGCTATGGCACAAAACAAGTGCCATAGCGCCTTCTTTCACAACGCCCGCCGAAATTGTGTTTACAGCAGATCGCGGAAATCCGTGAGCCGCGCATCGGCGGCCGAATCGCCGCAGTAACAGACGGTGTACACGCCCGCCGCGGGCGCCGAGGCTACGCCGGACGACGAGTCGTCGAAGGCGACTGCGTCGGTAGCGTCGACCCCCAGAATCTCAAGAGCACGCAGGTACGGCTCAGGATCGGGCTTCATGCGCGACACCATTTCGCGTCCCACAATCGCGTCCACGTAGGTGAGCAGGCCGAAGTTGTTGAGTGCACGCACGAGGCTCGCGCAGCGCGTCGTCGAGACGACTGCGATGCGGCACCCCCGGCCGCGAAGGCACTCCCACAGCTCCGGCAGCTCAGGGTTCGGCGCAAGGCCGGAATTTCCGTAGATATCGCGGTCGGAGTCCCAGACTGCGAGGTAGTCCTCTTCCGTCGCCTGGATCCCGTGTCTGGCAAGAAGCGCCGGCCCCTCGACCTCGGATGCCTTGCCCACAAAGTCCTCGAGCTCCTCATCGGTGGCCTTGTAGCCGAGCGCAGCAAGCGCGCGGCGATCGAGCTCGACGTAGAGCGGCTCGGTATCAGCCACAACCCCATCGAAATCAAACAGTGCGCATTTGGCGTGAATCAGTTTCTCGATCAACGGCACTCTCCTCATACCGGCGGCCGCCGTTAGGCGCAGCGGTCGAACGCGCTCTCGACCTTGCCTCGAACGAACCTGCAAGCGTCCGCGGTCTCCTCTCGCCAGTTCTCCGAGCCAACATACCAGAACTCGGCGACGAATCGGCGCAGCCCTGGCGCACGGCCTCCTCCAGTGCGTCCCAGTCGGTCGTACCGGCGCCGTAAGGCACCTCGCGGTACCGGCCGACGGCAGTCTCCTTGCAGTGAACAGCGATGAGGTGGCCGCGGCCAGTCGCGAGGTCGTTTCGCCGCATCTAGGCGCCCCATGCCAACTAGCCAACAAAATGCCGCCGGGTACCCGATGGTGCCCGGCGGCGGCTTTGGCGCTCTTTGCGAGCCCTACTCCTCGCAGTACTTGACCACGGTCTCGATCATGCCCTCCGGCGTGGTCTGGGACATGATGTCCGCGGACGCCGCGTCGTCGATGAAGATGCCCAAAAGTGCCTGGAGCACCGAGACCTGTCCCTCCCCGTGGGCAAGAAGCCCGAGGTTCACAATGAGCTGCGCGTTGACGAGGCCTGTATCGGCCATGCCGTCGAACTCAATCGGCTCCTTCGGCTTGATGATCGCGATGTAGGGCTTGATGAGGTTCTCGGGGTCGACGTGCGGAAGCGCCACCGAGATCGAGGCGCACTCGAGCCCGGTCGGGTAGTTCTTCTCACGCTCAAGGATGGCGCCGAGCCAGGAATCCTTGACGTAGCCGCCCTCCTTGAGCTTCTTGCCGAGCTTCCTGAAAAAGTCGAAGCGATCGGCGGCCTCGAAGTCAAAGAAGACGAGCTCGGGCTTGAGCAGGCTGGTATCGATTGCAGGCATCCTTTATCCTCCTGTTGTTTCCGCTCTTCCTTCAACTGTCGTCCTTAGAAGGATGGCATCTTGATCCCAAAAAGAAGGGCCCGCATCTTGCTCGATACGGACCCTCCACAGTCGGCGCCTATCCCTTGCCCTGACCGTGGGACTATAGACTTGGCCTACTGCGCATCCTTGGCGGCAGCTGCGTCAACGTCGTGCATTTGCGCAGCCTCCTTGAGGATACGCTGGCGATTCCAGATCGCCAATGCGACCGCAGCGACAGCACAGATACCAAGACCAAGAGGACCAAGGACGCCCGCACTGCGGGTGATGATCCAAGTAAGCGGGTTGGCGCCGTCGCAAATCGACGAAATCGCGGCAGCTCCGCCCATATCGAAGCCAACATTCGCCGCCGCACTGGTAATGAGCGGAGACAAATCGGTGGCGATGTAGAAGCCGATGGCCAAAACCACGATGCCAGTCAAAAGGCCACGGAAGCCGTTCTCGTGAACAATCGGGGTGACCAGGACGAGCATATAAGGAATTACCGCCAGGTCAGCCAACGGAACCATCTTGTTTCCGGGAAGGACAAAGGCAAGGAAAATGGAAACCGGGACCAGGATCAGTGCCATGGTCAGCGTCACGGGATGGCCGGTGCCGACGGCCGCGTCGAGGCCGATATAAATCTTGCCGCGGTTCTGGAAGCGCTTCTGAATGAAGGCGGACGCAGCATCGGAGACGGGCATGAGGCCCTCCATCAGCAGGGCAGCCATCTTTGGAATCAGCACCATAACAGCGCCCATGAGCACGGCGATGGAAAGAACGGAAGGGGTGGTGCTGCCGTCAGCGGCAGTCGCCGGCAGCAGCCCGTAGCCGGCAAGAAGCCCGATCAAAAGGCCGATGATGGAACCAAGAAGAATTGGCTCACCAAAGACACCGAACTTCTTTTGCATGGTGCGGACATTGATATCGATCTTATTTAGATAGGGAACCCTATCGATAATCCAATTCACCGCATACGCAATGGGCGCATACGCACCGGCAAGGCCGTGGGGAATAGAGACGCCGGGGAGTCCTAGTGACTTCTCCACCAGTGGGGCTGTTACATCGCCCACGATCAAGACGATTACCTCATTGATAATGGCGGCCGCAATGCCGAAGGCAACGTTATCGGTGACGATGGCGACAAGGGCTCCGGTGAAGGCAAAGTGCCAGTAGTTCCAAATATCAACGTCAGCGGTTTGCGTGGTGTTGGTCAACAGCATGACGATGTTCACCAGAAGACCTAGGGGAATGATGATGGTTCCCACAATAGAGCCCATCGCAATTGCGGAGGCGGCGGGCCAGCCAACATCCAAGACGCTCAGCTCAAGGCCGAAGCGCTCGACCATGGCGGTTACTCCTGCCGCAAGGTCGGTGCCCATGAGTTGGTTGATCACAAGATTCAAGCCGATAAAACCAACGCCAACGGTGAGGCCAGCCTTAAGACTCTTGCCAAACCCAGCGCCGAATAAAACGCCCAGAATCGTCAGCACGATAGGCATGACGACAGAAACTCCCAGACTCGATACCCCCGAGAAGAATGCAACGATTGCGTCCAATGTCTCTCTCTTTCCTACACAAGCCGTTTTTCCACGGCCGCGGCCCCTTATACCGGTGGAGGGGTAGCTATCTCGACACGATGTCAACGATTTGCTGTTCCGCCGCAGCGCGACCCATGCCCGTAAGGAACGGCAGACCGCTCACAAACTGACAATTCAAATCCGCCGGCGCAACCGTAGTGGCGACGAGCAACACAGCATCGGAACACTGGGAGGGAGCCTCCGCAATGGAGCACTGCACAATATGGTAAGTTCCAGCCAGACCGTTGGCGTCAAGAAGGTCCTTAATCTTAGAGGCGACCGCCGTGGAAGTGGCGACACCGGAACCACATGCAACTACGAGCTTTTTCATCTATTTCTCCCTTCGGAATCGACAACGACAGTCGATTTATTTCTATATGAATACCTATCTCATGCGCTCAGAACTGATATGCGGTACTTACAATTGCCTGTCCTGGAGTCAGCCACGTTGTAGACCACTCAATTGAGCGACCGTCCTCCAATCGGATGTTCTGTTCGAGAACAAGTACCGCGGCGTTGTCCTCGCAGCCCAAAAGCTCCGCGTGGTCATGCCCCGCGACGCGGGCGGTGTAGCGCATGTCGGAACGGTAGATCCTGCCGCCCGAGCACTGCTCAACGGCGTCGAACATCGACACCTTGGTGAAGTCCACGTCCTCAAGGCCAGGGCACGCCACCAGATTCGACCAGCTTTCCTGGCAAAGGACCGGGTTTCCCTCCACCGTACGCACACGGCGCAGCAGCATGGTCTTGTCACCTTCGTTCAAGCCGAGCTCATCCGCAACGTCGAGGGACGCCGGCACAACGCGCATCTCGACGACGCGGGTCTTGAACTGCTTGCCTTGCTGCGCAAGGGACGTCGCGAACGAAAGCGGCCTGGTCCCCGCCGGGTGCGTGATGTCTGCGTCCGCCACGTACGTGCCGCTTCCGTGCTTTTGGACCAAAAGGCCCTCGGACACAAGCTGCTTGATGGCCTTGCGGACCGTGCCACGAGACACCTGGCACAAGGAGACGATCTCGTTCTCGGACGGGATGCGCGAGCCAACCGCCCATTCCTTCAGGTCGATCTCGTTTCTGATCTTGTCCGCCAGCTGCAAATAGAGCGGCCGATCCTGTGTTTTGTCCAACGACGAAGAATCGTCTTTAGCCATCGATTGTCACCAGATAACACCCGGAGCAAGTTGTACAGTTTTTGTACTGTACATCATGGGTACAACTTCAATCATTAGCAATAAGCCGCCCGACCATTTCTTCGCAAACAACGTAGAATCGGCCGGGCAGCTGAATACAATCTCTGTGATTTAAGCCTAGATCGCGATGAACCTACTCAGGGTCTACGTCCACGTGGCCGTCGTCGCGCAGGTGCACGCGACCGGCGGCGAGCCAGCCCACGACCTCGGGATACAGCTCGTGCTCGATGGCGTGGATATGCTCCTCGAGGGTATCGACGTCCCAGCCTTCCTCCACCGGCAGCGCGCGCTGCGCGATGATGGGACCGCAGTCGTACTTGTCGTCGGCGAAGTGAACCGTCACGCCCGTGACCTTGACGCCGTAGTCGAAGGCGTCCTGGATGGCGTGCGCGCCCTTGAAGCTGGGAAGAAGTGCCGGGTGCAGGTTGACGATGCGGCCGGGATACGCATCGAGCAGCGGCTTTCTGACCATGCGCATGTAACCCGCCATGATCACGTACTCGCAGCCCGCCTCCTTGAGGGCGGAGGCGATCTTTGCGTCGGCGGCCTCAGGCTCGGCGTACTCGGACTTCTCCATAACGAGCACCGGAAGCCCGGCGGCCTGCGCGCGCTCGATGCCGCGCACGCCCGGACGGCTCGACACCACGAGCGCCACCTCGGCGTTGAGTGAGCCGTCGGCGATGCGGTCGATGATGGCCTGCAGGTTGGTCCCGCTGCCGGAGACGAGAACGCCGATCTTCAGCGGCGCCGTCTCGTCGTCCTCGACGAGGCGGCAAACGCCGCCCTCGCAGCTCCAGTGGTTCATCGATAGGTCACCTTGCCCTCGCCCGGAACGCACTCGCCCATGACGAACGGCTCGAAGCCCTGCTCGCGGAGCTTGGCCTCGACCTCGGCCTGGTCCTCAGGGGCGCAGATGATGCTCATGCCGACGCCCATGTTGAAGGTCTTGTAAGCCTCGTCCAGGGTAAGCCCGGCGGCCTTGACCATGTACGGGATGACGGGGGGCATCGACCAAGCGGGACCCTCCTCGCCGCCTCGGTACACGAGCGCGTCGACGTCGGCGGGCAGGGCACGGTTGAGGTTCTCGGTGATGCCGCCGCCGGTGATGTGCGCCATCGCATGGATGGGGGCCCCGGCCTTGAGGGCGGCCACGAGGCCGCCGGCGTAGATGGTAGTCGGACGCAGGACGGCGTCGGCCAGGCTCTCGCCGCCGAGCTCATCCAGCGGCTCGTTGAGCTCCTCGACGGACTTGCCCTCGATGGCGACCTTGCGCACGAGGGAGTAGCCGTTGGAGTGGATGCCGGAGGACGGCAGGCCGAGGATGACGTCTCCAGCCTTGACCTTGTCGGGACCGATCATCTTCGGGCGGTCAACGACGCCCACCACGAAGCCGGCCAGGTCATAGTCATCGGGGTTCATGACGCCGGGGTGCTCGGCCATCTCGCCGCCCACGAGGGCGCAGCCGGACTTCTTGCAGCCCTCGGCGATGCCCTTGACGATCTCCGCCACGTGCTCGGCGCGGAGCTTGCCGATGGCCACGTAATCCAGGAAGAAGAGCGGCTCGGCGCCGATGGGCACCACATCGTCGACGCACATGGCCACGAGGTCCTCGCCCACCGTGTCGTGGCGGTCGAGCAGCTGGGCGATGGCGAGCTTGGTGCCGACGCCGTCGGTGCCGGACACGAGGACGGGGTCCTCCATGTCCTTGAAGCCCTTCATCGAGAAGCAGGAGCCGAAGCCGCCGAGGCCGCCGATGACCTCGGGGCGGTTGGTGGCCTTGACGGCGTCCTTGATGGCGTCGACCGCGCGGGCGCCCTCGTCGACGTCCACGCCGGCGTCGGCGTAGGTAACGTGCTTGGTCTGCTGAGCGTCGGACATGTTAGTTCTCCTTGTCTGCCATCTCGAGGACGTCCTCGGGGTGCATCTTCGAGAGGTCGCTGGCGGCCTCAAGGTTGTTGGGTTTATATCCGGGGAGGAACTTCTCCTCGTAGAACGACTTGGGGATCTCGACCGGGTAGTTGCCGTCGAAGCAGGCCTTGCAGTAGCCGACCTCGGGGACGCACTCCATAAGGCCCTCGATCGAGAGGAAGCCGACGGAGTCCGCGCCGATATGGTCGCGGATCTGCTCCAAGGTCATGTTCGCAGCGATGAGCTGGTCCTGGTCGGCCGTGTCGATGCCGTAGAAGCAGGGCCACTTGACCATGGGGGAAGCGCTGCGGACGTGGACCTCGGTGGCGCCGGCGTCGCGCAGGAGCTGGACAATCTGGTTGGACGTGGTGCCGCGCACAATCGAGTCGTCGACCATGACCAGGCGCTTGCCGGCCACGACATCGGACAGGGCGTTGAGCTTGAGGCGCACGCCGCGCTCACGGAGCTCCTGGGTGGGGGCGATGAAAGTGCGGGCTATATAGCGGTTCTTGATGAGGCCCGTGCCGTACGGGATGCCGGACTCCTTGGCATAGCCCTCGGCCGCCGGGCAGCCGGAGTCGGGCACGCCGATGACGAGGTCTGCCTCGACCGGGGTCTCGCGGGCAAGGACGCGGCCCATGTTGTGGCGCACGCGGTAGATGGACATGCCGTCCTTGACGGAGTCCGGGCGCGAGAAGTACACGTGCTCGAAGATGCAGTTGGTAAGGGCGCGCGGGCGGCAGCCCATCTGGGAAGAGAGGCCGTCGTCCGAGATGCGGATGATCTCGCCGGGCGCGACCTCGCGCACGTACTCGGCGCCCACGGTGTCAAGCGCGCAGGTCTCGCTGGCGACGACCCAACCGGCGTCTTCGGAAAGGCGTCCCAGGACGAGCGGGCGGATGCCGTGCGGGTCGCGGAAGGCGTACATGGCGTTGTCGCGGACGAGCACCATGGCGTAGCCGCCCTCGAGCATGCGCATGGTGTGCGCGATGCCCGTGCGCAGGCTGTGGCCGCGCTGCGTAAAGAAGCCGATGAGCTTAGCCGCCACCTCGGAGTCGGTGTTGGAGCGGAACGGGACGCCCATCTCGATGAGCTCGTGGCGCAGGCTGTCGAAGTTGACGAGCGTGCCGTTGTGCGCCAACGCGATGATCACGTCGTTGATCATCGAGAGGTGCGGCTGCGCGGACTCCCAGCCCTTGGCGCCGGCGGTGCCGTAGCGGCAGTGGCCGCAGGCGACCTTGCCGGGCATGGCCGCGAGGTCGGCATCGGTAAAGACCTGTGTGACGAGGCCGAGGTCCTTGCGCACAAGGACCGTCTTGCCGTCGCCGACCGCGATGCCGGACGAGTCCTGGCCACGGTGCTGCAGCGAGTGCAGCGCGAAATAGGTCATGCGGGCCACATCGTGGCCCGGAGCCCATATGCCAAAGACGCCGCACTCCTCATGGAGCTTGTCGTCTTGCTGCTCGGGCGCGGAACTACCTAGATGATCGAGCTTCTCTGACACGAAGTCCTCTTCCTCTCTCGAGCGTCGGGGGCGCGCGGCTACTCTTGGGCCGTCGTCGCCTTGGGCACGCAGACGAGCACGACTCGGCCCGTCTCGTTTCCTGTATAGCTGCAGGTACACAGCGAGAGCACATTGTTGGCGGCCGCTATCTGCGCATCCGCGTCGGCGGCCTTGGCGCTCGCCTTGGCGGCGAGCGCGGAAAGATAACTGTGGAACGCGTCGGTCGACTCAAACGAGAAGCACCTGACGTTCTCGTCGTCGCCGTCGGTCTTGTAGGCGAGCAGGGGCTGCAGCTCATAGGTCGCCTGCTCGGTCACGTACCAAATGGTGTCGACCGAGTCGAACATGCCCTGGCTCTCCATATCGGAGACGGCCTTGAACATCGAGCCGTTGCGCAGGTGGTGCCCATAGATGATGGTCTGCGCATCCACCATGCCGGGGGCGGTGTTTTCCGCGTCGAGGAAGATCTGCCCGCCGAGCGAGTAGTTGCCCTCCGCGTTGGTGTGCAGGTAGGCATCGTTGTCGGCTCCCTGGTAAACAGGGTAGTTGACATTGGTGCCGGGAATCTGGATCCAACCGACGACCTGCTGGTTCACGGCCTTCAGCGCCGCCCAATCGACCTTAGGGGCGGACGATCCGGTGTTGTCCACGGTCGCATAGGCCGCGAGTTTCTCGTTTATGGCGTCCTGCTCGTGGTACTCGTACTGGTTGTGCAGGAACACCCCCGCCGCGGCGATCAAAAGGCAAAGCCCAATAGCAAGAAGAACGCGCGAGACCATGCGCGCACGGCGACGTTTGGGGTCACGATTCCCCCTGACGTCATAGGGGTCGGACTCGCCGTACCCGCCGCGGCGCCCGCCAGATGCCCCGTGACCAGATGTAACGACGCTCTGATACCCGACCGCGCGGGAGTTGGTGTGGGCATAGGCGTTGCCCGCGGGCGCGTGGTAGGACTCGTCGCCGCCGCGCGTCGGGCGCGGGATGGGCATCTGGGCCTGGGAGACCGCTTCTTCTTGCTTGAAGTGCTTAGCCATTGACTAGGCCTCGGCCATCTTCTGCTTGAAATCGACGATAACCTGGCGGTACTCGGGCATGGTGGCGCCGAGGATCTGGGTGGCAAAGATGGCCGCGTTCTTTGCGCCGTTGATGGCGACGCAGGCCACGGGCACGCCGGAGGGCATCTGGACCATCGACAGCAGCGAGTCCATGCCGCCGAGGTCGGAGGTCTTCATCGGGACGCCGACGATGGGCAGCGGGGTGAAGGCGGCCACGACTCCGCCGAGGTGGGCGGCCTTGCCGGCGGCGGCGATGATCACCTTGAGGCCGCGGTCGGCCGCGGAGCTCGCCCATTCGCGGACCTTCTCGGGGTTGCGGTGGGCGCTCGCGATGACGAGCTCATACGGCACTCCCAGCTCATCGAGCTGGGCCGTGCAGGCCTCCATGGTCGGCATATCGGACTTTGAACCCATGATGATGCCGACAAGCGGCTTTTCTGCGGTCTGTGCCACGAAACGTTCCTCCTCAGGATTGCGCTGCATGCAAGCTTTAAGTATACGCGGCGGGGGCAGGGTTTTTATCCCCGCTCAGAACCTGCACTCAGAGTGTCACAAATGCCGCGGATGGCTTTCTCGCCACCCGCGGCATCCAGGATTCTCCTACTTGCTCCGAGAGGAGCGCCAGAGCTTGATAAAGCGGCCGATTCCCGCACGGTCCATCGCCTGGATGTTCTTGCTCGGCAACGATTGGATGAACTGCCTGCCATAGCGCTTGGTCACCAGGCGCGAGTCGGCGAGCACGAGCACGCCCGTGTCGCTCGAGCTGCGAATAAGACGGCCGGCGGCCTGCTTGACCGAGATCACGGCCTCCGGTAGGGAGTACTTCCACCAGGCGCGCTGGTCGCGGGCCTCGCGCTCGCGGGCGAGCGGGTCGTTGGGGCTCGCAAAGGGCAGCTTGGGTATCACGACGCAGCGCAGTGTCTCGCCGGCGGCGTCGAAGCCTTCCCAGAACGACTTGAGCGCGAGCAGCGAAAGGTCCTTTTCGGCAATAAATCGGTCGCGCAGGCGGCGCGCCGAGGCGCCCTTGCCCTGCTGCTCCAGCTCGAGCCCCTCCTGGGAGAGGCGGCCGGAGAGCTCGGCGTAGACGCGCTCCATGTCGCGGCGGTTCGTGAAGAGCGTGAGCACACCGCCGCCCATGGCCACATGGACGTCAAAGAGCAGATCCACGAGGGCGTCGATGTAGCCGCGCTCGCTGGGGGCGGGCATGTCCTTCGCCACGACGACGCTCATGTTGCGGTCGAAGTCGAAGCTCGAGTCGAGCCGCAGGTCGCGGTGCTTGCCCGCGCCCGCGCGGTCGAGCCCGACGCCCGCGTCGAAGTGCTCAAAGCTCTCGCCGACCGCGATGGTCGCCGAGGTGAAGACCACGGTGTCCATCTCGGGCAGCCAGCGCTCCGAGAGGTCCGCGCCCACGTCGAGCTTCTCGGCGCAGAGCTTCTCCATGTTGGCGCGCTTGCGCGAGCGGCTCACCTGCGCGGAGTACACATAGGCGGGGTCGGGCTCGACGCAGATCAGCTTCACGCCGGCAAGAAGCTCGGAGAGGAACCTCGTGGATTCGCCGAGGTCTGCGGCCAGGCGGGCGTCCGTCTCGCGCAGGGCAGCGGCGGCCTCCTTGAGCTGCTTGACCGCCTCGGCCAGCACCAGCTTGCCGTCCACGCGCTGCGAGGCGAGGAAGCCCACCTGCCCGGTGGCGGCGTAGAGCTCGTTGAGGCG
>OLRJ01003313.1_pt1 | contig 10814 bp, 13 predicted proteins | sample 1672741 | NCBI WGS metagenome assembly OLRJ01 (sample SAMEA3136719, study PRJEB25190) | human gut metagenome | biome: human gut; feature: human-associated habitat; material: faeces | place: Austria | collected 2013
TCACCTTCCCGCAAGCCCTTTGTTTTCGGTTTCCGGGCGCGAACCTCGGGCCGGGAATTTCGGGTTTGGAGGCCCGCCGGCCGGCATGGTTCGCGCTCACCTTCCCGCAAGCCCTTTGTTTTCGGTTTCCGGGCGCGAACCTCGGGCCGGGAATTTCGGGTTTGGAGGCCCGCCGGCCGGCATGGTTCGCGCTCACCTTCCCGCAAGCCCTTTGTTTTCGGTTTCCGGGCGCGAACCTCGGGCCGGGTTTTTCGGGATTGGAGGCCCGCCGGCCGGCATGGTTCGCGCTCACCTTCCCGCAATCCCTTTATTTTCGGTTTCCGGGCGCGAACCTCGGGCCGGGAATTTCGAGATTGGAGGCCCGCCGGCCGGCTTGGTTCGCGCTCGACTCCTCGCGAACCCTTTGTTTTCGGTTTCCGGGCGCGAACCTCGGGCCGGGAATTTCGAGATTGGAGGCCCGGCGGCCGGGTGTTTCAAGGCGCGGTTTGCTCCCCGCTCCCCGCAAACCCTTGCGGCTCCGTTCCGGGGAGCAAATTCTTCACACAAATTCCGCGCCGACGCCCGAGTCCGGCCGGCTTTTCCAAGGCGCGGTTTGCTCCCCGCTAACCGCAAACCCTTGCGGCTTCGTCCCGGGGAGCAAATTCTTCACACAAATTCCGCACCGACACACAAAAAGCACCTTGCCGGTTTATCGGCAAGGTGCTTCCCTCTCTCCAACAGTTCCCTCGCGGGCCTGCACAGTCTCCTGCAGATCCCCTGCGGGGCAGTATAGCCCCCGCGGGACCCAGTCCCGCAGGGCACTTCTAATTAATTAAATAAGTACACGCTGGAGGACAACAGCATGAAGACAATCATGATGATACCCAACAGCAGTGCCATGACACGGCTGATCTTTGAAATTCTCCGCCGGTCCGTCGCGAAACCGGTCGGACCGGTTTTGGCCGCTTCGTTTTTCTTCTTTTTATTGTTCTTGGAAGCCACGGTCCACTCCTTTCTATTTCCCCTGCCGGTTTTTCTTCGCCCACCGGCGCCCGGCTTAAAGAGTTTCCATTCAGTGCAAATGATATAAGAGAATTATAGACCATTTGGGAGAATTTTTCCACCCCCAGGCCGGAGGCATCGCCCAATGCCGGAAGCAATGCTCCACCCCCAGGCTGGCAGCATCACTCAATGCCGAAGGCAATGCTCCACCCCGAGCCGGAGGCCTATCACACAGGCCGGAGGCATCCACCGGACCGGAGCCTTATCGAAACAATCCTTTCTTCTGATACTCTTCGCTCTCCATATCCAGCAGGCGGTAGCCCATTTCCCCCAGCTTCTTCTCCAGCTCCGGCCGCGGAATATCTTCCTCCGCAATGATGGTGCACTCCCCGGTGCGATGGGAAGACTTCACTTTTTTTACCTTAAAATTCTTCCGGACCAGGTCGTTCACATGGCTCTCGCACATGCCGCACTGCATTCCGTCAATATGTGCCGTAATCTTACGCATCTCTTCATCTCCTTTTTTTACCGTAAAAACAAATTCGTCAAGCAAAAATCCCCGACAAGGCTGCCGGGGATTCGCGTTTTACCTGTTACTTTTTCGGGTGGCATCCTCCGCTGCAGCCGTGTCCTCCGTGAGAACACATCGAGCAGGTGGAACAATCGAAGCCGCAGGATTTATGCCCTGCCTTCTTTTCCTTAATCAGATACCGGATTACCACGACCACCAGGGCCAAAATAACCAGACAGATTACAATATCAATTCCGTTCAAAGCATTTCCTCCTTTCCTGTCTTATCGGAAAAATCCGATTACAATTCGAATGGCTATCACCATCAGAATGCCGATTCCGGCCAGTACAATCACGTCAACGCCGTTCAATGCCATTTCTCCTTTTACAATTATAACTTAGTTCTTCTCCAGCGCAAGCTTTGCTTTCTTGTTCGGATCCGGACGGAACAGCAGGTACAGCACGAATGCCAGCACGACAAATGCGACTACCGTTGCGATGCCGAAAGACACTTCGCCCAGAATCAGTCCGCCAATCTGGTACACAATCAGAGCCACGAAGTATGCGCTGACGTTCTGGAAAAGTACGGAGTACCAGAAGAATTTCCGGTTGTTCATTTCCTTCGCGGTGGTGGACAGAGCCGCCAGGCACGGGGAATCAAACAGGTTGAATACCATGAAGGAGAACGCTGCCAGCATGGATGGGAAGAATGCGGCGAACTGTGCCTGGTACGCTGTACTGTATCCCTCGATCTCGCCCAATCCGGACAGAACGCCCATGGTAGATACGATACCTTCTTTTGCCACAAAACCGGACAGGGAGGACGCAACAGCCTGCCATGTTCCGAATCCCAGTGGTTTGAAGATAAAAGCAATTGCGCCGCCGATAACCGCCAGCAGCGAGTCTTCTGCGTCCACCAGGCCGAAGCTTCCGCCCGCAAAACCAAAGTTGCCCAGGAACCACATTACCGCACAGCAGAGGAACAGGATGGTTCCCGCTTTCTTCAGGAATGCCCATACTCTTTCCCATACGCTGAGGAGCACGCCCTTCGGAGACGGTGCGTGGTATGCCGGAAGTTCCATAACGAACGGAGCCGGGTCTCCTTCAAACATCTTTGTCTTCTTCAAAATAATGCAGTATACGATAACCAGTCCGATGCCCAGGAAGTACATTGCCGGAGCCACCCACCATGCACCGCCGGCGATGTAGCCCGCGATGGTAGCGATTACCGGAAGTTTTGCACCACACGGAATGGTGGTTGTGGTCATCATGGTCATGCGGCGGTCCTTCTCATTTTCGATGGTACGGGTTGCCATAATTCCCGGCACGCCGCATCCGGAGGAAATGAGGAACGGGATAAAGCTCTTTCCGGACAGTCCGAAACGACGGAAGATTCTATCCATGATAAAAGCAACTCTCGCCATGTATCCGCAGTCTTCCAGCAATGCCAGGAAGAAGAACACGATGGCCATCTGCGGTGCGAATCCGATCGGCGCACCCAAGCCGCCAATGATACCGTCGGATACCAGGGAAATTACCCAATCCGATGCACCCAGATGGGTTAATCCGTTGGAAGCCCAGTTCTGAATTCCCGCAACGAACACATCGTTCGTCCAGTCGGTGACAATACCACCGATGGTGGTAACGGAAATATAATATACCAGGAACATCACTACGGCAAAAATCGGCAGTGCCAGCACTCGGTTGGTTACGATCCGGTCGATTTTGTCGGACAAAGTCAGCTTTTCGTGACCTTGTTTTCTTTCAATTGCTTTTGGGACCACGCAGTTGATGTACTCGTAGCGCTGGTTGATGATGATGCTCTCCGCATCGTCGTCCATTTCTTTTTCACAGTCTTCGATGTGACCTTCAATCTCGCTGAGAACGGAAGCGCCCAGCTTGATTTCTTCCCGAACCTTCTCATCCCGTTCGAAGAATTTGACGGCGTACCATCTCAGGTTGTTTGCGGACACCTTGTCTTCGATGGATTCCTCAATGTGTGCGATGGCGTGCTCGACGCTGCCGGAGTACACATGCGGGGTGTCTCCCATGGTTCTCTTCTTTGCCACTTTGACCGCCTGGTCAATCAGCTCCTCGCTGCCGTCTCCCTTGAGAGCACTGATTGGAACGATTGGACAGCCCAGCTCTTTGCTCAGCTGCGGGACGTCGATGCGGTCTCCGTTCTTGTTCACGATGTCCATCATGTTCAATGCAATGATGGTCGGAATGTGCAGCTCCAACAGCTGTGTTGTGAGATACAGGTTCCGCTCCAGGTTGGTGGCGTCGATGATGTTGATGATGGCATCCGGTCTTTCGCTCACCAAGTACTGCCGGGTTACCACTTCCTCCATGGTGTACGGGGAAAGGGAATAGATTCCCGGAAGGTCCTGAATTGTAATGGTTTTGTCGGTCTTTAATTTACCGTCCTTCTTTTCCACAGTAACGCCCGGCCAGTTTCCCACATACTGGTTGCTTCCGGTCAGCGCGTTGAACAGCGTTGTCTTTCCGCAGTTCGGGTTTCCTGCAAGTGCGATCTTAATTGCCACTGAATAACTCCTTTCTTAATACCCTAAATTCGTTTATCTCCAAAATTTTACTTTGCTTCCTGAATGTTCTCGATTTCAATCAGTTCCGCATCGCCTTTCCGCACTGACAGCTCGTACCCTCTTACGGTCAGCTCCATCGGGTCCCCCAGCGGTGCGACTTTGCGAACATAGACCTGCGTTCCTTTGGTCAGGCCCATATCCATGATTCTTCTTCGGGTCTGTCCCACGCTTCCGATTTTCTTGATGGTTGCGCTTTCGCCCACCGCCAGATTGTTCAATGTCTCCATTTTTTCCTCCTTAACATTCTCTTAAATAGTGACCTGAATTACTTCATTCTCTATCCTTAACTTCTAAAACTCCACAAGCAGCCGGCTGGCCATGCTCTGATCCAAAGCAAGCCGCGTTCCGTGTACCTGCAGAATTAAATTCCCTTTCACCGCCTTCACGACTTTAACTTCCGCGCCTACCGCGAAACCCAGTTCCGCCAAATGGGTTCGAATGGAATCATCCCCTGTGATTCGGATGATACGAACGATATCACCGGTTTTTGCAATTGTGATTGGCATGTTCCCACCTCCTGTATCATTCATCCTGACAAGGCCTTCTCCGTCTCGTCGTATATGTGTGCACGTGCATGTGCATGTGCTCCGCAGTCCTTGCGGTGCTTCGCGGGCTCCGTTGATGCTCCGCAGGACCTGCATGTGCTTCGCATCCGCTGCCGGCATTTGCACCCGGTGCGTTAGTTGTATATTACTTCTGTTAGTCTGGTGTTACATTTGTTAGTTCGCCTTAACTAGCTTCTATACTATTATAGCGATTTCTTCCCGCTTGTCAATAAAGTTTCAGAAAAAAGTTATAGGAATCTAACCTGAAGAAGCCGGCCGGCCTCGGGAAGCGGCGCGGAATCTCTGTGAAGATTTTGCTCCCCGGAACGGTGCCGCAAGGCTTTGCGGGGAGCGGGGAGCAAATCGCGCCGCTGAAAAGTCGCCGGAGGCAGGCGGCGGCGCGGAATTTCTGTGAAGATTTTGCTCCCCGGGACGGTGCCGCAAGGCTTTGCGGGGAGCGGGGAGCAAATCGCGCCGCTGTAAAGCCGGCCGACCTCGGGAAGCGGCGCGGAATTGATGTAAAGATTTTGCTCCCCGGAACGAAGCCGCAAGCCTTTGCGGAGGGCGGGGAGCAAATCGCGCCGCTGAAAAAGCCGCCGGAGGCAGGCGGCGGCGCCCAGACCGGCCGGAGACAAGTCCACTCCCCTTTATTTTTTTCGGCCGCCCCGGGCACGGAAGTCCGCGTCGATTCTTTTTTTCCATTGAGGCGTTAGCTCCTCGTCCGCACGCACATCGGATATTGCGTCGCTCAGCACCTCAAAGTTCAAGGTGGTTCCAATTCCGTCACAGCGATAATTCACCGCTCGGTCCGCGTCGATGCCAATCCATCCGGCGGTCTCCACCGCATCGATATTGGCCCCTAGGAACATGAACTCCCATCCGTACTTCTTTTTCCGGCGTTCAATCATGCTTTTTACCCGGTCGATATCATAGTGGCGGCTGGCATTTTCCAGGCCGTCGGTGGTAATCACGAATAGGGTGTGCTCCGGCACGTCCTCCGGCCGAGCGTATTTGTGAACGTTGCCGATGTGGTGAATCGCACCGCCGATGGCATCCAGCAGCGCCGTGCAGCCGCAAGCCACGTAATCCGCCTTCGTCATCCGAGGCACATCCTGCACCGGGACCCGGTCGTGCAGGACCTCACTCCGACTGCTGAACAGCACCGTTGAAACCAGCGCTTCCCCTTTTTCTTTTTTCTGCTTCTCAATCATGGAATTAAACCCGCCGATGGTATCGCCCTCCAGCCCGTTCATGGATCCGCTGCAATCCAGTATGAATACGATCTCTGTCAGATTCTTTTTCATTTGCTTTTCCTCCCAATAAAAAAATGACTGCTCGGTGATCAAACCTTACAGTCATATTTTACCGGGGATGGCAGGGGAGTTGGTCGCATGGACGGCGACATCTCCGATCGGAGCCCCCAAGTTCTCCTACACCCCGATCAGCCGCTGGTCGAAGGCGAACAGCGCCTCGTTAATTTCAAACACGTTGTAATTTCCCTGCTGCACGAAAAACTCCACGATTATATCGAACTTGCTGGAGTGGGACAGGGTAAAACCGGCTTTGCGGAGCATATCCTGCATTTCCGAAAGGGGCAGCTCCAATGCCAGGGCAAAGGCAATTGCCGTGGTCTTTGACGGTTTATAGAATTTGTCGGAACGAATCTTGGAAAACAGTTTCCGGTCGATATTGGCTTTTTTGTAGCACTGGACCTCCGTCATGCCGGACTCGGTGATTTTTCGAAGCAGCATTTCCGAGAAACTCTCATCCAGTTGAGACAGCGCATCCTCCAGCGAAAACGCCGGAATATCCGCCTCTGCGGAAGCGATTTCCACATCCGCCCGATTCTCTGTATAGAACCTCTGCACCGTGTGTTCCGCCTCATATCGGTCATCGATGTATTCCGCGATTTCCGAAAAAAGCTTCTTTCCAATCCGATAGGACTGCCGGTCAAAAATCACGATATACACCGTCATCTCATTTTCCGACAAAAAATCCCCAATCGCATCCACCGCCACACGCAGCGCCCGATCCTTCGGGTACCCGTAAATCCCCGATGAAATCAGCGGAAAGGCTACCGTCTCACATCCGTATTCCCGAGCCAGCTCCAATGACGCACGGTAGCAGGATTCCAAAAGCGCTTTTTCCCCATGCTCTCCTCCGCGCCACTGCGGTCCTACAGTATGGATTACGTACCTGCACGGCAGCCGGTACCCCTTAGTAATCTTCGCCCCGCCGGTTTCGCACCCCTGCAAGGTGCGGCATTCCTCCAAAAGCTCCGGTCCGGCGGCACGATGAATACAGCCGTCCACACCACCGCCGCCCAGCAGGCTTGGTTTCGCAGCATTTACAATGGCATCCACTTTCAATTTCGTGATATCGTCACGGATAATCTTCAAAGGCATAAAAAAAACTCCTTCCCCGTCTCATTCTGAATTTCAGTGTATCACAAAAAAAGAAGTTTCACCACCGCCCCAACGTCCGAGAAGAAAAACGCAAAAGAAAAAGCCCCAGGAAACAATGTTTCCGGGGGTTTTTGCAATACTTCTCTGAAATTAACGCTTGGAGAACTGGCTCGCTCTTCTCGCCTTCTTGAGTCCGTACTTCTTTCTTTCCTTCATTCTCGGGTCTCTGGTCAGGAAACCAGCTGCCTTCAGTGCAGGTCTGTTTGCTTCCTCATCAGCTACGCAGAGAGCTCTGGAAATTCCGTGTCTCAGTGCACCGGCCTGACCTGTTGTACCGCCACCTTCAACGATTGCGATAACGTCATACTTGCCGGCTGTGCCTGTTACGTCGAAAGGTCTTTTTACTTCGTTCTTCAGAATATCCATTCCGAAGTACTCTTCCAGATCCTTCTTATTGATTGTAATCTTTCCGGTTCCTGGGAGTAATCTGACTCTTGCAACCGAAGATTTTCTTCTGCCTGTTGCCTGATACTGTGTATTAGCCATCTTCTATTCCTCCCTTCCTAGAATGTCCACTCTTCCGGATTCTGCGCAGTGTGCGGATGCTCCGGTCCAGCGTATACCTTTAACTTCTTGAACATCTGTCTGCCCAGCTTGCCCTTTGGCATCATGCCCTTAACAGCGTGACGGATGATTTCTTCCGGCTTCTTCGCACGGAGTTCTCTGAGAGTAGTCTCCTTCAGGCCGCCCGGATAACCGCTGTGGCTCTTGTAGATTTTCTGCTCTTCCTTCTTACCGGTTACACGAACCTTCTCTGCGTTGATTACGATAACATAGTCACCGGTGTCAACGTGCGGTGTGTAAATCGGCTTCTTCTTTCCTCTCAGGATGGATGCAACCTCAGATGCAATCTTTCCCAGAGTCTTGTCTTCTGCATCGATAACGTACCACTTACGTTCTACCTCTGCAGGCTTTGCAATGTAAGACTTCATTTTTCTTCCTTTCTACCTACTCAGATTGCTTACAACTCAATCGGTTTCGGCATTGCCTACTGGAATCTCTCGATTTGGTTCGGCATACTAAAAATAAATTATTAGCGTCGGAGTTACCGGCACGAGGCCTGCTCCTTTTTTGCACACAAATACAGTTTCGCATTTGCAAGCCTTTAAATTATAATCCTCCGGAGGTTCTGAGTCAAGGGTTTTGGGGACTTTTTCCGGAAATTTGAGGCGCCTTTCCCCGGAAGGGCGCCGTTCGGCCTGTTCTCTCTTCAAAACTTATAAGAATAAATGCAATTCGGGGGTAGTTTTTTCTCATAAAATCTGATATACTACACTGAGTGATTTGTGAATCACGCCTAGCGCCCGTAGCTCAGGGGATAGAGTAGCACACTCCGAATGTGAAGGTCGCGAGTTCGAATCTCGCCGGGCGCACCAATATGGTATACATGGTCGGACGCGGTATTGTACTCGTCTGATTTTTATTTTTAGGGAAATCGCAGAAATGAGGTAATATATGTTTGAAATTCTGAAGGCCGTGCTCTTCGGCGTTGTGGAAGGTATTACGGAATGGCTGCCGGTGAGCAGCACGGGACACATGATTCTTCTGGACGAATTCGTTAAGATGAATGTCTCCCCGGAATTCTGGGACACCTTCCTGGTGGTCATCCAGCTGGGTGCCATCCTGGCGGTGGTACTCCTGTATTGGGGCGAAATCTGGCCGCTGAAAAGAGTCATCGTGGAAGGAAAACACGCCACCAATCCCCAGAAAGCAATCCGCCTGGATAAAGGCGTCCTGAACCTTTGGGGCAAAACCATCGTGGCTTGTCTTCCGGCGGCGGTAATCGGCGTGGCTTTTGATGACTGGCTGAACGCTCACTTCTACAACTGGCTGGTGGTTTCTATCATGCTGATTGTGGTGGGTGTGGCGTTTATCATCATCGAGAACCGCAACTCCCATAAGACTCCGCGCACCGAAACCATGGCGGACATCAGTTATAAGGAAGCGTTTGCCATCGGTCTGTTCCAGGTCATTGCGGCGGTATTTCCGGGTACTTCCCGTTCCGGCGCCACCATCCTGGGAGGATTGATGATTGGCGTATCCCGTCCGGCTGCGGCCAACTTCACCTTCATTCTGGCGATTCCGGTAATGGCCGGCGCCAGCCTGTTAAAACTTCTGAAGAACGGACTGCTGTACACCTCCACGGAATACGTCATCCTGGCGGTGGGCATGATTGTGGCCTTCGTGGTCTCCCTGTTCATCATCAAGTTCCTGCTGTCCTACATTCGGAAGCACAACTTCAAACCTTTCGGTTGGTACCGAATCGTGCTGGGCGTACTGGTCATCCTGTACTTCGGCGTGCTGCACTAATTACTAAGAATCACTTCGGCGCTGCGATTGCAGCGCCGTTTTTATTTTGGGGAACGTAAAAAGCCGCCGATGGGGGCTCGGCGACTTTTCACTACTACGAAATTATTAATTAAGAAAGAACAATTAAAGAAAATGCATTATGGTTTCTCGCTTCCGGTACTCTGTATCATTTCCCTTCCGCACCATTATAGTACCACCCGTTTGTGTAGTTTTTGTTAACTGAATATATGCCTTCTGTGTGAACCGTCTATCGGATTCTTCGCAAAAGAACAGTCGTCCGACACATACGGGAAAGTACCCAAATGTGTAATTTCCATTCTTTTTCCCATATGCTATAATAAACCAACCGTATAATTCTCGTCGTATAGACAGGAGGATCAAATGAATTACAAAATTATCGGCGACTCCGATGCGCCAATCGTAGATATTACTCTCAGCTCCGGTGAAACCATCAAAGTGGAACGGGGCGCTATGGCATTTATGCAGAACGTCAGCCTTCAGGCGGAACCCAACAGCAAGAAGTCCGGCTTTGGCGGACTGGTAGGCGCGATTGCCCGTAGCGCGGTGAGCGGCGAGAGCATGTTCATCACAAAAGCAGTCGGTCAGGCGGAAGGTGCCCGGCTGGGTATCGCACCGGCCGTTCCGGGAAAGGTAGCATGCCTCAACGTGGGCGGCGGAAAGCAGTACCGTCTGAACACCGGTGCGTTCCTGGCTTGCGATGATTCCGTATTCTACAACATCAAGCGCCAGGACATCGGTAAAGCCTTCTTTGGCGGCACCGGCGGTCTCTTCGTGATGGAAACGGAAGGAAACGGTCAGGTTCTGATTAATGCCTTCGGTGACCTGGTTGTCCTGGACATCACCCCGAATGCACCGATGGCCATCGACAACGAGCACGTAGTTGCTTGGGATGCGTCCCTGGATTACAACATCCGCGTGGCTTCCGGCACCTTCGGTTTCATGTCCGGCGAAGGTCTTGTAAACGAATTTCACGGAACCGGCAAGGTCATCATCCAAACCCGTAACGTGCACTCCCTGGCAGACGCCGTAGCGAAGTATATTCCGACTTCCAACAACTAAAGCTCAGTTTCTTTATTGAAACCTTTCAGACTGCAGATACTTGTTCCATGTTTTTCAGGATGGATAAGTATCTGCAGTCTTTTTCTTTTTCATCATAGCCTGGGCGCCCTGTTGGCGTAGCCCAACGGTGATATATGGCTTTGCCGGAGGGGCGGCGCCAACAGGGTCGGCCGCCGGGCGGGATTTTGGGCGCCCTGTTGGCGTGGCCCGACGGTGGATTAAGGCTTTGCCGGAAGGGCGGCGCCAACATGGTTGACCGCCGGGCGGGATTTGGGGTGCCCTGTTGGCGTGGCCCGACGGTAGATTAAGGCTTTGCC
>OLRJ01003317.1_pt1 | contig 10810 bp, 10 predicted proteins | sample 1672741 | NCBI WGS metagenome assembly OLRJ01 (sample SAMEA3136719, study PRJEB25190) | human gut metagenome | biome: human gut; feature: human-associated habitat; material: faeces | place: Austria | collected 2013
CTTTGTACGGCGGGTCGGGGTTATTATCAGGAGTGGGGCAAATCCGCTCAGGAATTGAACCCTGGAGATGTGGTTAACATTCCGCCCGAGGTAAAGCACTGGCATGGGGCGGCTCCGGACAGTTGGTTTGCCCATATAGCGATTTCCGTTCCAGGTTCCAAAGCCGAGTGGCTGGAGCCGGTAGATGAAGCAGAATATGCTAAATTAAAATAAATCCGATAGAAAGGATGGGATTATCATGGATAAAGTAACAGCAGGCAGAGATGCCATGAGCAAATTTGCCCCTAAATTTGCGGAATTAAACGATGATGTCCTCTTTGGAGAGGTTTGGTCGCGAGAGGATAAGCTCTCGCCCCGTGACCGTAGCCTGATTACCGTCTCCGCCTTGATGGCTAGCGGAATTCTGGATACATCCCTTCTTCATCATATTGAGCGGGCCAAGGCCAACGGTGTAACCGCCACCGAGATGAGCGAGGCATTGACCCAGCTTGCTTTCTATGCTGGCTGGCCCAAGGCGTGGGCGGCTCTGCGGATGGCAAAAGATGTCTATGGAGAGGAATAAGATGGAACGCCCTTTTGTTGTGTGCCATATGCTCACTTCTCTGGACGGAAAGATTGACGGTACGTTTTTCGGTGTGCCTGAAACAGTTCCGGCGATAAAAGCCTATGGGGAACTGCGAAGTTTTTACGGATGTCAGGCCACCTTATACGGCACAACTACCATGCTGGGGGGTTATGCCGAGGGAAAGGTGGGGCAGCTACCCACTGTGATGTCCACTCCGCCCCGAGCGGATTGGGTAAACCCGACAGGCAAGGCCATGGGCAATTTCATTGTTGCAGTGGACCCACAGGGTCAGCTGGCCTATTCCGGATTGTCCATCGAAAAAAAGGGCCGCCCCGCCGCCCATGTGATCGAGGCGCTGATGGAGCAGGTGGCTCCAGAATACCTGTCTTATTTACAGGATCAAGGGGTTTCCTATCTGTTTGCCGGCGAGAAACGACTGAACTGCACTCTGCTTTTGGAGAAACTGCATCGACTGTTTGGCATCAACAAACTGATGCTGGCGGGCGGCGGGATCGTCAATGGATCGTTTTTGGCTGAAAATTTGGTGGACGAGTTGAGTCTAGTCATTGCCCCGGTAGCCGACGGCGGCAACGGTGTCAGTTCCTTTACCCAAGTTGATTTTCTGCCATCCTGGCCACCGACTGCATTTCATCTTAAAGAGGTGCAGACAGTTGTACCGAATGTGTTATGGATGCGCTACACCCGGCCATAAACGGGCATATTCGTCTAATCAATAGAATGATTTTACAAGGCAAGGTATCTGTTTCAACAGGTACCTTGTTTTCGTATTAGTGGAAAGCTAAAGGTTAATACTTTATAACGAATCGAGGCTTCTGTAACCTTACAGAAACCTTTACAATAAAATCAGAAACAAAAGATTATCCAGGCAATGCCTGGATAGGTGTTGTGAAGCCACAGAAAGGAAGTTATCCATGATGGAATATGTATTATTGAATAACAACGTTAAAATGCCAAAACTGGGATACGGCGTTTTCCAAGTCTCGAACGAAGAATGCGAGCGCTGTGTACTGGATGCAATCTCAGTGGGGTATCGCGCGATTGATACCGCTCAGTCCTACGGAAACGAGGAAGCGGTAGGCAATGCTATCCAGAAATGTGGCGTACCCAGAGAGGAATTGTTCCTCACCAGCAAAATCTGGATGTCCAACGCCAGTTATGAAAAGGCAAAGGCATCCATCGACAAATCCCTGCACAAGCTGAAAACCGACTACCTTGACCTGATGCTGATCCATCAGCCCTTTGGAGATTATTACGGTGCATACCGAGCCATGGAGGAAGCATACAAAGAGGGAAAGCTGCGGGCTATTGGCGTGTCCAACTTCTACCCGGACCGACTGATCGATCTGTGTCAGTTCGCAGAAATTGCACCCATGGTCAATCAGGTGGAAACCCATGTGTTTCAGCAACAGCGAACTGCGCACGAATACATGAAAAAGTACGGTGTGCAGCACGAGGCATGGGGCCCCTTTGCCGAAGGGAAGAAAAACTGTTTTACCAACCCTGTACTAATTGAAATTGGCGAAAAGTACGGAAAAACGGCTGCACAGACTGCCCTGCGGTTTCTGATCCAGTCCGATGTAGTCGTGATCCCAAAATCCACGCACAAAGAGCGGATGGAACAGAACCTGGATGTATTTGACTTCTCCCTGAGTGAAGCAGATATGGAGGCCATCCGCACTCTGGATGAAGGAAAGAGTCTGTTCTTTGACCATTACGATCCTTCCACAGTGGAAATGCTCACCAATATGGGCAAAACGCGAATCGTATAAAGGGGGAAAGCCCAATGAGCAGGATGCAGCCTATCTCCACGGAGCATCTTAGTGGGATGGGGACTATGCGCCCATTGCGGAAAATGGCACGGCTGTCTATATTTTTATGGCAGAACATGATGAGTATTATGGTTCCCAGCGGGCATGGAGTGCTTACAACAGTCTCCATGATGCCTATGAAGAAGCTGGATGGAGCGAGGAGCAGATCAGCAATGTTCTTCAGATCCAGACACCAAATGACGAATGGTTCGCTCAGCGGGGCGTTACCAGCAATTATCATGGCGGCGGAAATGTGGTTTTTGGGGAAGATGATGTTTTAAACTGGGTCTTGTCTCACACCAAGGAGGAGAATGAATCATGAAGGTATTGCTTGTAAATGGCAGCCCTCACCGGGAAGGCTGCACCTATACAGCACTGTGTGCGGTGTCGGAGGCGCTCAATCAGAACGGGATTGATACCGATACGTTCTGGATTGGCAATAAGCCGATTTCCGGCTGTATCGCCTGTCACAAGTGCAATGACCGCAATCGCTGCGTGTTTGAGGATACGGTAAACGATTTTTTGTCATTGGCAGAGGATTATGATGGCTTTGTATTTGGAACGCCGGTCCACTGGGCAGGAGCTACCGGTGCAATCACTTCTTTTCTGGACCGTGCTTTTTATGCCGATTTGAACGGAGGCGGCAGACGATTCTATTTGAAACCTGCAGCGGCGATTATGTCGGCTAGACGAGCCGGAACGACGGCTACATGGGATCAGCTGAACAAGTATTTTGGTCTGATGCAGATGCCTATTATTACGTCTCGTTATTGGAACATGGTGCATGGAACAACACCGCAGGAAGTAATGCAGGACCGTGAGGGCCTTGCGACTCTTCGAACACTGGGCCATAATATGGCTTATTTTCTCAAGTGCAAAGAGGTAGGCAGCAAGCTGGTGCCTCTGCCCCCGGAAGAACCGTGGAAAATGACAAATTTCATTCGATAAGGAACCAATAAAGGATAGGAGGTCAACCCCAATGCAAAGCAAAACGATTGGAAAAATCATCGTGGATCTTGGCATGACCGTCCTTCTGATGCTGCTTATGGCCTTTGAACGGATTGGCAGAACGGCTCATGAGTCGGGATGTTCGTGTTGTTCAATGCCCCGCCTGCGGGTTTTTGTTTTAAAACAAGCATCACCCCCGCTCCGCACAAAACGGAACGGGGGTGATGCTATTTATAATTCTATTTTACTCCGCAATTTCTGCGCTCAGCAGGTCTAAAATCGCGTCTTCCGCGTTCCAGAAGTACGCGGTTTCACCGAGAAGCACCGTGATGCCCGTGCGGTCAAAATAGGTGCGCACGCCGTCTGCCATGCCGCAGCAGGCGACCGTTTTGCCTTGCTTTTGCAGGCTTTCACACAGTTCCAAAACGGCCTGCGCGCCGGAAACGTCAATATTCGGCATGCCGCGCAGGGAGAAGATCACATGGTCGTAGGCGGGCATTTCCGCCATGCGGCGGTTGAATTCATCCACCGCGCCGAAGAACAGCGAGCCTGTCACGTACACAACGCCGGTCGTCTCCAACACCGGCGGCTTGCCTTCCACCGTGCGCAGCTTATTCGCGTCAATGTCGGAGAAGCTTACGCCAATCTGGCTGGATTTTGCAATGTACAAAATCGCAGAGTACGCAACACCGAGCAAAATCGCGACCGTCAGGTCAAAAATCACCGTCGCGAGCATCGTGACGAGGAACTGGCTGATGCCGGATTTTAGCTTGTGGCTGAAAATGTAGCGGATGCCGCCCCAATCGTTCATACGCCACGCCGTTACCATCAAAACGCCGGCAAGTGCCGCAAGCGGCAGGCGCGCCATCACGCCGCCGAGCAGAAACATGGAGGCGAGCAGGAAAACGGAGTGGAACACGCTCGCAAGGCGCGTCTGCTGGCCGGATTTCACCGCTACGCTCGTGCGCGCAATGGCCGCCGTAGCCGGCACACCGCCGAAAAGCGGCAGCAGAATGTTGCCTACGCCCTGCGCGATGAGCTCTTGGTCGGCATTGAACGGCTCGTTTTTCATGCGGGAAGCCGAAGCACCGCACAAAAGGCTTTCAATCATGCCGAGCGCTGCAATCGTCACAATGGGCGAGATGAGGTTTTTCAGTATGTCAAGGTTCAGGCTGCCGAGGTCAAGGCGGTCAGCGAGCATCAGCGTGCGCGGAATGTCGCCCACCATCGCAATGGAATCCATACGGAACAGGGCGGAAACGACCGTTGCCAAAATGATGCCTACAAGCGAGCCCGGCACGCGTGCGCCCCACTTTTTCGGCCAGACAATCATCACGACAACGACAAGCAGACCAATCAGCACCGCTTGGAGGTTCGGATGAAAGCCGAGGCGCGCGTAAGACGCGATTTTTGCCAAATTCGAACTGCCCTCGGACGCAGTGCCGAAGAAATTATCGATTTGCCCCATCGCGATAATAATCGCAATGCCGGATGTAAAGCCCATGATGACGGGCATCGGGATGAAGCTGATGAGCCGCCCAAGCTTAAAAATACCGGCTAAAAGCAGCAGTGCGCCCGCCGCAAAGCACGCGAAAAACACGCCCTGCAAGCCGTAAGACGCCACAATGCCCACCAAAACGGCGCTCATTGCGCCTGTGGGGCCGGAAATCTGGAACGAAGCGCCGCCGAGTACCGCAATGACAACGCCCGCAATGATCGCCGTAACAAGACCCGCAGCTGCCGTAGCGCCGGAAGATACGCCGAACGCCAGCGCAAGGGGCAGCGCCACCGCGCAAACAGTCAGGCCCGCCATGATGTCTTTCATCAGCTTGGCGGTGTTGTAGCCCGAAAACTCCTGCTTCAGGCTCGTTAAATAGTTTTTTATCATGTTTCCCTCCAATAAATTGATTTTTCCGCATAATTTGCCGCTTTTTTAGCGCAGCCTATTAACTATACCATTAGGAGCCGCTTTAATGCAAGGAAAAAGATACGCCGTTTTCTCGCGCTTTTCTGTGCATACAGCCCACGTGACACACCTTATAAAAATCTTTACTTTTTATAGGAAATACGCTATACTTTGTACAAAAGCAAATGCGAAAATTCCTTGTTTTAATCCAAACAAAGAGGTATGAAAATGAACGTAAAAAAAATGGAAAAAGACGGCATTGTCCGCGCCTATCCCGAAAACGGCAAGCCGCTCGCGTGGTCTGCGTCGTCCGGCGTAGAGCTCATCGAAAAAGACGGCCTGTATTTTAAAGACTTGGAGAAGACCGGCGAGCTTCTCCCGTATGAAGATTGGCGTTTGCCCGTTGAGGAGCGCGCCGCAGACCTTGCTTCCCGCCTAACAACAGAGGAGATTGCGGGTCTCATGCTCTATTCGCCGCACCAGGCGGTGCCGCCCATGGCGTTCGGCCCGTTCGGCGGTACATATAACGGCCAAAAGTACGCGGAAGCAAATGTCCCTGCGTATACGCTTACCGACCAGCAGAAGGAATTCATGAACAAAGAGCATATCCGCCACGTCCTCATGATTACGGTAGAAGACGCGAAGACTGCCGCAAAGTGGAACAATGAGCTGCAAAAGCTTGCCGAAAGCATGCCGCACGGCATCCCGGTGAACATTTCCTCCGACCCGCGCAACGGTGCGCGCGGCAGCGGCAGCGTAGAGTTTAAAACCGCCGGCAGTGACGTCAGCAAGTGGCCGGAGGGTGTCGGTTTTGCCGCGTGCTTTGACCCCGAGGTTGTCCGCCGGTTCGCGGAGGATGCGTCGAAAGAATACCGTGCGCTCGGCATCACCACGGCGCTCGGCCCGCAGATTGACCTTTGCACCGAGCCGCGCTGGATGCGCTTTGTCGATACGCTCGGTGAAAATCTTGAAATGACAAAGAAAATGGTCAAGGCGTACTGCGACGGTATGCAGACCACCAAGAATTCCGAAAACGGCTGGGGATATGACAGCGTAAACACCATGGTCAAGCACTGGCCGGGCGGCGGCACGGGTGAGGCCGGCCGCGATGCACACTATGCCTACGGCAAATACGCGGTTTACCCGGGCAATAATTCCGAAGAACATAGGAAACCGTTTACGGAAGCGGCGTTTAAATTGGACGGTCCCACCGAAAGCGCCTCTGCCGTCATGCCGTACTACACGGTTTCTTGGGGCCTCGACACCAAAAACGGCAAAAACGTCGGCAACTCGTACAGCGAGTATCTCATCAAAGATCTCCTGCGCGAAAAATACGGCTTTAAGGGTGTCGTTTGCACAGACTGGGGCATCACGCAGGATCCCGCACCCATTATGGATACGTTTGCAAGCCGCTGCTTTAATATGGAAAACATGACCGAGGGCGAGCGCTGCTTCGTCGCCATCATGAACGGCGTAGACCAGTTCGGCGGCAACGCAGAGATTGCGCCCATCATGGAAGCGTATCAAATCGGCTGCGAAAAGGTCGGCGAAGAAGCCATGCGCGCCAGAATGGAGCGCTCCGCCGCGCGTCTGCTCAAAAATATTTTCCGGTGCGGCCTGTTCGAGAACCCGTATCTCGATCCCGAAGAGTCCGCCAAGATTGTCGGCAACGCGGAATTCTGCGCCCACGGCTATGACGCACAACGCAAATCTGTCGTCTTATTAAAGAATCGCAATCACTGTCTGCCGCTCCAAAAGGGTATCAAAATCTACGTGCCGCAACGCAAGCTCCGCACCATGAAGGGCTTCATGCGCAACGATATTCCCGCCCACACGGAAGACCCCGTGACGGACGAGGTGATTTCGAAATACGGCGTGCGCGTCCATACGCCCGAGGAAGCGGATGTGGCGCTTGTCTTTGTGGAAAGCCCTGCGTGCAACGCGTATTCTACGGAAGACGTCGCAAACGGCGGCAACGGCTACCTGCCTATCACACTCCAGTACCGCCCCTATACGGCGGTGAACGCGCGCGAAGTGAGTATTGCGGGCGGCGATTTCCGCGAGGATTTCACGAACCGCAGCTACCGCGGCAAAACGAACATTGCCTATAATGAATGCGACCTGGATAACATTCTAAACTGTCGCGAGGCGATGGGAGACAAGCCCGTCATTGTCTGCGCAGCGATCAACAACCCAATGGTCATGCACGAGTTTGAGCGTGAAGCGGACGGCATCGTCGTCGAGTTCGGTGTTTCCCGCGCCGCAGTGCTCGATGTCGTCTTCGGCGATTACGATCCCACCGGCCGTCTGCCCGTGCAGATGCCGAAGGACATGGACACCGTGGAAAAGCATTGCGAAGACGTTCCGTTTGACCTTGAAGTGCACGTGGATGAATTCGGTCACGCCTACGACTACGGCTTCGGTATGAATTATGAAGGCGTCATCGAGAAATAAGGAGTGACATCTAATGAATACAGTAGAAAAATGGGGGCTTTTTGAAGTTTCCCTCAAGGGTCCGTCTGCGGGCAACCCGTTTACGGAGCAGTCCGTTTCCGCCACGTTCCGCAGCAAAAACGAAATCGTCACGGTAGACGGCTTCTATGACGGCGACGGCGTTTATAAAGTGCGCTTCATGCCCTCTTTTACGGGCGATTACGTCTATGAAACGGTCGGCAGCTTCCCGGAAGCGGAGTCTGCCGGCGATTTCACCGTAACGGAGCCGACCGGCAATAACCACGGCCCGGTGCGTATTGCGAACACGTACCATTTCGCCTATGAAGACACCACGCCATACTATTCCGTCGGCACCACGTGCTACGCGTGGGCGCACCAGCCGGAAGAAGTGCGCAAGCAAACGCTCGAGGAGCTCGATAAGGGCTACTTCAACAAAATGCGTTTCTGCGTCTTTCCGAAGCACTACATCCACAATTTCCGCGACCCGGAGACCTTCCCGTATGAGGGTACCCCGGTCGATAATTCAAACCTCACCGAAGAAAACTTCTCGTATTCCGTTGATTTTTCCGGCAACAACTGGGATTTTACGCGTTTTAACCCCGAGCATTTTCGCCGCATGGAGCGCTGCATCGTAGAATTGCAGGAGCGCGGCATCGAGGCCGACATCATCGTTATGCACCCCTACGACCGCTGGGGCTTCTCCGTCATGAACCGCGAGCAGGACGACCTCTACTGGAACTACGTCATCGCGCGCTTCTCCGCCTACCGCAACGTGTGGTGGAGCCTTGCAAACGAATACGACCTCATGCGCGCCAAGAAGCTTGAGGACTGGGAGCACTACGCAGACCTGCTCTGCAAAAAAGATCCGTACAACCACATGCGTTCCATCCACAACTGCATACCGTTCTACGACCACACCCGTCCGTGGATTACGCATTGCAGCTTGCAGCGCCAGGATCTCTACCGTCACGTGGAATACACCACCGATTACCGCACGCGCTACCAAAAGCCTATCGTGTGGGATGAGATTGCCTACGAAGGCAATATCGATATGGGCTGGGGCAATATCTCCGGGCAGGAGCTCACCCGCCGCTTCTGGGAAGCTTCCATGCGCGGCGGCTACGCAGGCCACGGCGAGACCTTCATGAACCCCGAAGACATCTTGTGGTGGAGCCACGGCGGCAAGCTGCATGGCGAAAGCCCCGCGCGCATCCGCTTCCTGCATGAAATTCTCACGCAGACGCCCGGTCTCGGCTTAAAGCAAGGCCCCGGCGCATTTGATGAGACCGTCGCCGTGCCGGACGAGATGATCCCCGTCACCGGCTACGAGATTCACTACTACGGCTTCGGCCGCCCGAGCTTCCGCGATTTCGTAAAGCCCGCGGGCGAAAACTGGCGCGTGGAGATCATCGATACGTGGAACATGACCATCACCGATGCCGGCGTGCACAGCGGCAAGTTCCGCATTGCGCTGCCGGGCCACGAGTACATGGCCGTGCGCCTCACGCGCGTGTAAACATTCATAAAGCGTATAAATTTAAATAAACCGTAAAAGAGGGCACCCGCAGCGCTGCGCAGTGTCCTCTTTACTTGACAGAATCTTTCCCGCGCCGTACAATAAACCCAAGATAACAAAGAAATATTCCGAAAGGATGACTATATTTGGCGAATAAAAGAAAACGCCCCGCTGCTATGCGCGGGGAAGAGCGGCAGGCACAGCGCGCAGCCGCCCGTGCGGAGCGACGCACAAGGCGAGCCGCAGAGCAGGCCGCACAGAATGTCCCGCAGAAGACGGAAGCCCCGAAAGCGCCGCGAAAAGCAGGCGTGCCTCATAAAAAGAAGATCAACAAGTTCCGCGTGGCGGTTGTCTGCACCGCCGCCGTGCTCGTGGCGCTCGTTGCCCTCGGCGTGGCCAGCGCTGCCGGTGTGCGCACACCCATCAGCAGTATCGCCGCAGACGGCGAGCCGGAGTTCTTCTCCACCGTAAAACCGCAGGCCAGCGCTGCACCGGCAGAAAACACCGCTTCCGCCGCGCCTACGCCGTCTTCCGCTTTCGACGGCGCGCTTTTCATCGGCGACAGCATGACGACGTGCCTGAAAAACTACGTCACGGACGGCGCAGGCAGCACCACCGCTTTGAGCGATGCGGAATTCATGACCCGCAGCGATTATTCGTGGGGCGAAGCGCAGGACGAATTAAACGGCGGTGAGGGCGGCCTGTGGCTCGACGATGACACCGCTCTCACCGTCACGGAAGCCATCGACCGTTTCTCCGCGACGAAGCTTTACATTCAACTCGGCAAGGAAGACCTCACGTATAACGACGTCTCCGACGTCACGTCCACTGCGCAGGCGGTTATTTCCGCGCTGCAAACGAAGTACCCGAACCTTGAAATTACCGTGCAGGCCGTTACGCCCATGCTGGAGTGGATTGACTATCAGGGGCTCAGCAGCGGCACCATCGCGCAGTATAACGAAGCGATGCAGACCTATTGCACGGGCAAAAAGAACCTGAAGTTCTTAAACATCGCCGCATTCTGTACAGAGGGCTACCTTCCCGCGGAGTATTGCGCTGACCCCGAGGGCTTGTGCATCCACTTAAACGACGAGGGCTGCGCCATTTGGGCAGATTATCTCCTCGGCAACAAAACGCCGGAGCCGTCGCCCACCCCCACGCCGACCCCCGATCCGAACGGCGACAGCACCGATAACACCGACACAACGGACATTGCCGGCGACACCTACACGGACGATTCCGGCGATTATACGGACAACACAGGGGATTACACCGATGATACGGGCGACTATACGGATGACACCGGTGATTACACAGAAGAATAACCTACAAAATATGGTATGCAAAATGTTTGATATACCATATTTTGCTTTTTTCAAAACTTATTGAAGTTTTTTTAAAAAAAGGCTTGCAATTTAGAAAGAGATGTGGTATTATAACAAAGCCGTCAGATGAGGCGGCAAACAGAATAGTTGGTGTTGATTACAACGAGGGTCCACCTGTTCCCATACCGAACACAGAAGTTAAGCTCGTTTGTGCTGAAAATACTCGGCTGGCAACGGCCCGGGACGATAGGTTGGCGCCAACACTTA
>OLRJ01003319.1_pt1 | contig 10799 bp, 9 predicted proteins | sample 1672741 | NCBI WGS metagenome assembly OLRJ01 (sample SAMEA3136719, study PRJEB25190) | human gut metagenome | biome: human gut; feature: human-associated habitat; material: faeces | place: Austria | collected 2013
CGTCTTAACAAACTCGACCATCTTGGGATCGGTGAAGCCCGTCACGTCATTGACGATCGAGGCGCCGCAGCGCACGGCCGCCTTGGCAACCGCCACATGACGCGTGTCGATCGAGACGATGGCGCCCTCCTTGGCCAGCGCGCGCACCACGGGCAGCACGCGGCGAGCCTCCTCGTCTGGGTTGACCGGGGTAAAGCCGGGGCGCGTGGACTCGCCGCCCACGTCGATGATGTCGGCGCCGGCGTCGAGCATCGCCAGGCCGTACTCGATGGCGGCATCCGGGTCGAAGTGCTCCCCGCCATCGCTAAACGAATCGGGCGTCACGTTGAGGACGCCCATGATGCGCGGACGGTCAAAGCTGAGCTCATACTTTCCGCACCGCCATGTCTTGCTGTCGTTCGCCATGAACATCCTCCTAAAATGCCCACGCCGCCGAGCTTGGGGAGCTGGCGGCGGGGTCGCTTTGCACTCAGTCTTTCTATTGTATCCGCGCACGCGGGCTAGAACGCAAACGCGGCAGCGATGTCGCAAGAAATCAGCAGGTCGGCATTTGCATCCTGATCGGTGGGAGCAAGATTGCAAATGGCCAGCGTATCGCCGGTAAAGTAACGCGTAAGGCCCGCCGCCGGATACACCACGAGCGAGGTCCCGCCCACAATGAGGGCATCGGCCGCGGCGATGGCGGCAACGGCGCCGGTCAGCACGTGCTCATCGAGCGGCTCCTCGTAGAGCACCACATCGGGCTTAATGCGCCCGCCACACGCGGGGCACACGGGCACGCCCGCGGCGTCCTCGTGCTCGCGCGAGCAAATCCACTCGGCGCTATAGACCGCGCCGCACGACTGGCAAATGTTGCGATGGACCGATCCGTGCAGCTCGAACACGCGCTGTGCGCCGGCCATCTGATGCAGGCCGTCAATGTTTTGCGTCACCACGGCATTTAGCTTGCCGGCGCGCTCCAGCTCGGCCAGCTTGGTGTGGCAGCGGTTGGGCTTGGCGCCAAGCGCGATCATCTTGGTGCGGTAGAAGTCGAAGAACTCGGCCGGGTGCACCTCGTAAAAGCTATGCGAGAGCATGGTCTCGGGCGGGTAGGCAAACTGTTGGTGATATAGGCCGTCCACGCTGCGGAAATCGGGGATGCCACTCGCCGTGGAAACGCCCGCGCCGCCAAAGAAGACCACGCGCTTGTGGGTGCCAAACAGCTCCGCCAGCGCGGCGGAGGCCTGTTTGGAGTCCGTTATCGCCTGCGTCATATGAGTCCTCCGTCCGTGTCTCCGGGACGGCGGCGTTCGCACTATCACTCGCGGACTCCGCCCCGCTCTTGTTGCGTTAATCTTAAGCCTGCCAACCCCGTCGAAAGGACACCATGCCTCAGACTTACACTTTCGCCTCGTGGAACGTCAACGGCCTGCGCGCCGTGCTCAAAAAGGACCCGAGCTTTATCCAGATCGCGCAAGAACTCGACGTCGATATCCTGGCGCTGCAAGAGACCAAGCTGCAGGAGGGCCAGGTCGATATCGACCTGCCCGGCTATCACCAAACCTGGAGCTACGCCGAGCGCAAGGGCTACTCGGGCACCGCGGTCTTTAGCCGCCAGGAACCGCTGCGCGTACTGCGCGCCGACGCGCTGTTACCCTACGCCGGCGAGGGCGAGGCGGCCGAGCTCGTGGCGCAGGCCACGACCGAGGGCCGCGTCTGCGCGCTGGAGTTCGACAAGTTCTGGTTTGTGGATGTCTACACTCCCAACGCGCAAAACGAACTCGCCCGCATCGACGTGCGCATGGCCTGGGACGATGCCTACCGCGGCTTTTTGAACGCGCTCGAGTGCGAGACCGGCAAACCCGTCGTGACCTGCGGCGACTTTAACGTTGCGCACGAGGAGATCGACCTTAAGAACCCCAAGTCCAACCGCGGCAACGCGGGCTTTTCGGACGAAGAACGCGGCAAGTTTACCGAGCTGCTCAACGCCGGCTTTACCGATACCTGGCGCACGGCTAATCCAGACGTCGAGGGCGTCTACAGCTGGTGGAGCTATCGCTTTAATGCCCGCAAGAACAACGCCGGCTGGCGCATCGATTACTTCTTGGTAAGTGATTCAATCGCCAATACCGTGCGCGACACCGGTATCCGCGGCGATATCTTCGGCAGCGACCACTGCCCCGTCACCCTCACGCTAGAGCTCTAGCCCCAAGTAATTCCTCTAGGGGACAGAGGAAAACAGATCATGTGACCCCTCTCCCCCTATAAGTTGCGGTGGAATAGTTCCTGTTTGGGCAGCAAATAGCCAAAAACGAGAACTATTCCACCGCAAGTTCGTGAGGAAACGCGAAATGCCTTACAGCCCGTATTTCACGACGACACGGTTAATGCGACGGCACCAGGGCTTGTACAAGGCGGCCAAAAACACGCAGGTCGCGAGTCCGTGCGTGATATCGAACGGCACGGCGGTGGCAAGACGTGCCACGGCACCTGCCCAAGTAAGCGGCTGTACAAAACCAATGATGTCGTAGGCGTTGATCACAACGCCGTACAGCAAACCCGAAGCAAAGCCGTAGGTCAGCAGCGCCGGCATACGCACGGTGCCATCGGCGCGGTCGAATGCACCCGCATACGCCAGCGCACCGCCAACGTATCCCACGAGCCCCCAGGCATACATCTGCCACGGCGTCCACATGCCCTGCCCAAAAAAGAAATTGCTGGTCAGCGCCGCCAACGCACCGACCATAAAGCCGTTACGACGACCGAGTGTCGCCCCGGCGATAATGGCGATGGCACTCACGGGTTTAAAGTCGGGAATGGGTCCAAACAGGATGCGCCCCGCCGCCGCCAGCGCCGCCAGCACCAGCGTGGGCATAATCTGACGCAGGCCTGGACGCGATGCCTCATAGCCCGCAAAGAACAGCGCAAGCACCAACGCCACCACAACCAGCATGGCCAACGCTGCCTGCTCAACACCCGCCAGCAACGCGGCAGCCATCACCGCCGGCACCGCCAACAACAGCGGGATCTCCAGTTTTGCAAGCAAACGCGAGAAACGACAGTCCGTCATCCCATCACGCCCTATAGAACACGTTGTCGGCAAAGAAGTCGGCCGGGGACTCCATGCAGGCAATCTCGCCGTCAAACATCATGGCGACGTCGTCGGCTACCTGCTCGGCAAAGTCCAAATCGTGCGTAGCCATGATGACGGTGCCGCCAGCCTTCGCATGGTCACGCAGGGCGCGGGCGATGGTGCGGCGACTCTCCAGGTCCAAGCCCTTCGTGGGCTCGTCAAGCAGCAGCAGCTCGGGGCCGATCAGCAGCAGCTTTGCCAGTGCGAGCAGCTGGCGCTGTCCGCCCGAGAGGTCGTAGGGGTGGCGCGTCTCCAGGCCGTCCAGCCCCAAGCTCGCCGCGCGCTCCCGCGCCACGGTCTCGTCATATCCGCAGGCTGAAGCCCATTCCATCAGCTCGTCGCGCACCGTTTCGGCGACCAGCAATGCCTTGGGGTTCTGTGGCAGCAGCGCCGCCGAAGCCGTCCCACGCACCATGCGGCCACGCTGCAGCTTAGCGGTCTTGGCCAGCACCGAGAGCATCGTCGACTTGCCGCAGCCGTTTCCGCCCACGACCGCATGCACCGCGCCGGCCGAAAACGTCACATCGAGCCCGCGCAGCACCCAACCGCCCGCGCGATCGTAGCGAAACCAGCCTTCCGACAGGGTGGTAGCCGACCCACCGTGCATTTTTTGGAGTATTCTGCTTCCATCCGTGCGCGGGAGGGCTTCCGAGCCGTTCTCGAGCGACGTTTGCGCCACAAATTCGGACGATTTATCCAATTCCAAACTTTTTTTCGCGCTCGATACGTCCCGGGGCGGCTCCAGAGAGCCCAAATTGTCCTCACGCCTGCTGAATACTCCGTTTTTTGCACATCGGATGGCACCCCACCCCAACATGTCATCGGAAAACAGCGATTCGCGGCGTCCCAAAGAAGCCATATCCGCCACCTCGTGCACGCGACCGCCCTCAATCCGGTACGCACACGTCGCATACTCGAGCATCGGCCGCGGTTGATGCGTAGCCACAACAACCGTGCAGCCCAGCTCACGGTTCACGCGAAACAGCGCGTGCAGAAAATTCTTCTCGGCAACGGGATCGAGCTGAGACGTGGGCTCGTCGAGTAACAGCACGCGCGGACGCAGCGCCAGGACGGCGGCAAGCGACAGCAGCTGCTTGCGGCCACCCGAAAGCGTATCGGTATCGCGATGAAGCCAGTCCTCCAGACCAAAGAAATAGCTGGTCTCGGCAACACGGCGGCGCATCTCGTCGCGCGACGCACCCAGATTCTCTAGCCCAAACGCCATCTCGTGCCACACGGTCTCGCACACAATCTGGTTTTCGGGATCCTGGAACACGTAGCCCACGCGCTCCGCAGACGCGCGCACGTCCATGTCGGCAACGTTCTCGCCCAGCACGAGCAGTTCGCCAGCGCGCTCGCCCGCCGGAGCAATCTCGGGCTTGAGCAGCGAGAGCAGCGTCGACTTACCCGATCCGGTACCGCCGACAAGCAGCGCAAATGCACCTTGGGGAACAGACCAGTCGAGCCCCTCGAGCACCGCAGCATCAGCCCCGGGGTAGGCAAAGCTCAGGCTCCGCACCTCAATCGCCGGCATATCCGGGCCGCACGCCGCGCCCGACACCGGGCCCCTATCCAACCGAGCCATCAGCCAAACCTCTTCTCATCGATCGCATGCAACACACAGGGCAGCACCATCCAGGCAGCGTACACGGCATAGCCCAGCCACGGCGCCGGCACCGAAAGCTGCGGGTAAAACGAATACTGCGTTGTCGCGGTCCATGCCACTGCCACCGCGGCGGCACCAAACAGCGCAAGCCCCACCAGCGCGGCAGCGTCGCCGCGCCCCAGCCGATACCGCGCGTACGTCGTGCGACGCGTCGCGGCACCCCACCCACGGGAGCGCATGGCGTCCGCGCGCTCCAGCGAATCTTCCATGCCCCAGCCCATCAGCACGCTGGATGCCCGCAGGCGCGAACGCACGGGATCGGTGGGCGCACGCCCCGGCACATCGACCGCGTCCTGCACCGCCAGCACCGTGCGGCCGCGGCGCAAAAACTGCGGGATAAGCCGCATACACATCGAGATCATGAGCGCGATCACCGGCGCGGCGTTGCCCAACAGTGCGAGTACCTTGTCGTATTCGAGCATCGACGCCGCGGCCTCAAACCACAGCACGCTCGCCACAAACAGCCCGCCCATGCACAGGCCGTATGCCATGCTTTCCAGATACACCGCGCGCATGCCAATACGGAACAGCTCCGTCGAGCCCGAGGCGCTAAACAGCGGATTGACCAGCGCGATAATCAAAATCACCGGCAACTGCCAGCGGAGTGCGCCCAGCGTGCGGGCAGCCCCACGCGTCACAAATCCATACGCCAGCCCGCCCGCAAGCGACAGCGCAATCAGCACCGGCTGCATCGAGAACATGGTGAGCCCCAGCGTCAGCACTATATAGAGTGCCGGCACAGCCGGATGCGACATCGAGAACGCCGCGACGGGCTCGCCGCCAAACTCCTCTTGTATGTTGTCCACGGGCACCCCCGTCCCCTCGCTCAAACGACAGCTCCGCAGCACCGCCAACGCCGCACGCAAGCAGCGCAAACGCCACGCCGGCGGCGCAAGCCTCAACCGCCGCAAACCAATCGCTACGCGCTCAACATATGCCTGCGGTATCATATTGCGCCGTGTATCGTTTCCAAACACACGTCTCTATAACGTAACAGGAGATCACATGGACGCAACCGCAATTATCCTCGCTGCCGGCGAGGGCACCCGCATGAAGTCGAACCACTGCAAGGTTTCGCACAAGATCCTGGGCAAGCCCATGGTCCAGTGGATCGTCGACGCCACCATCAAGGCCGGCTGCAGCCGCGTCGTGGTCGTCATCGGCAGCCACACCGACGAGATGCGCGCCCTCATCGACGGTGCCTATGCCAATAGCGCTACCAAGGTCGAGTGCGTCGAGCAGACCGAGCGCCTGGGCACCGGTCACGCCGTGAAGGTCGCGCTCGAGGCCTGCGGCATCACGCAAGGCCCCGTCGTCGTGCTCAACGGCGACCTGCCGCTCATCACCGCCGACACCGTCGCCAAGTTCGCACAGACCGTCGCTACCGGCGAGCTCGCCTGCACCGTCATGACCATGACCCCGCCCGACCCCTTCGGCTACGGCCGCATCAAGCTGGGCGCCGACGGCCAGATCGAGCGCATCATCGAGCAGAAGGACTGCACGCCCGAGCAGGCCGCCACGCTGCTGGAGTGCAACGCCGGCTGTTACGCCTTTGACGGCGCGCAGCTCGCCGCCCACATTAACGAGATCGGCAACGACAACGCGCAGTCCGAGTACTATCTGCCCGACATGCTCGAAATCCTCAAGGGTCACGGCCAGGCGGTCTCCATCTTCCACTGCGATGACTACCGCGACGGCCTGGGCGTCAACAGCCGCATCCAGCTCGCGCAGCTCACCGCCATTGCGCGCGACCGCATCAACGAGCACTGGATGGCCGAGGGCGTCACGTTCATCGATCCCACGCAGGCCTGGATCGGCCCCGACGCCGTTATCGGCCGCGACGCCGTCGTGTGGCCGCAGACGCATCTGATCGGCCACGTCACCGTGGGCGAGGAATGCCAGCTCGGCCCCAACAGTCGCCTCACCGACACCACCGTCGGCAGCGGCTGCACCATCGATGAGACCATCGCCATCGAGGCCGTCATCGAGAACGGCGTCGACTGCGGCCCGCGCGCCTACCTGCGCCCGGGCACCCACATGCTCGACGGCTCCAAGGCCGGCACGCACGTGGAGATCAAGAAGTCCACGATCGGCGAGGGCTCCAAGGTGCCGCACCTGTCCTACATCGGCGACACCACCATGGGCTCCGGCGTCAACGTGGGCGCGGGCTCCATCACCTGCAACTACGACGGCGTGCACAAGCACAAGACCGTCATCGGCAAGGACGCCTTCATCGGTTCCGACACCATGATGGTCGCGCCCGCCCAGATCGGCGACGGCGCGCTCGTGGCCGCCGGCTCCGTCATCACCGAGCCGGTCCCGGCCGACGCACTTGGCCTGGGCCGCGCCCGTCAGGTAAACATTGAGGGCTGGGCCGCCGATTATCGCCGCCGTCTGCACGAGGACGACGAGGTATAACGTTTTACCAAGCATCTAAGGAGCTGTTCCCATGGGGGCGGCTCCTTTTTCTATCGTGACCTGCGCAACCGGATGAGTGGTCGGTTCGTGTCCGTTGACGGTAAAGACGTTATCAAGACCCGATTAACCCCGTCGCGCGGTTACAATGCAACAAGGCATCTATATGGCATTCGATATAAAGGAGAAGGGTAATGCCGATTAATGATCCCGAGAAGTCGGAGAATATGCGCAAGTCCATCCGCGTGTATTCCGGTTCCTCCAACCGTCCCCTCGCTCAGAAGATCGCTGAGTACCTTGGGGTCGAGCTTTCGGGCCTTACGCTAAAGCAGTTCGCCAACGGTGAGATTTACGCCCGCTACGACGAGACCGTCCGCGGCGCCGACGTCTTCCTGATTCAGTCCGTGGCCGGCGGCAACGTCAACGACATGCTCATGGAGCTGCTCATCGCCACCGACGCTGCCAAGCGCGCATCCGCCCGCTCCATCACCGCCGTCATCACCCACTACGGCTATGCCCGCCAGGACCGCAAGGCCGGCCCGCGCGAGCCCATCACCGCCCGCCTCGTCGCCAACCTGCTCGAGCGCGCCGGCGTCAACCGCATCATCACCCTCGACCTGCACCAGGGCCAGATCCAGGGCTTCTTCGATATCCCGGTTAACCACCTGTCCGCACTGCCGCTGTTTGGCCAGTACTACAACGACATGCACTTCGACACCGACAACCTGGTTGTCGTCTCCCCCGACGTGGGCCGCGCCAAGGCCGCCAAGAAGCTGTCCGACATGCTCGGCTGCGACCTGGCCATCGCCCACAAGGGCCGTCCGCGCCACAACGCCGCCGAGGTCATGGGCATCATCGGTGACATCAAGGGCAAGACCTGCATCATCAACGACGACATGATCGACACCGCTGGCACCCTGTGCGCCAACGTCAAGGAGCTCAAGGCTATGGGCGCTGGCGATATCTACGTCTGCGCCACCCACGGCATCTTCTCCGGTCCGGCCATCGAGCGTCTGAACGACGCCCCGATCGTCGAGTGCCTCGTCACCGACGCCATTCCCGTCGAGGTCGGCGGCAAGATCAAGACCATCTCGGTCGCCGAGGAGTTCGCTCAGGCCATCTCCGCCGTTTACCACGAGGAGCCCGTCTCCACGCTCGTCGGCGGCGACTTCGCGCTGTAGTCGCATCGTCCTTGCAACCCGGCGCATCGCCGTCGGAACAGAAGAAACCCCCGCGCTCCCCCTTGCTTCGCAAAGGTCGCGCGGGGGTTTCTTCTGTTCCGACGGCTCGCTCTGCCGCGGCCGCGCTTTTGTCTGGTGGGATTTCGCTGAAGCAAAGCCTCGCCTTCGGCGGGCGTGGTAGCCTTTGTCGTTGATTGAACTATTTGTGTAACGAAAGGAAGCGTATGGCAGCTGCACAGCCGCTTAAGATTCGCATGGTTGCCGGGCTTGGCAACCCGGGCGAGGAATATGCCGAGACCCGCCACAACGCCGGCTTTAAGGCGATCGACGAGCTGGCCCGTCAGGCCGGCGTCACGTACTGGAAAAACCAGGCCGGCGCCGAGGTCGCGCTCATCAACATCAACGACCCCGAGGAAGAGGGCGGCAAGCGCCAGATTGTGCTGGTCAAGCCGCAGTCGTACATGAATACCTCGGGCGGTCCCATCTCCAAGCTCTGCCGCGAGTACAAGATCAAGGCCGAGGAGCTGCTCGTAATCCACGATGAGCTCGATATTCCCGCCGGCGACGTGCGCGTTAAGGTGGGCGGCGGCCACGCCGGTCACAACGGCCTGCGTTCCATCATCGACAAGATGGGCAGCCGCGACTTCAGCCGCATCCGCACCGGCATCGGCAACCCTCCCGGCAAGATGGCCGTCGCCGACTACGTGCTTAAGCAGCTGCGCGCCCGCGAGGCCGAGGATTTCCAGGACACCTGCGCCCGCGCGGCCGACGCCGCCGGCCTGGCGATCGTGCACGGCGTGATCTACGCTCGCGACCATGTCAACGGCGCCGCCTCCGCCAACGGCAAGCACTAAAACCTACCATTTAGGGACAGGTTTATTTTGGCAGGTTCTGTATGCGGAAACACCGCAGCGGCCGCACCGCAATAAACCCTGTGCCGCCATACATATGCAGCGCTCCAATGGGGGCCGGTCTCACCGATGTGCGAGGCCGGCCCCCTTTGCCGTTTTGCCTGATAAAACCGACCAAAATAAACCTGTCCCTATTTGGTAGGCCAAAGTGGACAAACCCTGCTCCCAACCGCCGAAGACACACGTAAGTGACATGTCCATGAGGGTATAATTTGCACCGTATGTCTGCACAACGCCTGTGCGCGTACGGTTTTATTCGGGCTACCGTCCATTTCCGTGGAGGCACGGTTCGGCGGCCCTAACAAGAGAGGGGTTCTATGTATAAGATCCTGGAGAAGACGCAGTTCTCGGAGAAGGTGTTCAAGTTCCGCATCGAAGCGCCTGCAATCGCCAAGCATGCGCACGCTGGACAGTTCCTCATGGTTCGCGCCAACGAGACGGGCGAGCGTGTCCCGTTTACCCTGGCCGGCTGGAACGGTGACGAGGGCTGGGTCGAGTTCATCTTCATGGTGATCGGCAAGACCACCGAGATGCTTTCCACCTACGAGGCCGGCGAGTCGCTGCGCGACGTCGTGGGCCCGCTGGGCGTTCCCACCGAGATGGCTGAGGGCCCCTGCGCCGTCATTGGCGGCGGCGTCGGCCTGGCAATTGCCTTCCCGGTCGCCAAGCACCTGGTCGAGACCGGCCACGAGGTGCACGCCATCATGGGCGCCCGCACCAAGGACCTCCTGCTTATGGAGGACCAGTTCCGCGAGCTCCTCGACGAGGACCACATCCACATCACTACCGATGACGGTTCCTACGGCGAGCAGGGCGTTGTCACCGCTCCGCTGGAGCGTCTGCTGCAGGACAAGGCCGTGAGCCAGGTCTTCTGCGTCGGCCCCGTTCCGATGATGAAGTTCTCGACCCTCACCGCCCAGAAGTACGACACCCCCATCACCGCGTCCCTCAACCCCATCATGGTTGACGGCACCGGCATGTGCGGCTGCTGCCGCGTCGAGGTGGGCGGCGTGACCAAGTTCGCTTGCGTCGACGGCCCCGACTTCGATGCCACCCTGGTCGACTGGGATGACCTTCGTGCCCGCCAGGCCGCTTACCGTTCCGAAGAGGGCGAGTCCCTCAAGGCCTATGAGGAAAAGAGCTGCGCATGCCACTAGTTAACGGTCGTTTCGTTGCCGATATGAAGTCGCCCCGCACCCCCGATAACGAGGAGCCGGCTGCCGAGCGCGCCTGCGACTTCCGCCCCGTCGACAAGGGCTTCACCGAGGAGATGGCGCTGGCCGAGGCCGAGCGCTGCCTCAACTGCAAGAAGCCGTTCTGTGTTGAGGGCTGCCCCGTCAACATCAACATCCCCCGCTTTATCGAGCAGATCCGCGAGAAGGACTTCGGCGGCGCTCTCGATACCATCCGCGAGGACTCCATGCTTCCCGCCATCTGCGGCCGCGTCTGCCCGCAGGAAAACCAGTGCGAGGGCAAGTGCATCCGTGGTAAGAAGTCCGAGCCCGTGGCCATCG
>OLRJ01003324.1_pt1 | contig 10776 bp, 10 predicted proteins | sample 1672741 | NCBI WGS metagenome assembly OLRJ01 (sample SAMEA3136719, study PRJEB25190) | human gut metagenome | biome: human gut; feature: human-associated habitat; material: faeces | place: Austria | collected 2013
CGGTGTCGCTGGTGAAGGCATGCCCCGCGGCCTGCAGCTCCTCGCGCAGGTCGGCGAAGTTCTCGATGATGCCGTTGTGCACCACGGCGATGCGGCCGTCGCAGCTGGTGTGCGGATGGGCGTTGGCCTCGCTCGGGCGGCCGTGCGTGGCCCATCGCGTGTGGCCAATGCCGCACGTGCCCTCGAAGTCGAAGTGCCCCAGCGTATGGGCCAAGCTGGAAACCTTGCCCTTGCGGTGCACCACCTCAAGCTTGCCATCCTGGTAGATGGCCACTCCGGCACTGTCGTAGCCGCGATACTCAAGGCGCGACAGGCCCTCGATCAGGATGCCCTGCGCCGGGCGCGTGCCCGTGAAACCGACGATTCCGCACATGCGATTGCTCCTCACAGGTAGGTTGCGGCCCGAAAGCATCGCACGGCGGGAGCGAACGCTCAAAGCCGAGCTGCCTGGTCGGGCTTTTCATCGCGTACATGGTAGGGCAGCGTCCGGTGCGCGCACCAAGGCTGCAGACAATCTCTAGCGCGCACGCCGTTCGCCCCGCGCACGATGCCGCTCGCAGCGAGCAGGGCCCCTACACTTCGGCGATTACCTCGACTTCGACCAGGGCGCCCTTGGGAAGCTTTGCCACGCCCACGGCCGAGCGGGCCGGGCGGGCATCGCCGAAGGACTTGGCGTACTCGGCGTTGAACGCGGCGAAGTCGTCGATGTCGTCCAGGAAGCACGTGGCCTTCAGCACGTGGTCGAAGTCGGTGCCGGCCTCGGCAAGGATGGCGGCCACGTTCTTCATGACCTGCGCCGTCTGCTCCTCGATGGTGGTGCCGACAAGCTCGCCGGTCTCCGGGGACAGCGCGATCTGGCCGCTGGCGAACAGTAGATTGCCGCACACGCGGCCCTGCACGTAGGGGCCGATGGCCGCGGGGGCGTTCGGGGTGGCGATGACCTTCATGATGGTCTTCCTTTCCGGGGCGTTGCGCCCCAACATGCGCGCTTACGCGCGAAACGGCAGCGCTTCACACGCTCCGCCCCCCAAGCTGACACATGGGGACGTAGCACTAACTGTCCGGATACCGGGCAGCGTCTCTCGTACCTTGCACCAAGCCTTAAACCTAGGCAAAGCGTCGAATTTTGTCGCGCTGATATGGAACCTCCCCATTGTAGCGCCTGCAAGGCTATGATGTTCACCGACACTAGACCGCCGCGAACCGAAAACCAAAAAGGGGTGAAGCTATGCTGACGCTGGACGCATTCGAAGAAGCCGCAGCCAAAGTCAAGGAAGTTACACAGGAGACGAAGCTTATTGAAAGCCCCTACTTCAGCGAGATTTCCCGCAACCGCGTGTTCTTCAAGCCCGAGAACATGCAGCGCACCGGCGCCTACAAGGTGCGCGGCGCCTACTATAAGATCAGCACGCTGACCGACGAGGAGCGTGCGCACGGCCTGATCACCGCCTCCGCCGGCAACCACGCGCAGGGCGTCGCCTACGCCGCGCAGCATTACGGCGTCAAGGCCACCATCGTCATGCCCACCACCACCCCGCTCATCAAGGTCGAGCGCACCAAGGCCCTGGGCGCCGACGTGGTGCTGGCCGGCAACGTCTACGACGAGGCCTACGAACACGCGCTCAAGCTTGCCGAGGAGAACAGCTACACGTTCATCCACCCCTTCAACGACCTGGGCGTCGCCACGGGCCAGGGTACCATCGCCATGGAGATCGTGCAGGAGCTGCCGCTGGTCGATTACATCCTGGTGCCCATCGGCGGCGGCGGACTTGCCACGGGCGTCTCCACGCTGGCCAAGCTGCTCAACCCCCACATCAAGGTCATCGGCGTGGAGCCCTCCGGCGCCGCATGCATGAAGGCCTCCCTTGAGGCGGGCCACGTGGTGAAGCTGCCGCGCGCCAACACCATCGCCGACGGCACCGCGGTGCTCGAGCCCGGCGACAAGATCTTCCCCTACATCCAGGAGAACCTCGACGGCATCATCACCGTCGACGACGACGAGCTGATCGCGGCGTTTTTGGATATGGTCGAGAACCATAAGATGATCGTGGAGAACTCCGGCCTGCTCACCGTGGCCGCCCTTCGTCATCTGGACTTCGAAGGCAAGAAAGTCGTCTCCATCCTCTCCGGCGGCAATATGGACGTCATCACCATGTCCTCTGTGGTGCAACACGGCTTGATCCAGCGCGACCGCATCTTCACCGTTTCGGTGCTTTTGCCCGACCGACCCGGCGAGCTGGTGCGCGTGGCGCAGGTCATCGCTGACAACAAGGGCAACGTCATCCGCCTGGACCACAACCAGTTCGTCACCACGAACCGCCAGGCCGCCGTGGAGCTGCGCGTCACCATCGAGGCGTTCGGCACCGATCACAAGCGGCAGATCGTCAAGGCGCTCGAAGGCGAGGGCTTCCGCCCCAAGCTCATCAACGCGCATCTGTAAGGCAACCCCGGCGAGGGGATGAAGCTGCCGCATAAGCCCCTCGCCCTACAACCGCATACGCAAGTCGCACAACGCGCAGGCCCCTGACCGGTTTCTTTCGGGATTCAATCTGGTTGGGGGCTTGCGCGTTTTCCCGTCTTTTGCAGGAAAACGCCGACGGGCTTCTCGAAGGGGCCTAGGAGAAAAGGAAAGCATGGAAACCGCACTCATCAAGGTATTCGCCTTTGTCTGCATCATCGTCGCAGGCTACTGCATGGGCCACACCGGCAAGCTCGGCAACATGCCCGCGAGTTCGTGTCGAAGATCGTGTTCACGTTCACGCTGCCTTGCGCGGTGCTGCACGCGTTCGGAGCCGCCGACTTCTCGCCGCAGATGCTGCTGCTCGTGCCGCTCGGCTTCGTCTTCGCCTTCGGCGCGTACCTGGTCACCTTCGCCATCACCCCACGGACCAAGCGCGAGGACCGCACGTTCTACCTGCTCAACGGCTGCGGATTCAACCTGGGGTGCTTCGCGCTGCCGTTCGTGCAGGCCATCTTCTCTCCCACCATGGCCGTGGCCACCTGCCTCTACGATGCCGGCAACGCGTTCATGATGGCCGGCGGCTCCTATGCGCTCACCGGCCTGATCGCCGGAGGCTCGCGCATCGAGCATCCGGTGTGTTTCGTTGCCAAGCGCTTGTTCTCCAGCCTGCCCTTCGACACGTACCTGCTGATCATCGTGCTGTCGGTGGCGGGGGTTCGCCTACCCTCCGAGCTGGTGGCCTTCACCGAGCCCATCGCGAACGCCAACTCGTTTCTGGCAATGTTCATGCTAGGACTCATGATGAGCTTCTCCATCTCGCACGAGCGCATGGCGAAGGTGGCGCGCCTGGTCGGACTGCGCGCGGCGTTCAGCGTGCTGCTGACCTGCGTCATCTGGCTAGCGCTTCCGATCGACCAGACCATGCGCGCCCTGCTCACGCTGCTGGTGTGGAGTCCGGCGAGCGCACTTGCCCCCATGTACACCCAGATGTCGGGCGGCGACGGCGGCCTGGCCGGTTTCGCGAACGCCCTTACCATCATTCTGGGCGTGATCGCCGCCACCTTCATCGCGCTGACGCTGGTGTAGGGCGGGGGCGCAAGGCGCAGACGCTGCATTGCCCGCTGCCGTGCCTGCTCGAATGACGCGGCCACATCCGGCAGCGGACCTGCTCGAATGACACCATCGCATCTACCGGCATCGGCCCGCGCCGCCGCTTCCCGGCCGCATCCGCCTTACACGCGAAAACTTTTGCGAAGATTACCCAAACATGTTGACTGTGGCTTACTTATGCTTACTATGTTAGCCACGGATTACATGAATGGGAAGGAGCCACCGTGATCATAGGCGCATCTGGTGCGAAGCCGAGCCGCACCGCCGATCTTGAGCGCAAGCTGGTGCACCACTGCTCCCCTGCGCTTGCCGGGCTGAAGCCGGCGAACATGTTCGTGTACCGCGAAGGCGTCGATACCGGCGGGAACCCGGGCGAAAGTATGGAGCCCGATACTCTCAACTCCACCAAATTCGCCCAGAAACTGGGGATATGCCGCAAAAAGCTGGAGCCTTGCGGCGTGCGCATCGAGGTGTTGGCACGACGCAAAACCGGCCTTTTGTTGTACGTGTACCGTCCAACAATGCTGAGAGCATATCTTGCGCAACCCGATGTCTTCGGCTACCTGCAAGATGAAGGATACGACCCGTCCGATCTTTCCGGCTGCATCGCCAAGCTGCACCGCCGCATCTGCGGCACCGACCTTGCCGCCGCGCTTTCCGGCAGCTGCGCGTTCCCGCACGAGATCGGATTCTTCCTGGGCTACCCCTATGACGACGTGGTGAGATTCATCGAGAACAAGGGCAAGAACAGCCTATGCAGCGGCTGCTGGAAGGTGTACAGCCGTGCCCGCGATGCGCAGGCGTGCTTCTGCTGCTACAAAACCTGCACCGCAGCCTACGAGGACCTGTTCGATGAGGGCGTGCCCATCGACTGCCTTGCCGCCCTCGACGAGAACTTCCCCGCCCAGGAGGCGTTCGCAGCAGCAGGGTAGCCTGCAGCCGCAAGCGCGAAAGTCCGCAAGCACGCAAATGCCGCAAGCATCGAGCACCGGCGGCGGAACGCACCCTTGCCGCATTCGCGCCGAACGGTCGATGCGCTCGCCCGAAGCGCCTCGACCGTTCGGCACAAGACCGACGCTTCCCTTGCAAACGAAAGGATATGCAGATGAGCAAAGTAGCAGTGGTGTACTGGAGCGGCACGGGCAACACCGAGGCCATGGCGGATTTGGTGGCGCAGGGCGTGCGCGCAGCGGGCGGCACCGCCGACCTGGTGCAATGCAGCGATTTCAGCGCCGACCGCATCGCCGATTTCGACGCGTTCGCCTTCGGCTGCCCGGCCATGGGCGATGAGGAGCTCGAGGACACCGAGTTTTTGCCCATGTACGATGAGGTCGAGCCCGCGCTGTCCAGCCAGAAGGTGGCCCTGTTCGGCTCCTACGACTGGAACGACGGCGAGTGGATGGAGCTGTGGGAGCAGCGCGCCGACGAGGCCGGCCTGAACGTGGTGGACAGCGTCATCGCCAAGGACTATCCCGACGATGAAGCCGCCGCTGAGTGCATGCGCCTTGGCGCGCTGCTGGCTTAACGCAGCTTACGATCCCCGGCGGTTCGCGAAACCGACGATCGACCATGGAAAAGGGCCTCCTAAGGGAAGCCCTTTTTCGCACTAGCGGACAAGCCGCTCCTATAATGCCGCAGCCGGAACCCCCCTCGCCATTTGCGCAACCCGCCCAGCGAAACGGGCCACTGCATGCGGTCGCTCGCCTTGCGACGGGCGCGCAGCTAGCGCTGGATCACGTAGTAGCCGGCTTCGCGAACGACATTCTTCACGCGGTCCGTGTCGAGCGGCTGCTTGGACAGCACGTGCGCGTTCTTCGCCGCCAAATCGACCCGCGCCCACACGCCGTCGATACCGTTCAGCGCATTCTCAACCGCGGCGGAGCATCTCTCGCACGTCATACCGCCGATCGGCACATCCGTCGCATACGGATAGTTCGCCTCGTCCGTATCCTCGACATGCGTGCGCTTGACCTTCTTCGCGCTCTTCCTGCCGCAGCATGAGCCATCACCCGAGAACGTGCGAACGGCCCTTCTAGCTGCGAAAACGACGGCAACGGCGATGACGATGCAGATAATCACGGTCGCGACCATGGTCCCACCTTTCTTAGCTTTGGTTAACAGTACAAGGCGATTGTAGCACTTGTATACCCCCATGGGGCATATTTAAAGCGTATTTCCCATTTATTCGCTAGGCTTATCGGGAGCATGAAAAACCAGGTATCTGAATTTCGAAATACCCCGCAAGCGGAATCTCCTATATTCCTATTGACCCGCTTCCTTTGCTTCGGTATAACTACGAACCGTCATCAAGTTATATGAGAACAAGAAAGCCATCGCAATCGATTTAGGAGATAACCAGATGTCTGAACAGCAGAAATATGCCTTTGAAACCCTGCAAGTGCACGCCGGCCAGGAGCAGCCCGATCCGGCAACCGACGCCCGCGCCGTGCCGATCTACCTGACCTCGTCCTACGTGTTCAAGGATGCCGCCACCGCCGCCGGCCGTTTCGGCCTGACCGAGCCCGGCAACATCTACAGCCGCCTGACCAACCCCACCGTCAGCACCTTCGAGGAGCGCGTTGCCGCACTCGAAGGCGGCGTCGGATCCCTAGGCGTGGCGACCGGTTCCGCCGCCATCACCATCGCCGTACAGAACATCGCCACCGCCGGCGACCACATCGTGTCCTCCACCAACCTGTACGGCGGAACGCTGAACCTGTTCGAGCACACGCTGGCCGAGCAGGGGCTTTCCACCACGTTCGTCAACCCGGCCGACCTGGACGCCGTCGAAGCCGCCATCCAGGACAACACCAAGCTGCTCTACGCCGAGACGCTTGGCAACCCCAACTCCGACGTGCTCGACCTTGAGGCCTGGGCCGACATCGCGCACCGCCACAACGTGCCGCTGATCGTGGACGCCACCTTCTCCACGCCTTACCTGCTGCGCCCCATCGAGCACGGCGCCGACGTGGTCGTCCACTCCGCCACGAAGTTCATCGGCGGCCACGGCACGGCCATGGGCGGCGTGATTACCGATGCCGGTACGTTCGACTGGGCTGCGAACGCCGATAAGTTCCCCGGCGTGGCAAAGCCCAACCCCAGCTACCACGGCGTGGTGTTCACCGAGGCCGCAGGCCCCGCAGCCTACATCACGAAGGCCCGCGCCACGCTGCTGCGCGACCAGGGCGCCACGCTCTCCCCGTTCAACGCATGGTTGCTGCTGCTTGGCCTGGAGACGCTATCCCTGCGCGTCGACCGCCATGTGGAGAATGCGCTGAAGGTGGTGGAGTTCCTGAACAACCATCCGCAGGTTGCTTCCGTGAACCATCCGGCGCTGGCGACCGGCCGAGCCAAGGAGCTCTACGATGAGTACTACCCGAACGGCGCCGGCTCCATCTTCACCTTCGACGTGAAGGGCACCGCCGACGACGCGCGCAAGTTCACCGAGTCCTTGAGCTTGTTCAGCCTGCTGGCGAACGTTGCCGACGTGAAGTCGCTGGTCATCCACCCGGCATCCACCACGCACTCCCAGCTGACCGAGGACGAGCTGCTGGCCGCCGGCATCAAGCCCACCACCGTGCGCCTGTCCATCGGCACCGAGAACATCGACGACATCATCGCCGACCTGGCAGCCGGCTTCGAAGCCATCAAGTAACCTTCCGATGACCGAACGCCCATGGCGGGGCGGCGCTACCAGCCCTTATTTCCCCAGCTGGAAGTGGAAGCCCCGCCAGGCGGCAACCCTCCAAACGCTATGGCGCTTCCGTTTCCCCAGCGGAGCGCACCATAGCCGCGACAGGGGGCAGCTTCGCAAGGTTGCCCCCTGATCGGAACAACTCCCTTGCCAGGATTCCCTTTCGCCAGGATTTCCCGGTAGCAAAGCAAAGGCCCGCTCAAACGAGCGGGCCTTTGTGATAAAGCGGAAGCATGTAATGAGAAGCGATTATCCGCGCGAAGCTGCACGAGGAACCAACGGGCACGGTGCGGGAATGTTGCCGCGACGCGCGAAACGGATAAGGAAGCTTGCTCCGGAAAGCGCCAATGCAACGCCCAGACCGGTGTAAAAGAACGCGATGAACCACACAGGGACCAGGCCGAACGCGCGAAGGGAGATGCCGCCGGTCATCATGATGACCATCATGGCATAACCCGGTACATCGAAGAAGTTCCACACGCCCACGCGATCGGCCTCGTAACCGGCAATGCGAACGGCATGCTTGCCGACCATCTTCGAGAAAACCTTGACATGGAACAGCGTGAACACAACGGCGGCGCCGATAATGAGCAGCCACCAGATTCCCTGATCCATCTGAGCGAACGACCGGATGCCCAGCCAGGCGATGTTCCCACCGGCGATAAGCCAAACGATGCCGGCGACTAAAAGCAACGTACGCTTCGAAACCTTCAGCATATCCGCCCCCTCTGAAACGAAACGAACGGTATCGGCAAACCGATATCGATATTTAATATCAATAACTGTATCAACCCGCCGCTAAAGAATCCAGAGACCCACAAAACCTGCAAGCATACCCAACAAAGCCCCCACCACGACATCGCAAGGGAAGTGCACGCCCGATACCACGCGGATGACCGCCAGCAACACCCCGGCAGCCAGCATGACCGGCCCCGCCCATGCAAGCGGACAGCAGGCGCAAAACGTCATGGCTATGACGAAGATGCTGAATGCGTGCCGGCTAGGGAACGAATTGCCGCGCGTATCCTTCGGGATGACGGGAGCGGCGTCGAACACCTCATACGGACGTGGCGCGTTGATCTCCTTGCGCAGCACGGTGACCAGCACGAACGAGATGCCCGGTACCAGCGCGGCACGGAGCAGCATGCCCGCCGCGCCGGCTGCGCCGGTTGCCGCCGCATACGCCAGCCACACAAGCAGGCACGGATACGCCACATACACGACGTCGGTGATGGCCTTGTTCGCCAGCGACACGCCACGCGCCAGCACAGGACGCGCCCGCAAGGCATCGGTCATAGATATGTAAGTGGTTTTTTGCATGCCAGCATTGTATCCGATAGAGAAATCGCACGCACTCGCGCACGTTTATAATCGGCTGATGACCCGGTGTTATGCAACGTTTTCCCAGGTCAACGCACGCATATGGTTCCTGCCAAAAACACGCAAATGTATGTGATCCCGCATGAAAAACGCCTGCAGACGGCGATGTCTGCGGGCGTCAAGCGCTGCTAGCGGTTGTTCACGGCCTCAGGGTGCAGGTCGTGGTTTGCCAGGCGATCCCAGGCAACCTGCTCCCAGCGTGTGCCGGGCTTGCCATAGTTGCAGTACGGATCGATGGAGATGCCGCCGCGCGGCAGGAACTTGCCCCACACCTCGATGTACTTCGGGTCCATCAGCGCGATCAGGTCCTTCATGATCACGTTGACGCAATCCTCGTGGAAGTCGCCATGGTTGCGGAAGCTGAACAGGTACAGCTTCAGACTCTTGCTCTCCACCATGCGCACGTCGGGCACGTAGGAGATGTAGATGGTGGCGAAGTCGGGCTGGCCGGTGATCGGGCACAACGCCGTGAACTCCGGGCAGTTGAACTTCACGAAGTAGTCGTTGCCGGGGTGCTTGTTGTCGAACGTCTCGAGCACGCCGGGATCGTAAGTTTGCGGATACTGCACGCCCTGGTTGCCCAGGAGCGACAGGTCGTCGATGCCGACGCGCGCAGGTTTTTCGTTGGTCATAGGTTCTCCTTGGAAAGCGCGGCCGGAAGGGCCGCGAGGGTTGTATGGGTTCGGGACTGCTGGGTAAACGGCCGCCGCGCAGCGGAAGGCGCCCCTTCTAGCGGCAGCGCCCTACCCTTGGGCGTCCAATTTGTCGAGCAGCGGGTCGCGCATGCCGTTGGCCTCGAAAGCGCGGTTGCGGTCGATGCATGTGCCGCATTTGCCGCACGGACGCTCGCCGCCCTCGTAGCAGCTCCACGTAAGCTCGTAGGGAACGTCCAGCTCAAGACCGCATTTCACGATATCGGCCTTCGACCAGGACACGAAGGGCGCCTCCATGTGCAGCTGGCCCGCCGTGCCCTGCGTGATGGCAAGGTTCATGGCGTTCACGAACTCGATGGAGCAATCAGGATAAGCGTCGCCGGCCCAATCGTCGTGGTGCGCGCCGTAGAACAGCACGCTCGCGCCCAGCGACAGCGCCATGGACGCGGCGCTCGACAGGAACAGCCCGTTGCGGAACGGCACGTACGTGCTGACCGTAGAGCCGTCCGCCTCGTCGATCTGCTCGGCGTAGCTTTCCTCGGGAACGTCTTGCGAGGAATGCTCGAGCAGGCTGCAATCGCTATCGGCGAAGATGGCGGAAAGGTCGAGGAAGCGCTGCTCGACGCCGTAATGCGCGGCGACGGCCTTCGCGCTTTCGATCTCCTTCTCGTGACGCTGGCCGTAGGAGATGCTCAGGGCGAACACGTTCTCCGCGCCGAAGCGCTTGACCGCCAAGGCCAGAAGCGTGCTGGAATCCACGCCGCCGCTGCTGAGCACGAGCGCCTTTTGCGGGTTCTCGCCGCACACCTTGCCGTTCTCGTCGCGCGGCGCCGGGTCCTCGCCCAGCGTCCCGTGCACGCGCAGGTTCTCGCGCGCGTTGGCGGCCGCAGCCGCGAACGAGGAGAACGCCTGTCCCTCGAAAATGCCCATCCTTACACGCCCCTCTCAACATCGGGCCAAATGACCTTGTGAAGCTGCACTTGGGCGGTTGCCCAGGTCATTTGGTTCTCTTGCATGAATTCAACGATGCGCGCCGGCTCGATGTCCCCAAAGCACGGGCTCAGGTACACCGGCACGCGCCCCGGCAGATCGAGCTGCCGGGCAACTTCCAAAACGCGCGGCAAATCGCCCTGCCCGCACACGAACTTCACCGTGTCGCGCGTGTCGAGCAGGCGGAAGTTCGCGGGCAGCATCTGCTGCTCCATGCCGCTTGACGGCAGCTTCCAGTCTACGGTGAAGGAAAGCATGCCGGGCGCAGCGTCGCCGATACGCGCGCGCGACGCGGCAAGTTCGCCCAGGTCGGCGGCGCCGTTCGTCTCAATCTCCACATCCACACCATCCGCCGCAATCTTGCGGAAAAATGCCTTCTGTACCAGAGCCTCGGAAAAGATGGAACTGAATGTAAATACCAGCGTATCCTGGTAAGAACAGATCGTTCCTTTCAGATACTGCCCTTTTGACATGGCTATAAAAGCCGA
>OLRJ01003326.1_pt1 | contig 10773 bp, 4 predicted proteins | sample 1672741 | NCBI WGS metagenome assembly OLRJ01 (sample SAMEA3136719, study PRJEB25190) | human gut metagenome | biome: human gut; feature: human-associated habitat; material: faeces | place: Austria | collected 2013
ACGGTACGGCAAGCCGTTTCCTTGACGAGATAAAAAAACAGGGGCTGATTGCAGGGGAGCGTCATTACGTGCATCTCTCTGCTGATGAAGCAACGGCACGCAAGGTGGGAGCAAGACATGGATCGCCGGTTATCTTAACCGTCAAAGCACAGGAAATGGCGAAACGAGGCCTCCCTTTCTGGCAAGCGGAAAACGGAGTCTGGCTGACATCAACGGTTGCTGTTGAGTTTCTTGAGTGGTCGTTCATGCCGGCTGGGCGACAAAAACAATAAATTCAATATATTGCAGGGGTTATATAGGCCTGATAAGCGCAGCGGATCAGGCAATGTAGCGTTTGTTATCAGTCGGAAAGGATACCCTCGCAAAAGGGTATCCTTAATTACCTGCTGAAATTAAAGTGATTTACGGCAGGCGGTCAGTTGGGGGCTGGAATCAGCGTCGCTTCCGGTCATACCCGTTAGCATCTGCACATAGTAGTGCCGATTGTAATCATCAGATTCACTTGTCCAGTAAGCTCCTTGTGTAAATTGCGAATTACTGGAAAACGCTCCAACGTTCCCCCATTCACCATACAGTGATCCCTGCGTGCGTTTGTTTTCGCCAGACGTCAAATGTGTGATGCCAGGAAGATTATATCCATCATTTTTCGCATGACAGAGCGCATTGGCAGCTAGCCAGATATTGGTATGATTTCCATTATTCACCCACCAGCCTTTCAGCTTAATTAAGGTCTGGTAGGTTGTACCTCCTTGTCGGGGAACAGCGCTTATTGTGACTGACGTTTGATCGCCGATATTTGCGAAAGAAACCTTACCTGAAGCATCGACAGACACCCAACTCTGTGAACTTGAAAACATATAATCATCAACGGTTTTACCCGCTTCAAAGTTATCATTGTTGAGTGTGTAATACGCTCCTGCAAAACCTTCGCTCGGGAATTGAGCCGTGGAGAAGGTATGGTTGTTTGCAGTGACATGACCAGACATTTCTTTTATCGAGCGGATGAGATTCAGCGATACGCTTAAGTTTGCCTGATGAACCCCGTTCAGCATGGGAATGAGAGTCGCTGTTCCCTCTTTTCCGCCAGTGACAGTCACGGTGTACTCGCCATAATTTCTTTGGCTGTAATCAATATCGCTCAACTTGAGAAAGTTCACGAAGGGACCTGACTGGACAAATTCCAGATGATCAGACGTCACTATCGGGTTACCGTACTTGTCTTGCAATGTTAGCGTAAGTTTCGCGCTATGCTGGTAGTCAGCCATCAGAGTGCCAACGTCGGATTTCAATAATGACTTACTTTCATCCGCCGTGCTGGCAAGCAAGGTAATAGCTGCGGATTGGTTGGCTGTACCAGGAACTTGCACATTGACCGTTAAGGTTTCTGCCAATGTACTGGTTATTGTCGCCGTGACTTGCCCGGACTGATCGGTACGCGTAGTTGGAATATTAACTACCGGGTGACCTTTGGTGACTAAGGCATAACTAACATCGACACCTTCAACCGGGAATCCGTAATCATCTTCTACTCGTGAAGTGATGGTGCTGCTATCAACGCCGTCGGCGGTGATGGTGTCAGGAGAGGCCACGACGCTCACAACATGTGCCGTTTTAGCATCTGCCTTAACCGCAACCGTTACCTGGCTCTGAACGGGAACATCTTTGCCCATTGTGGCCGTAACGGTATAGACATTCACTTTGTCACTGGTCAGCGTCACTTTGGCCTGACCATACTGGTCAGTAAGGACTTCCCCTGTATTGCTTAGCGTTGCACCTTCAGGCGTTACGCTAAAGGTGATAATTTGTCCAGGCATTAATTCATCCCGAGCATTTCTCGCCGTTGCGGTAAGCGTAATACCTTCACTGTTATGGACCGTGGTTTCTGGCTTCGATGATGTTAACTCGAGTTTGCCATTTGCCACATTCACGTCAACCTTACTACTACTGTTATTGTCCAGCGTTGCCGTCACCTGATAAACCCCAGGCTGGGTGCTAATAAGGTTAACGTACGCATAACCGTTATTATCGGTGTAAGCCGTATCGCCTATCGTAATGTGAGCTGTTGGCTGCGCACTTAATCTGACGCGTTGACCCGCTATTACATTGTTAAACGCGTCCTGGACGAGTATCCGTAGCGTGATGTTTTCGCCAACCGTTATCGTTTTTTCGGCTCCGGTTATACTTATTACCTTCGCCGAACTTTCATCCGGCAGCACTGATAAACTAAACGTTTTATTATCGGAGGGTTGCGCTTTCCGGCTCACCACGACGTTATGTTGTCCGGCAATATTGCTGGTCATTGTTACCGTCGCCTGACCCAGCGTATCGGTGGTGACTTCTGTTCCGCTTAGAGTGACATCGTTACTCTGGAAAGTGACCAGCTGGTCTTTAAGCGGATTTTGGTAAGCGTCCAGGATCGTTGCCGTCAGGGTACTCCCCGTACTGTTACCCGCAACAATGGTATTTAATGAGGCAGTCAGCGGCTGGAGCTGCGCGCTGTTTGTATCCCCAATAAAAGTGACTTGCTGATGAGCAACGGTATTATTTCTGGTCAGCGTCGCCGTAACTGTAAACTCACCCGCTTTTGTGCCTCGCAATGTGACCACGGCATCGCCGTTTGCATCGGTGCGGGCGGTTTCACTACTTAGCGTGAAGTTCCCGGTCATGGAGGCTGGCAAGGTAAATTTCACATCCTCATCCGGCAACGGGTGTCCATACACATCTTTCACACTGGCTGTCAGGATAACGGTATTTGTATTGTTAGCGATCGCACTGCCTGACCCGGCATTTAAGGTCATTACCGATTGTTCCCTGTTTGGGACCACGGTGATCGTGACCGACTGGTGAATATTTTTATCCGCCTCAAGCGAGGCATCGACGGAATAGCTACCAGCTTTTGAACTGGTCAGGTGCACTCGCACAATACCGGACTGGTCTGTGGTGGCGGTCGTGTTGTCCAGTTGCGAGCCACCTGGTGCCACAAAATTCACTTTCATATCTTTTAATGGATTGTTATGAAAGTCTGTGACGGTGGCGGTCAGAGTACTGCCCTGGCGGTTGCCAGCAATAATGGTATCTGGATCGGCAACCAGTTGTTTGAATTTTGGCGTACTCGAATCGCTAACGAATTTCGCAATTATCCGTTGTGAGAAACCATTTGGCAGCGTGGCACTAATCGTATTTTCTTCCGCAACCTGACTTACCATATTGATTGTAGCAACACCGTATGCATCCGTATTTTGCTGCGGCGGTTCGACAAATTCCGCGCTTCCTTTTTCATTCTTAAAGGTGACCTGATGATTTGTCAGGGGATTATCACTCTCATCAGTGACGTTGATAGTGAGGGTATTAAATGTCTTTTTATCGGCGTAAACGTCATTATTCGTCGCTGATAATGTGGCGACGCGAGCCTTATTCTGGTTTGCCTCAATGTTATAAATATGTGATTGCAGTGGAGCATTCCAGTTGTGAAGGCTAAGTTGTGCCCTTAGTGCTGTCCCTTGCTTATGGGCCGGATAATTCGCGGCATAAACCCCCGGCTGCTCTTCGTGCCAGACAATCGTGGCTCCAGGTTTGCTGTTTTCGACAGTAACGGCTTTTACCAATTCCTCTTTTTGATAAGCAACCGGTTGATTGCTGTCGTCTTTCAGTTCCACCCTAACCTTGATGTCGTCTCCGGCATAATACGATACGTTATCTATTGTTATTGATGAATGGTCGCGGGATGAGACAACAGGGACGATATTAACGACGATGGATTCTTTTACCGCACTCTCACCGTTAATTTGCGGCGTCAGTGTTACTGAACCTGATGTCGTTCCGGCGGTCAGCATCTGTGTGTAACTACCATCTCCGTTATCTGTCCAGTCAGACAGGGTGATATCCTGAACGCCTTCACTGCGGGTTTGCAGCGCCAGCCCCGGCACCGGAGTTCCGTCGGAATCGTGTGCAGTAACGGTCAATGTGGTCGTCGATTTTTTATCTGCAGCTACGGTTAGCGGATTAACGGATAACAGAGAATCTTTCTGGCTTAATGTCGGAGCCTGAATGACGACCATGCTTTGTTCATGACGAGACAGGTTACCTTTTACATCCTCGGCGGTAACGTCTATCGACCATGTATTATCGGTTTCTGGAGTGTTAGTGAAGCGGTAACCTGGCAGCGTGACCGTGATATCTTTTCCAGACGTGCTGACTTTACCTCCGGCAGCTTCCAGCGCAGCGGCTTCGATGTTATAGCCTTTCAGGGCATATTTGGTCTGTATCGAGGAAACCAGCGGTTTTATTTCTCCAGACTTTCCTTTCACCGGATCCAGCAGACTCAGGCGAATCAGCTCTTTCTTGCGATATTCCAGAACGATATTGTTGTTGCGATCAATCAGGTCATAACGACTACCGGCCAGACTGCGCCGTCCGGCCACTTCGTCCGGGTTAAGCTGTTTCTGCATTGAGCTGCTGGGTTGCCAGGTCAGATCAACGGCAAAACGTGTGTCATTTTCACCTTGCTTCCCCTGACGCTGTTCTGCACTGAGAGTCAGAAGCGGGAAGGGGGTATAGTTGAGGCCCGCGGTAATAGCATGGGGATTACTTTGGCGATCATTCTTGTCAAACAGCGCCACTTCATCACCATAGTATTGTTCATAGACCAGTTTTCCACCCAGTTGTGGCCAGGCTGGTAACCAGCCTTCCGCGCGTAAATCCCAGCCGTTGGCCGGGCGGGCTTCGTAGTCATTATCCAATTCCGGTGCGCTACGCCAGCCGGTCAGGCCGATATAAGCGTTGCTGCTCAACTTCAGATAATCACGCCAGTATTCTGCGCCAAGCCCCGCGCGGGAGTGATAGCGGCTCAGGTCGTGGTCAAAAAACAGGTTGATGCCTGACATCCAGCTGGGGGTGAAATGACGCCAGCCCAAACCGGTGTTGATCTGGGTACGGTCGTCTGTTCGGTGAAGGGTATGCTGGCTGAAGAGCAGATAATCGGGTGTGTCATACCACGGATGCAGGAAGTCGAATTGCGAATTTTTCAGGCTGAAATCTTCATCCACACCCAGAGAGATTTTCGCAGTGCCAAAGTTATTTAACCAATCAGTCATCGCGCCTGAGGCTTCTGAAGACGCCCAACCACGCGCCATGCCGCTGGCCTGCTCACTATTCATATCTTGTGAAAGCAGAGTGCCAACTCGCTGCGAAGTGCTGGCTATTTGATTCTCCAGCGTGTTTTCGCCATTCGCAGGCGGTACGGCATTTTGTTGCTCATGACTTTTCTGCGAGGTTGTTGTCGGAACATCCAGTTCCTCACCCTGGCGCACGTTATCAAAGCCGCGAGCAAAAGTACGGAACTGATTAAGACGACGAAGCTCCTCCAGTGAAATACCGAATCGATCAGCAACGCTTTGCGCTGATTCCAGCGCTCCAAGCGTGTAAGGCACAGTATTATTTTCTATTAGAGGGGGGGCAGATGAAACTGTCGTCTGAGGTTTAGCGTGTACCACATTTTGTGCCGTCGCCATGACGGGGGAAAAAATTTGTGTAAATAAACAAACTCCGGCGGTCAGGCGGCGTATTTTGTCACCCAGACCACATAAAGAATTTTGAATATTATTTTTTATTTGATGCGCATTTGTTGAAGACATAGTGACCTTCCGTGAAAAAACAGAATTAAACTTGTTTTTCTAGCACGGAGATATAATGCGATCCTGACTATAATATGACCAGAAATAATGAATTAGCCGTGGAATTGCTAAACCAGGATTAATAACGGCGGTGGCTGAGTACCTCCAAAGAAAAAAGATGTTTTAATTATTTTACGTGATGTACTGAAAAGTTAAATTCGTTAAATTACTTAAGAATAATTCGTATGCAATTTGAATATTTGCATCCCGCAGATTAATGCTGCGATAAATAGCGCCGCTGCGCCGCAGAGCGTGGCACTGGCGAGGGCCGACGTTCCGTTGCCGAGCATACTGGTCAGTGCCGGGCCAAGAATTTGCCCGATACCATAAATCAGTGTCACAAAGCCCAAAAGGTTAAGATTTCCCGGCACGCTAAGCTGGCGGGCGATGGTCATCACCAGCGAGGTCGTCCCCATAAAGGTGCCGCCAAAACCAATACTGCTGATGATGAGTAATAAAGGAGAGCTGCTGGCGAGAGTTAACAGCACGCAGATCGCCTGCACCAGCAAATTCGCGGTCAGGCAAGGTAATGCTCCCCACCGTTTGGCTGCCCACAGCCAGCCAAAGCAACCAGGGACAATTGACAAGCCAACCAGTGTCCAAAGGTGAGCCGTCAGCACAGGCTGGCCCGCGTCTTTCGCCATGAGCGGCAGGTAGGTGGCGACGATGATATAACCAAAACCCGCCAGACCATACAAAATCGCCAGTAACCACCAGCTCATGGGTTGTTGCGCGATTTTTGCCAATGGCGCTGGCGCGATAACGTGTTTATTCGACGGGATGAGCAGCGCCAGAGCAAGCAATATAATGGCAGAAAGTGCTCCGGCACCTTGCCACAACGTTTGTGAAGAGAGGGCAAAATGCAGGCCTGCCAGCACATATTCATTGCCCAGAGCGATGCCGACGCCAACACCAGAAAATAGCGCCGCAAGGACAAAAGGATGGCGGGTATGTTGCATGATGAGCGTTGAGCCGAAAATCAACATCCCGGCGCTGGCGACTCCCGCCAGAAAGCGAATGATGAAAACCAGAAGAAACGGCGGTAGCCACGCCATCGCGAGGATTAATAATCCGGTTGCGAGGGCGGAAGCTAACAGGAACGGGCGCAGGCGTGAGGGTAAATGAAACGCGCCGAATGAAAACAGCAGGCTCCCCGCCAGATATCCGGCATAGTTACCGCTGGCGATCCATGAGAGTTCGCTAAAGGAAAATTCGCCTTCCGCCAGCATGACTGGCAGCATCGGCGTATAGAGAAAGCGGCCTAAACCCATACCTAAGGTCAGAACCAGCATCCCGAATAACGCGGTGCTGAAAGAAAAACGTTCTCCGGGATGCGATGTCGAATTCATGTTCTGCCTGGTTTGTATTATTTTGAGTTAACAAGTTAATAACAAAAAAGGAGAACCTGCCAGACTGTTATCGTGATTTTGTCGACGTAAAGCGATAAAAAAGATTGGGTTCGCCAACGATATAGATGTTGCCACTGGCATCCATCGCTATCCCTTCCGCCTGCTTGATGTTGTGTGAAAGGCCATACCTGCCTTTGGTTAACGACATTTCGCCGATCACGTCACCTGTCACGGTCACTTCCTGCAGGGCGCGTGACTCATGTGACAACACCAGCAACGTATTTTTTTGTGGGTTAAATTCCGCGCCAGAAACATCATCCAAAGTAAACTGACGCTGCAACGCTTTATCTTTGCTGATATGCAACTCATCGCTACGCAATAGCCCGGTTACTTTGTAGACCTCTATCGGATTTTTCTCTTTAAAAAACCAGAAGGTATGGTCCTGAGAGGAGTAAGCCAGCCCTTCAAAGCCACAGTTAGTTGGTGTTTCCTGCAATGGGATTTTAATTTTTTTGAGGATGCTCACTTCCGAGTCAGCGTTAAGTGAAATCACATAAATGGCATAATCACGTTCATCACTGATGACAAATTTATTATCACCAATGTATTCAATCGTCTCGAGATCCTTAACAAAATCGAGCGGAATGGTGCGGATCAGGTTACCCTCGGTCGTCATTTCAACGATGGTTGCAGGTTTGTTGATAGTGCTAAACAAGGTATTGCTCTGCGCAGACCAGGTCAGTGAGGAGATATTTTTAGTTACTCCTGTAATCTCTTTACCATCGATAGTGGCCTGATAATTCTGAAACCCTGAGACATGCTGGCTTTTACGGACGCAGGATTGCACAAAAAACAGGCTCACCGCCACGATGGCGCAAAGAAAAACGATAAAGGTGATGCGCTTTTTCAACTTGTTGCTCCTTATTATTGCTTTTTTTCTCGTCAAATTCAGTGCGACAGATAAGGAGTATACGGATGAAGCTTAATGAATTCTTAACGCGGGCGATGAAATAGTAAACGCCGCAGGGGAGTTGCGGCGTTTGTCTCTGGATGGCGGAACATTTTCAGCTTACATCGACTGATAAATGCGCCTCATCCATGAATGATAGATGAGGCGGTTAGCAATTTATATCCTCTGCCATACTCACTCTGTTTGGGTGATTATTGAACTATTCGTCAACTATATACGTTGGCTGATAAGACGTTAAACCCGGAATGGAAAAATTGCTATTCACTTCTTTCTTTAAACGGGCTTCATTAAAACTGGTACTGTCCTGTTGCTCAGTACTGTTCTTGGCTTGTTTATCGGTACTGTTCTTGGCTTGTTTATCGGTACTGTCATTGGCTTGTTTCTCGATACTGTCACTGGCTTGTTTCTCGATACTGTCATTGGTTTGTTTCTCGGTACTGTCATTGGCTTGTTTCTCGATACTGTCATTGGCTTGTTTCTCGGTACTGTCATTGGCTTTTTTATCGATATTATCATTGTAAATATATGCATTCTTAAGAGAAACATTATTCACTTTGGCATTGAAAAAACAGGCATTTTTAAAAATCGTATCTATAAATATCGTATTGAACAACCATGCATGGTTAAATAGAATATTCGAACCTTCTGTACCAGTGAAATTAGTATTGTCAAATTTTGCAGCCGAAAAGTTTGTATTAAAGAGTTTGCATTTTGTTAAATTAGCGTTAGTAAAATTGGTATACATGCAGCTAATATTAGTAAGATCTTTGTCTGAAAGATTTTTCTCTGATAGATTGGAATAATCAAATACTGCTCCAATAATTAATGACGGAAAGAAAATCACTTTTGTGAAATCTATGTGTGCAAGATAAGCGTTACTAAGGTCACTTCCAGTAAAATTAACGCCAGTGAGAACTTTTCCGCTGAAGTTACTGTTCCGTAGATTTGCATTTGTAAAATTTATATTAAGCAAGTGGCGAACTTTACGAAAATCGATTTTTTCTAATGAGGCGTCAATAAAGGTTGCATAACGGAGATCACAATCGGTAAAATCCACGCCTTCACAGATCGTACCGGTGAAATCCGCATTTCTAAGAATGCTGCCATTAAAATTGACATTCCTTAGAACCATATTAGACAAGTCTATGCCGGTTAAATCCATTCCCGCTAAATTCAACCCTTCTATACACCGTTGACCCGATTCATCTTCAGGGATAGCAGTGCTAATAGTATTGATGACAACATCACCTATCTTGAAGGTCATTGTAATTCCTGCATCAGAGATAGAGACTTTTCGCGTAAGACGTTCACTGTTATCTCCAGTGATACTCTTCTGAGCAACGTAAAAGCGCTCGCATGTATGACAAAATCTTTTCCAGCTCTCATTTGGGGGCAGATTATTGTCCGGGAGGAAATTAGCAATGCTATAAAGATCGTTCAGGACGCTACTTCTTATTTCAGGAGAGGCGCACTCAATAATTTCAGAGGTGGATATTGTATTTTTAATTTTATCTCTATTATCCGTGAGATTCCGTGATTCTGCTATATTTGGCTGCTGCTGGTTTTCTTTGTAGTATTGCAGCACATTTTCCCATTGTAGGTTTGTGAACGAGAAAGTTTCAGTCTCGTTATTGTTATCCCGTATGGTTAATTGATTTTCTACTGGGTCAAAAGCAATCATGAAATTATTCAGGTGTTGATATTGATGAGTGGCATCTAATTTCACTTCAAATGAATTTGAACTTTTGCAGGCATGTTTTAAAAACTTATCACAGGGAAGGTGTTGATCTTTATCTACGTGTTGTGGGTCATTGTGCAAAACAGAGAAAATACTCTCTTTCAAATTGTTCTTGTCAATATAGATTGGTAGTTGCGCTTTTTGTTCCATTATTTTAATAAACTGCTGCAATTGCTCTGTTTTAACATTGCAGTGATGACTTATATCTTTATCTTTATCTTTATCTTTATGTTTAACAGTTAATACGCTTTCATTATCATCTTGTCGATTAAATATTATTTTTAGATCGTCAATTTCAAACTCATGTAAACCATTTCTTTTGGTTTTGGCGATAATTTGTTCTGTTGTTGATGAATATCGATTTAAGGTTAATTCAAGATTGTCGGGATTAGAGATAAGGTGAATAAAAAGATTCAGTACACGCTTAATCAAACCGTCATTCAAATGATTTATATCATAATTAATTTGTTTTTGTATGGTTTCAATTTCCGTGTTAATATCAAATGGTTGGTTGTTTTTTTCATGGCAAGCTTTTAGTCCCGAATACATGCCGAGTGTTGGGAAAATATCCTGGTATATGTTTAGGGAGCCCATATTTTTATCCTTGAATTGTGAAATGTTCTTCTAAATCTAAAATAATCAGGGGGATGGGTAAAGATAAGCTTCGCACAGAAACTTATCTTTTATCATTATCTCACCCGGTAATCATTTTATTTCTCTATGCATAATTATGGGTTTAAGTATAATAAAATGTATTTTGTATTTTAGACGTAAAATAGTAAGGTGCTATCAAAAATCGCTCATTTTGTGGATGGGAAATATTTCACATCAGGCGAGATATTTAATACAACTTCCTTCATGCAGGATTATGTGCAGCCAAATATCCGGGCGTTATATTTAAAGGTCTTATTGCCTGGTTGACGCTTCTGAATCGTAATGCACCACGCACTGCCAGTCGCTGCCCTGCTGGCAATATATCGCTTCGGTCTGCCCAGGGATCACCCATTGTATTTCCTCGCCGGGGGGACAGGTCAGCCAAATGCA
>OLRJ01003327.1_pt1 | contig 10770 bp, 9 predicted proteins | sample 1672741 | NCBI WGS metagenome assembly OLRJ01 (sample SAMEA3136719, study PRJEB25190) | human gut metagenome | biome: human gut; feature: human-associated habitat; material: faeces | place: Austria | collected 2013
CCGAGGCCGCCCGCATCCGCCCCCTGGTTCCCAAGGACCGCAAGGAAGCCAAACGTGCTGCCCGCGCCGCCCGCAACGCGCGTGGAGACCGAGAGGCGCGCGAGGCCCGCGAGACGCGCAGAGGCGTTGGAGAAGACGCGGCCCCGGTCGATTCCGTGCTACACTGATTCGCCGAGAACACCGCGACTCGGGAGGGTCTTCCATGTCTAAAACCGTGGCCGTCATCGACGGCAATTCACTCATGCACCGCGCCTACCACGCCGTTCCACCCACGATGAACGCGCCTGACGGCACGCCGACCAACGCGTGCTTCGGTTTCGTCGCCATGCTGCTGAAGTTCGTGGAGATGGCGCATCCGGATGCCATCGTGTGCGCCTTCGATGCGGGGCGCCCGAAGTGGCGCATGGAGGCGATTGAGCAGTATAAGGCGCAGCGTCCCCCGATGGATGACGCGCTTAAAGTGCAGTTTCCCCTGATGGAAGGCCTGCTCGAAGCGATGAGCATCCCGGTTGTGCGCGTGGCTGGCTGGGAAGGCGACGACATCTTGGGCACCGTGTCCGCGCGCGACGAGGCGCTCGGGTACCGCACGCTGCTCGTGTCCGGTGATAAGGACGTCTACCAGCTCGTGAGCGAGCTCACCCACGTCGTCACGACTAAGAAGGGCATCACCGACGTCGCGATCTACGGCCCCGACGAGGTCTTCGAGCGCTATGGCGTCACGCCTGCTCAGTTCCCCGATTTCCTAGGGCTTAAGGGCGACGCGTCTGACAATATCCCCGGCGTGCCCGGCGTGGGCGACAAGACGGCCGCGAAGCTGCTTTCCGCCTACGGCAACCTCGAGGGCATCTATGAGCACACCGGCGAGCTCAAAGGCAAGCAGAAGGAGAAGATCGAGACCAACCGCGACCAGGCGTTCGCGAGCCGGAAGGTGGCGACCATCTCGCGCGATGTCGATTTCGAGCTCGACTTGGAGGACGCGGCGTTCCCCTCGTTCGACGCCGCGCGCGTGACGGCTGCCTTCAAGAGCGTCCGTTTCAATGCGCATCTGACCCACGTGCTGAACCTCGTGGGGGAGAAGGCGCCTGCCGAGCGAGCCGCGCTTTCGTGGGAGCCCGTTCTGCACGGGGCCGACGCGCATGCCGCTGTTAAGGGCGCGACCGCGGAAGGGGAACGCGTGGGCATCGCGTTCGTCGAGCCCGAGCAGGCGTCGCTGTTCGACACGGGCGCGTTCGCGGCGTTTTCCACCTCGAAGGGCACGGCTTCCTTCGAAGGCGACGAGGCGCTTTCGGTGCTTGCCCAGGTCGTGGCGCAGGGGCGCTTCGCCGCGCTCGACGCGAAGGAGATGCTGCACCGGGTGTATCCTGCGAACACGGCGCAGGAGGCTCGCATCACCGACGAGGAGCTGTTTGCGGCGGAGATCTTCGACGTGGGGCTTGCGGGCTACGTGATGAACTCGTCCGTTTCCGACTACACGCTCGAATCGCTCGCCGACGAGTACTTAGGCGGGGCCCTTCCCGAGGTGAAGACCGACGAGGAGCGCGCCTGCGTGCTCGCCGCGGCGGCGCGCGCTCTCGAGGAGCCGCTTTCCCGCGCGCTCGAAGACGACGGGTCGATGCGCACGTACGCCGAGATCGACCTGCCGCTTGTTCCCGTGCTCACCGCGATGGAGCGCACGGGCGCCGCGATTGACGTCGCGCACCTCGACGAGATCGGCGAGCGCACGCAGGGCGACGTCGATGCCTTGCGCGCGCGGATCATCGAGCTTGCCGGCGAGGAGTTCAACGTCGACTCGCCCAAACAGCTCGGTCATATCCTGTTCGAGGTCTTGGGCCTGCCGCCGAAGAAGAAGACGCAGCGCGGATATTCCACCGACGCGAAGGTGCTCAAGGAGCTCGCCGAGGTTCACGAGCTGCCCGCGCTCGTCCTGCGCTACCGCGAGCTCGCCAAGATCAAGTCGACCTACATCGACGCGCTGCCCCGCATGCGCGCAACCGACGGGCGCGTCCATTCCTCGTTCAACGAGACGGTGACGACGACGGGCCGTTTGTCCTCTTCAGACCCGAATTTGCAGAACATCCCCGTGCGTACCGAATTCGGTCGCCACATTCGCGAGTGCTTCGTGCCGCTCGACGAGGACTCGCTGTTTCTCTCGGCTGACTACTCGCAGATCGAGCTTCGCCTGCTCGCGCACCTGTCGGGTGACGAGCACCTGGTCGCGGCTTTCAACAGCGGCGCCGATTTCCACGCATCGACGGCGAGCCGCGTGTTCGGCATCCCTGTGGAGGAAGTGACGCCCGAGCTTCGCTCTCGCGCGAAGGCGGTGAACTTCGGCATCGTCTACGGGCAGCAGGCGTTCGGCCTCTCGCAGAGCCTTGGCGTACCGTTCGGGGAGGCAAAGGACATGATCGACCGTTACTTCGAGGCCTATCCCGGCGTGCGCGCGTACCTGGACGCCACGGTCGAGCAGGCGCGCGAGCGCGGGTACGCAGAGACGATGTTCGGCCGCAAGCGCCACATTCCCGAGCTCCATGCGGGCAACGCGAACCTGCGCGGGTTTGGGGAGCGCACGGCGATGAACCATCCCATGCAAGGGTCGGCCGCCGATATTATCAAGCTCGCGATGATCGAGGTGTCGCGCAGGCTGCGGGAAGAGGGGTTCGCCGCGAAGCTGCTCATCCAGGTGCACGACGAGCTGGACTTCAGCGTGCCCCGAAGCGAGGTCGAGGCGCTCTCGGCCATGGTGCGTGAGGTGATGGAAGGCGTCGTCGAGCTCAAGGTTCCCCTCATCGCCGACGTTTCGAACGCTCCCACCTGGGCAGAAGCGCACTAGGGAGCCAGGGGAGGGCGTGCGCACGTCGCGCCAAGGCACCCGTGTCTGCGCCCCCTCCATCGGGTTGGATCTTCGCGCTGCTGTCTGCGCAACTCGAAGATGGCGAGTGGTGCGGCGATCATGACCCAGGCGACGCCGGCTTTGGATTCGATGACGGAAGGCGATATCCTGACGATTAACCAGCTTGAAGTGGAGTCAGCTATGATAATAAGCATATTCATTAATATCGGGATTGCGATAGCCTCAACGCTAATTGTAAATATATTGGGAGGCCTGTTCGTCTCCAGTGGCTACTCAAGTATGGACAGGGAGATGGATTCAGATACTCGCTCATTCAATGTGGTGTTTCGAGTTGTTGCTCCGGTTATTGTGTGGTGCCCGATGGCCTGCTTGGCATCGAGTCTCTTTGCTGACTATCTGGCGTCTACTGCTTGGATCTCTCTTGTTTTTTACTGGTTGTTACGCTTTGTGATAACCATTTTGTTGAATCCTGCTAGCCTCGATTCGATAGGAATACTTGTAAGAGCAGTCGTTTCTTGCTTACTCGGGGCGTATTTTTCGATATTTCTAGTTAGCTCAGGTTTCGAGTCCTTAATTCCCGACAGAGGTGATGTTGTATTCCAATTTTGGCTTATCATCGGAATGGCTTGTATTTCTCTTATTGTTGGCATCGGCAGAAAGAGGACTTGCGAAGACCTCGAAAAGTATTATTACGAGGTAGAGCGGTGCGCAGAAGCATTGCTGCCAAAACGGTACCAAGAAGACATTGCTCTCAAGATTCTTTTCTATACAGTTGGGATGATTGAAGCGCATTATCGCGGAAAATGGTTTCGAAGGCTCGAACGTCTTGCCGCTTATTTAGGGATTGCCAAGTCTACTGGGATTATGCAGGTAGTGTCGTCAACTCCCCTATCCGACAAAGAGAGTGTTGTTCAATCGTTCCCAATAATTGAAATAATTTGGGATGAGTATCTCTCTAAATCCGAGGCAATAAGATTGAATGCTAAGTATTCGATAACGGGGAATGACAGTTATGAGTATCTAACTTCCTCGATGCTAGATGAGATGAGTTTGGATGCCAGCGCCTTATACGCTCGATACAACGGAAGCGACCAAGTTAATGCTCGTAAGTTTATGTCTGTGGCGAGAAGAAAGGTTCTTCAAAGAAATTATTTACGCCCAGGCAGGGATCATAAAACAAAAGTTGTTTATCAGCGGCCAATCGCGGAACTCCAACAGATTAAGTTTGCTGAATGAAAGCGGGCTCTGCTAGTGTCTTCTTTGATGGCAAAGGCGCTTGCTTCGAGTGCGTCCTAGATGCCTCGGGAAATGAATTTGGAAAAGTACTCTCTTAACTTGGGATTTTTCACATATATGTGAGTTCCCAGGATTCCGCGGGTTAATAGGACGTAATAGATGTTCTTGACATATCGATCGAGCTCTTGTTTAGAAGCTGTCGCAAATCCATTGCGATCATAGTAATGTACTTTGTTGGATTCGGGCGAGCCGCTTTCTCCTAAAATCAAATCTTCGCCAATGATTACATAAGCGTAGCTCAAATCATATCCTTGAATGGAGTGGATGCACCCAACTTCGTGGGCAATTTGGGGGTTGTCTACGCCTCGTCCAACCCAGTTGTCGTAGGTGCAGTTCCACTTAAGGCCTATGTCATCTATTACAATATCCTGAGCTTCGGAGTCGTTTTTTGACACCCATTTCCAAGCGTAGCCAGCAATCATCCTGCTCAGGTTATGCTCCTGATAATCTCGTTCGAAGCTATCAACGAAATCTGCGAAGTTGTCGTGGAGGACGAAATCGTATCCCTCGAAAGATCTGCTCGAAGTTTGGCTGCCGTCGAGCACATTCTGGATGTACTTAAGGTAAGCGTCTCCCCCTTTCACCCTCATCTGGCTTTCTAGCTTAATGGGATTACTTGCGGCTTTGCCTAGGGCACGATGCATCGCAGCGTGACCCAAGCAAGAAGGCCCGATACTCTGAAGCGGGTCGTAAAAGAAGATAGGGAGTCTCGTTTGGCTAACAACCCAGTCCACCTGGGTCGCTTCGTTAGACAACCCCAACTCTTTACTGACCTTATCATAGTTTCCATACTGTGTACCTAAGTTAACGCGACGCTTCAGTTTGTGCGATTCATCTACAAGCACAATATCGAAGCATTTCTCTTTGCCGGGTTGATAGCCCATGGCGGGTTTAATTAAATCAGTCGGTGCAATAATATCAGAGGGGTCTAACCCGCTGACATTCGCTAATGACTTTCGGAGTGTGTTTCGAAGGGAAGTGACGGGCTCGATGATGCGTATGTTCATGCTCTTGTAGCGAGGGTCATCGCGCAGCATCTTGAGTAGGTAGATGGCAAGCACCGTTTTTCCTGTACCGGGCACACCTTCGATGACGATGGGCTCAGATTTATCGATTCCTTTGTCAATAGCGTGAAGAATCTTGTCTAATGCTACGCGCTGGTCTGTGGTGAGTCCCTTGAACGGGGAGTACTTAAAGACCTCCGATTCCTCAATTTCTTCTATGGTGTGTTCCGCAAGCTCTAGCCGGCGGAGCTCGTTCCATAGCTCCTCGAACATTTCTGTGTAGGCGGTTTTGCTGAAGTAGTTTGTGTCGGTCATTCCGTCATTCTTGTTGGTAAGCACATAGCGGCCGTCGGCGTGCATGTATCCAATAAGGCGGTGCTCGTAGTCGGTGACAACTGAGCTATTGAATTCTTCGTTATAGATAATGTTGACTGTATCGAAGTCTCGTTTTTCCTCGTTTGCACCGTGTTGGCTCATTCGCGTTGCGACGCTTGTGGTCTGACCGACGTATGCGGAGTCCTTGTTCGCCAGTATATACACCATCGGCCAATTGAGCACTCTGTCTTCTTCGAGATCCAAGACTGAATAGTCAATCTGCTCGCCATGATGGAACGGGCACCTGTCGATGAGAAAGGGAGCGCCTTTTGGCGATTCTGCGGACTTAGTGGTTGGAATGGTGATCATAGGTCAGTGTACTTTCTGGCATTGCCTCTAGACTTATCGACGGGGTATTTTCTGGCGTCTTCATCTATTTTACTGCTGACCGCTTCCGCTAGATCGGCGCCTAGCGCGTCCGCTAGATAGATGCAATATATGACAACATCCGCTAGCTCCTCTTTTGCTCTGTCGGTTTTTGCCGAAACTACCAGATCGTTGCCGGACCATTGAAATATCTCCAGCAGCTCTGCAGCCTCTAGGCTAACCGAAATTGCGAGGTCCTTAGGGTTATGGAATTGGGCCCAGTCCCTTTCTTCCCTAAAAGCCAAGGCCTTCGCAACTGCTTCTTCGAAATTCACCAGTCCTCCTTATTGTTGCTGCTTGTCTTGAGCGTGACTATATGGCGGTTCGATGCTCCTGTCGCAGAAGAGGCATTCGTTTGCGCGGTGCTCCTGCCTTCTTTCAACTGGCCATTATCGCTTCTCAGCTCTTTCTTCAGCGCGCGGTATTACTGTGCTCGCTGATTAGGCCTTGCTCGTGCGCCGTGTGCGCCGCAGTGCTGCCACGAACGTGCGAGTCGGGTTTGTGGGAGTAAGATCGGGTAGGGCGATGACGGATTCGCCGTAGAGCAAGGCGTCGGGCCCGACGGACATGACTGCCCAGGCGTGCGCATCGTTCGGCCCGGGCACCCACTGTTCAAGCTGATAGAGCCCGTGCCCGACTTTCGCGATGCGCCCGCGTTTGGCGTATCGAACAAGCTCGTTGCTGCTTATCTCAACTTCTCGCGCCCGCGCAGGGGTGGTTAACCCGTGGTTGTCGGTGGCAATCTCGTAGATGTTTTCGAACTCTGTCATGGCAAAAGTATAACGAAAACATAATATTTTGACGAATTCGATTGAAGCAGTATAGCCTGGCGTGGGCTGGGATTTGCGCGACGGCGCGACTCGACTGCGCGCAATAGTTCGATACGAATCCTGCTCGCTCGCGCGGGGCTGCTCGCTCCGGCGCACCCGCCCGCCCAAGCTCCTCTGCTAACTTCCGTGGCAGAAAAACAGGGGACACCTGCCAGAAATCGGGTGGTTTTCATCAGCGCGAGGCCCCTGGAGGGCCCACGGAGGGCTCTCTCAGGGCCTCGCGGCCCTCGCATTTGGCGGCCGCGGGCGACTCGCAAGCATAATGCCAGGTCGGTGATACCAAGGCTTTCGGGCGGAGGACCCCTCTTCCCGTGCTCTCTTCCCGAGTTGATGAAAACCACCCGATTTCTGGCATGACCCCCTCGGAAAATAAGTGCCTGAGACTCCCGACAACCCTGAGACTCCCGATAAACCTGAAACCCCTGATGCCCCGGCTGTCCCTGAGGCACCTGGGGCTCCCGACGATGGGCGTTCGCTTTCCGAAACAGGCGATGTCGTGCCGATAGCACCGCTGTTCGCCCTTGTGCTCGGCGGTCTCGGGCTTGCGGCCGTATGCGTCCGGCGCCTGCGCAGGCAGTGAAGCCTCCGTGCTTTCTCATGAAAAATCCATGCAACGCGCTCGCGCGTAGCCATGAGTTCTGGTATCATTCAACAGGTTGCGCTAAGGATGGCGCAATCGGGAATAAGTGCGATGATACGCGGAGGCGGTGCATATGCGCTCTTCGGAGTCTTGCTACGGCCACGCTTCAAAGTTATCGCATGCAGTTATTTCGCATAAGGAGAAGTGAATGTACGCAATCGTGAAAACGGGCGGCAAGCAGTACAAGGTTGCCCCTGGAGACCGCATCAACATCGAGAAGCTCGATGCCGAGGTGGGCGCTGAGGTCGAGCTTCCTGTCATCTGCGTCGTCGACGGCGAGACCGTCGAGGCAGATCCTGCCAAGGCCGCTGCCACCAAGGTGGTCGCAACTGTCATCGAGCAGTTCAAGGGCGAGAAGGTTCTCGTCTTCAAGTTCAAGAAGCGCAAGAACTACAAGAAGCTGCGCGGCCATCGTCAGCAGCTCACTCGCGTGGAAATCAAGTCCGTCGGCACCGCTGTCGCCGAATAGATAAAGGGAGGCATACACCATGGCTCATAAGAAAGGCTTAGGCTCCAGCCGCAACGGTCGCGACTCTCACGCACAGCGACTCGGCGTGAAGATGTTCGGCGGTCAGCATGTTCGCACTGGCAACGTCATCGTTCGTCAGCGCGGCACCAAGTTCCATCCCGGCGAGAACGTCGGCCGCGGCAAGGACGACACCCTGTTCGCGCTGTGCGACGGCACCCTCGAGTTCACTCGCGGCGTGAAGCGTCGCGTGCACGTCCGCCCCGATGCCGAGGTACAGGAATAGCACGCTACCGCGCAATCAGCATAGATAGTCGGTTTTCGAGGCGCCCCCTGCATATCAGAGGGCGCCTTTCGTTTACAATCCAGACAACGCGGGCGCACATGATGCCCGCCCTGGCAGCGAAGGATCCCCCATGTTCGTAGACAAGGTACGCATATACGTCAAAGGCGGCGACGGCGGCGCGGGCTGCATGTCCTTCCGTCGCGAGGCGCACGTCCCCAAAGGCGGCCCCGACGGCGGCGATGGCGGTCACGGCGGCAACGTCGTCATCCAGGCCGACCTGGGCGTCTCGTCGCTGATCGACTACCGCTTCAAGCACCACTTCAAGGCTGAGCGCGGCACGCACGGCAAGGGCTCGCGCATGCGCGGTGCCGACGGCGAGGACATGATCTTGAAGGTGCCCGTGGGCACGGTGGTCCACGAGTACTTCGAGGAAACGAAGGAAACGGGCGAGCTCATTGCCGACCTCACGCACGACGGCGAGCGCATCACCGTGGCGCTCGGCGGCGTCGGCGGCCGCGGAAACGTGCACTTCGTCACGTCCACACGCCGCGCCCCTGCGTTCGCCGAGCTGGGCGAGCCTTCGCAGGAGCAGTGGGTCGAGCTTGAGATGAAACTCATGGCCGACGCGGCGCTTGTGGGCATGCCTTCGGCGGGGAAGTCCTCGCTCATCTCGAAGATCTCGGCGGCCCGACCGAAGATCGGCGACTACCCGTTCACGACGCTTGTCCCGAATTTGGGCGTGGCGACGAGCGGCGATCTGAGCTTCGTCTGCGCCGACGTCCCCGGCCTTATCGAGGGCGCGCACGAGGGGCGTGGGCTTGGGCACGAGTTCCTCCGCCACATCGAGCGCACCGCGCTCATCGTGCACGTGGTCGACCTCACGGGCGACTACGAAGGGCGCGACCCTTTGAACGACTTCGAGGTGATCAACCGCGAGCTCGAGCTGTACGCGAGCGATCTCGCGTCCCGCCCACGCATCGTCGTGGCCAACAAGATCGACGTCCCCGGTACCGAGGAGATCTGCAAGAAGCTCGCCGAGCGCGTGCGGGCCGACTCCATCGCCGCGGCCGGCGGCGACGAGTTCGCGGACAGCCCCATCGACCCGAAGCTCTACTGCATCAGCGCGCTCACGGGCAAGGGCGTCGACTCGCTCAAGGCCGCCATCGCGACGAAGGTGCACGAGCTGCGCGAGGAGGCTCGCGCGAAGGCCGCCGAGCAGCCGGAGTTCGACCACGTGTGGGAGCACAAGCGCGAGATGCGCGACCGTCGCTTCACCGTGCGCAAGCTCTCCGACGGCGTCTTCCGCGTGGAGGGCGGCCAGGTTGAGCGCATGGTTATCCAGACGGACTGGGAAAACGAGGACGCCATCGCCTTTTTGCAACACCGTTTCAAGCGCATCGGTGTTGAGGACGCGCTTGCGAAGGCGGGCGCCCGCAACGGCGACGAGATCCGCATCGTGGGGCGCGCATTCGAATTTGAGTCGGCGACGGCAGATGACGCGTTCGAGGAGCTCGACATCTAATGGACGAGGCTAAAATCGACAATCCCGCCGCGGGCGAGGGCCGCGGTGCCCACGAAAACCATGGGGTGCGCGAGGGGCGGCTTGCCGCCCACCTGCGTCCGCTTGTGGTTAAGATCGGCTCTTCGACGCTCACCACGTCGGAGAGCAAGATTGATTACGCGTTTCTCGACGATGTCGCACGCCAGGTCACCCGCGTGCGCGAGGCGGGCTTCTCGCCCATCATCGTGACGAGCGCGGCCATCGCGTGCGGGCTCGAGGCGCTTGGCATTGAGCGACGACCCACCGACATGCCGAGCCTTCAGGCGGCGGCCTCGGTGGGGCAAAGCGCGCTTTCGGCAGGCTACGCCCGCGCGTTCGCCCAGCATGGGATTACCACGTCCCTTGTACTTTTGACCAGGCGAGACACTGCCGACCGCACGGCTTATCTCCATGCGCGCGACACGCTTTCCCGCTTGCTTGAGATGGGGGTCGTGCCCATCGTGAACGAGAACGACACGGTATCGGTCGAGCAGATTCGCTTCGGCGACAACGACACGCTCGCGGCGCTCGTGGCCTGTCTTGTCGAGGCGGAGCTTATGGTGATCCTCTCTGATATCGACGGGCTCTACGACGCGAACCCGACGAAGGTCGAAGGCGCGCACCTGATCGAGCGCGTCGAACGCATCGACGAGAGCATCATGGGCGTCGCGGGAGACGCGGGAAGCGTCGTCGGCTCGGGCGGCATGATTACCAAGATCAAAGCCGCGCGCGTGCTTATGGCGGCGGGCATTCCCATGACCATCTGCCTCGGCCACGCTCCCGACGCCATCGTGCACGCAGCTTTCGGCGACCGCATCGGCACGCGTTTCGCGGCGAGCGAGCGCCCGCACGAGATTACGCCGCGCAAGCTGTGGATCGCGCTCGGCGATTCCGCCCGCGGCGCGCTCATCGTCGACGACGGCGCGAAGAACGCGCTGCTACACTGCGGCAGCTCGCTTCTGTCGGTGGGCATCTCGCGTGTCGAGGGGCGCTTCAACGACGACGACATCGTCGACGTGAAGGACGCGACGGGGCATGTGATCGCCCGCGGCCGCACGGCGTTCTCGAGCGACGAGGTGGAGCTTGCTTGCGGGCGCACGCGCGAGGAGCTCGAGC
>OLRJ01003335.1_pt1 | contig 10742 bp, 6 predicted proteins | sample 1672741 | NCBI WGS metagenome assembly OLRJ01 (sample SAMEA3136719, study PRJEB25190) | human gut metagenome | biome: human gut; feature: human-associated habitat; material: faeces | place: Austria | collected 2013
GATTCAGCTGCCGGAGGATGAGATTCGGGCGGCGTTTGCGGGGTTGAGGAAGTAAGTTCGGGAAAGATCAACTTTTTGAGAGTTCCACCGCAACATTATTACGAGTGGAACTCTTTAGATATGTCAGACCAACCAAAGCTTCTTCAATTGCGTTTTCATTTTTTCATGTCTCATTTTCAGTTCAGCCAATCCCCATTCTGAAGAATTACAAACATCTTTTGTTAAATCAAAAGAGCTTTTACTATTAAGTTTCTCATAAATAGATTTCTTTTTGATAAAATCATAGTGTTGTGCTTCAGAATTTTTGGAACCACTTATGAGTGTTAAATTACCTATTTTATGCAGCCAGTAGACATGCTCTTGAGGTTGGAATCTATTAATCCAGTATTCATTAACTAATGCTTGAGGAAGAATATGCTCAATTGTGATTCTCCCCGTATAGGTTTTAATCACGCTCTCATCTTGTTGCTCCATATCTAAGCGAAGCAAAATTGCTTTTATTAAGTTCACTTGATTCGGACGAGGCTCATATAAATCTTCATCCAGAGCAGCTATAAAACCTGAATTATCTGCATGTTGGTTTATCTGATTTATCACAGAATCAAAAGGCATATCATTATTTATTGCTACCAGAGCTGAATAACAAACCATTTCTCTTTGGCTTTTAATTTGTTTTTTTAACCACCCATGCATATATACCTTCTCAAAGGCGGTAATAAATTGAGAAAAATCATCTAAATTAAAATCTTCTGTACGAGCCATTCGATTCATGAATGCCATAACCGGAGGAATCCACTCATCTACCCCTAAATTACTTAGCGATGCTATTTTTCGTCGTATTGAAGGGTGTTCAAAATCATTCTCTAAAATCTTAGTATAATTTTTTGCAGAATTAACCAACATCAGTGACATAGCAATAGCATCTCCATCAAATTGCTGCTGGAGATTTTCAATAAAAGCTTCAAAACCTTTTTGTAACACCCTGTCACGATCTTTTTTCTCGGAAAGCTTATGAAGAGTAAGAAATTTATCAAGCCGTCTCACTCCAACCATATCTTCAATTTGCGACCATGCTGATTCTATTTGCTCTGATTTTTTATTATGCGTAGAAGCTGATTCAAACAGTGCATTTTTTAAAAGATCTGCATTACTTAAAGGTAAACCTCGACTATTTAATACATTAAAGAGTCTAAATGATGATGCGAAATCATCAGTTTGCACAAATACGATATATACATTTTGCAAAATATATTTAGCAAGCAACTTCAACTCATCAACAGATAACCGCAACAAATAATCTCTAATTGTTTCAGCGTTGCTAATGAATACTAACTCAGTATCCGATGGCTTTTCAGGTTTATAATCTTTAGAATCCTGCAGTATATAATATTTATAAAGATCATACTCTTTTTTTCTAACAATTAGTCTTGGTTCATCTGTTTCATCAGAATAAACATCAATAGGCAGAACTCTTTTTTGCAAATCATCTTTTATCCCCTGAATCGGGATGATTTTTTTTAGCTCGGAGACAATAATGCTTAACGTTGTAAGACGTTGTTGTCCATCTACAACTTCATACTGATTTTGCCCTTTATTGATACAAATCATACTCCCAATAAAATATTCATTCTCTTCTGATTGAGAGCTTTTATAAATGTCATCAATGAGTTGCTCTGCATTATCTACCGTCCAACTGTAAGGACGCTGATAAGAAGGAATAATAAACTTTTTGTTTTCAGTAAGGATATCCTGCACCTTACATTCTTTAGCTTCCATTTCATATACCTAATCAAACAATCAACAATAACATTATCTTTCTTGCTCGAAAGAAACGCAACTATAAGATTTCTATATATTTTGTTAGAGTTGATATGATTCCTGTAACTTCTGTTTATCTGTCTCTGATATGCCCAGATTAATTCAAGCAAGATATAACAGAGATATCAATGTGATCTCTGCTACGTACTTTACGTTGAAACACCGCCCTAAATCATAGCCCGGCTATTGATTTTATGTACAATCAGAATCGTCCTGATAAATGCGAGAACACCCCATGGCGGAACTGAACCTAAGTAACCTGACGGAAGCAGACATCATTACCAAATGCGTTATGCCAGCCATTCTCAATGCAGGCTGGGACAACACAACGCAAATCAGACAGGAGGTCAAACTCCGGGACGGTAAAGTCATCGTACGTGGCAAAGTTGCGGCACGCAGAACGGTAAAATCTGCTGACATCGTGCTGTATCACAAACCAGGCATTCCCTTAGCCGTGATTGAAGCAAAAGCCAACAAACATGAAATTGGTAAAGGGATGCAACAGGGCATTGAATATGCTCGCCTGCTGGACGTTCCTTTTGTTTTTGCCACCAATGGTGATGGCTTTATCTTCCGCGATGCCACCGCAGCTGAAGGTGAATGCCTTGAAAAGCAAATAACGCTGGATGACTTCCCCTCCCCCGCTGAACTCTGGCAAAAATTCTGCCTCTGGAAAGGATACACACAAGCTCAGCTTCCGGTGATTACTCAGGACTATTACGACGATGGCAGCGGTAAATCGCCACGTTATTACCAGCTTCAGGCAATCAACAAAACCATTGAAGCCGTCTCCAACGGGCAAAACCGCGTTCTGCTGGTCATGGCGACCGGAACAGGGAAAACCTATACCGCATTCCAGATCATCTGGCGCCTGTGGAAATCAAAAAATAAAAAACGCATTTTGTTCCTTGCCGATCGCAACATTCTGGTCGACCAAACCAAAAATAATGATTTCCAGCCATTTGGTACGGCAATGACCAAAGTCAGCGGACGCACCATTGATCCCGCTTATGAAATTCACCTCGCGCTCTATCAGGCTATAACTGGCCCGGAGGAAGACCAAAAAGCGTTTAAACAAGTCGCACCAGATTTCTTCGATCTGATCGTGATCGACGAATGCCATCGCGGCAGCGCATCCGAAGACAGCGCCTGGCGAGAGATCCTTGATTATTTCAGTTCCGCCACCCAAATTGGCTTAACCGCCACGCCAAAAGAGACGCATGAAGTCTCCAGCACGGATTACTTCGGCGATCCGGTTTACGTCTACTCGCTAAAAGAAGGGATCGAAGACGGCTTCCTCGCCCCTTATAAAGTTGTCCGTGTTGATATTGATGTTGATCTGCAAGGCTGGCGCCCAACCAAAGGGCAAACTGACTTAAACGGCGAAGTGATCGACGATCGTATCTATAACCAGAAAGATTTCGATCGCACGATGGTAATCGACGAACGCACAGAACTGGTTGCCAGAACCATTACCGACTACCTCAAGCGCACCAACCCGATGGATAAAACCATCGTCTTCTGTAACGACATCGATCATGCAGAACGTATGCGCCGCGCCCTGGTTAATCTCAACCCGGAGCAGGTGAAAAAGAACGACAAATACGTCATGAAAATCACCGGCGATGATGAAATTGGCAAAGCTCAGTTGGATAACTTCATCAACCCGAAAAAACCGTACCCGGTTATCGCGACCACTTCAGAGCTGATGACCACCGGTGTGGATGCTAAAACCTGCAAACTGGTAGTACTGGACCAGAACATCCAGTCGATGACCAAATTCAAGCAGATTATCGGTCGTGGTACACGCATCGACGAACGTTACGGCAAACTCTGGTTTACCATCCTCGACTTTAAAAAAGCCACCGAACTGTTTGCCGATGAGCGTTTCGATGGCATTCCCGAAAAAGTCATGGATACCACACCAGAGGATATCGCCGATCCAGAATCTGATTTTGAAGAGAAACTCGAAGAAATCAGCGAACATGACGACGAACAGGTAACAGGCGTTGATGAACCGCCTGCGCCACCATACCAGGTTACCGATACCGATGATGTCGGCCCACTTCCGGAAGAAGACGAGAAGAAAATCCGCAAGTTTCACGTCAACGGTGTAGCGGTGGGCGTTATTGCGCAGCGTGTTCAGTATTACGATGCCGACGGTAAACTGGTTACCGAATCCTTTAAAGATTACACCCGCAAAACACTGCTCAAAGAATATGCCTCGCTGGATGATTTTACCCGCAAGTGGCAGGATGCCGATCGCAAAGAAGCGATCATTCACGAGCTGGAACAACAGGGGATCATCTGGGAAGTACTGGCAGAAGAAGTCGGTAAAGATCTCGACCCGTTCGACATGCTTTGCCACGTAGTGTATGGTCAGCCGCCGTTAACCCGCAAAGAGCGCGCCGAGAACGTACGCAAGCGGAACTACTTCACAAAATACTCTGAAGCAGCGCAATCCGTGCTCGATAATCTGCTGGATAAATACGCCGATGCGGGCGTACAGGAGATCGAAAGTATTCAGGTGCTGAAACTTAAACCATTCGACAGCATGGGCACCTTACCGGAGATTATTAAAACCGGATTTGGCGACCGTAACGGGTATAATCAGGCGCTCAGCGAGCTGGAAAACGAAATCTACCAATTACCGCCCCGCTCTGCTTAACAACTCTCTTTTGCGCCTTCTGCAACCATCATGTTGCAGAAGGCCTTGTTTTTCATGGAATACAACATGTCTATCAGCTCAGTAATCAAATCATTACAAGATATTATGCGCAAAGATGCCGGTGTGGACGGCGATGCGCAGCGTCTCGGTCAGCTCTCCTGGCTGCTGTTTTTGAAAATCTTCGATGCCCAGGAAGAGGCGCTGGAACTGGAGCAGGATAACTATCAATATCCGATCCCACAGCGTTATTTGTGGCGCAGTTGGGCCGCCAACGCGCAGGGCATTACCGGTGATTCCCTGCTGGAGTTCGTTAATGATGATCTGTTCCCGGCGTTGAAAAACCTCACTGCGCCTATCGATAAAAACCCACGCGGCTACGTGGTAAAGCAGGCGTTCAGCGATGCCTATAACTATATGAAAAACGGTACGCTACTGCGTCAGGTGATCAACAAGCTGAACGAAATTGACTTTACCAGCGCCAGCGAACGGCATCTGTTTGGTGATATTTACGAACAGATCCTTAAAGATCTGCAATCTGCGGGCAATGCGGGCGAATTCTATACTCCACGCGCCGTCACTCGCTTTATGGTGGATCGCGTTGATCCGAAACTCGGCGAATCCATTATGGACCCGGCCTGCGGTACGGGCGGTTTTCTTGCCTGCGCATTTGATCATGTAAAGAACAAATACGTGAAGAGCGTCGCCGATCATCAGACGCTGCAACAACAGATCTACGGTGTTGAGAAAAAACAGCTTCCGCACCTGTTGGCGACCACCAATATGCTGCTGCACGGCATTGAAGTACCGGTACAAATTCGTCACGACAACACCCTGAATAAACCGCTTTCCTCCTGGGATGAGCAACTGGATGTGATTGTTACCAACCCGCCATTTGGTGGCACGGAAGAAGACGGTATTGAGAAGAACTTTCCGGCAGAGATGCAAACCCGCGAAACGGCGGACCTGTTCTTGCAACTGATTGTGGAAGTACTGGCGAAAAACGGTCGCGCGGCGGTGGTATTGCCGGATGGCACGCTATTTGGCGAAGGCGTTAAAACCAAAATCAAAAAGCTACTTACCGAAGAGTGCAACCTGCATACTATCGTGCGTTTACCGAATGGGGTGTTTAACCCCTATACCAGCATTAAAACCAACCTGTTGTTCTTTACCAAAGGTCAGCCAACCAAAGAGATTTGGTTCTATGAGCATCCGTATCCGGCGGGCGTGAAAAACTACAGCAAAACCAAGCCGATGAAGTTTGAAGAGTTTCAGGCGGAGATCGACTGGTGGGGTAACGAGGCCGATGGTTTTGCCAGCCGCGTCGAGAATGAGCAGGCATGGAAAGTCAGCATTGATGACGTGATTGCGCGTAACTTCAATCTGGATATTAAAAACCCACATCAGGCGTAAACCGTTAGCCATGATCCGGACGAACTGTTAGTGCAGTATGCAAAACAGCAGGCGGAGATCCAGACGCTGCGTAATCAACTGCGCGATATTCTTGGCGCTGCGCTGTCTGACAAGGAGGTTAACTAATGAGTGTGGAAAAGCTGATCGTTGATCATATGGAAACCTGGACCTCGGCGTTGCAAACCCGTTCCACCGCCGGGCGCGGCAGTTCCGGAAAAATTGATTTATATGGCATTAAGAAATTACGTGAGCTGATTCTGGAACTGGCTGTGCGCGGTAAACTGGTGCCGCAGGACCCGAACGATGAACCGGCGTCGGAGCTGCTGAAGCGTATTGCGGCGGAAAAAGCGGAGCTGGTGAAGCAAGGTAAAATTAAAAAGCAAAAACCGCTGCCGGAAATTAGCGAGGAAGAGAAGCCGTTTGAATTGCCGGAGGGATGGGAGTGGGCAAGAATCAATGACATAGCTTCATTTACAAATGGATATGCATTTAAGAGTAGCGAGTTTCAGAATTCTGGAGTTGGTATAGTCAAAATAGGTGATATCGACAGTTCCGGGTTTATTTCTACCGCAGGTATGTCATATGTTAGTGAAAAAAAAATAAATGTATTACCCGAAGAGATGAGGGTTAATCCTGGTGATATGGTTATTGCTATGTCTGGAGCAACAACAGGGAACTAGGGTTTAATAAAACAAAAAGCACGTTCCTTCTAAATCAACGAGTCGGTAAAATTGTGACTTACTCAGTTGACAAAGAGTTCATTTATCACTATTTATCTACAAGAATTGAAGAAAATCTATCTATTTCTTTAGGTAGTGCAATACCAAATATTAGCACAGCACAAATAAACAATATCATTATTCCAATCCCCCCATCAGATGAACAAGTTAAAATAATAGCCAGAGTTAAGTTACTTATTTCCCTATGCGACCAACTGGAACAACAATCCCTGACCAGTCTGGACGCACATCAGCAACTGGTTGAAACCCTATTGGGAACACTTACAGACAGCCAAAACGCCGAGGAACTGGCTGAAAACTGGGCGCGTATTAGCGAGCATTTCGACACCCTATTTACCACCGAAGCCAGCGTGGATGCGTTAAAACAAACCATTCTGCAACTGGCCGTAATGGGTAAACTTGTGCCGCAGGATCCGAATGACGAACCAGCCTCTGAACTGCTCAAACGAATTGCGCAGGAAAAAGCTCAACTGGTGAAAGAAGGAAAAATAAAAAAACAAAAACCGTTGCCGCCAATTAGCGATGAGGAAAAACCGTTTGAACTGCCGGAAGGGTGGGAGTGGTGTAAATTTGGTTTAACATCAGAGTTTATAAATGGCGATCGTGGAAGTAATTACCCCAATAAAAATGAGTATGTTTCTCAAGGTATTCCTTGGATCAATACTGGACATATAGAAAAAAATGGTACACTTACGGTTACAGAAATGAATTTTATAACCGAAGGAAAATTTAATGAATTAAGAAGTGGGAAAATTCAAAAAGGTGATTTGGTTTATTGCCTACGAGGAGCAACTTTTGGTAAAACTGCCTTTGTAATCCCCTATGAAACAGGAGCTATTGCCTCATCACTAATGATCATTAGACCATTTATCACAGAAATGGGAGGGTATATTTATAATTATTTAACCAGTCCATTTGGGCGCTCACAGATTTACCGCTTTGATAATGGCTCAGCACAACCCAACCTATCAGCAAATAGTGTAATGTTGTATTCATTCCCATGCCCACCATTAACTGAACAATATAGAATATTTTCACAAGTAGGTTTACTTCATGAACTATGCGATAAGCTTAAAACTCGTATAAAAACAGCCCAACAAACCCAACTGCACCTTGCAGACGCACTCACTGACGCGGCGATAAACTAATTTTCTCGCCCTCAAAAAACCAATAAAGCGGCTAAATGGCCGCTTTATTCACATCACCAAAAATTATATTTCACGCTAATTTTCATCTTATTTTCATTAATTTTTAGCTGGACTTTCCCTGTATTTACTGATGATATATCCAGGTATTTAGCGCGGTGCGGATGTGCGCCAACACACCCGCACCGCTAATCACAATCACTATTATCGGAGAATAGCAGTTATGACTGACACGCATTCTATTGCACAACCGTTCGAAGCAGAAGTCTCCCCGGCAAATAACCGTCAATTAACCGTGAGTTATGCGAGTCGCTACCCGGATTACAGCCGTATTCCCGCCATCACCCTGAAAGGTCAGTGGCTGGAAGCCGCCGGTTTTGCCACCGGCACGGCGGTAGATGTCAAAGTAATGGAAGGCTGTATTGTCCTCACCGCCCAACCACCCACCGCCGAAGAGAGCGAACTGATGCAGTCGCTGCGCCAGGTGTGCAAGCTGTCGGCGCGTAAACAAAAGCAGGTGCAGGATTTTATTGGGGTAATTACCGGTAAACAGAAAGTCGCCTGATAAATTGACCCGGTAGCGCCAGTGCTACCGGGTATTATTCGCCGCGTTATACCAACGCGCTCTCCATCTGTTTTTCAAATGCCTGACGAATTAATCCCATAATGTAAGGAAGTTGTGCGAGGTCGCTGAAACCAATTTCTACATCGCCATTACCCCAGCGCCCAACATTTGTCACATCTTTGGCAATACCTTTCGGATCGACCAGTTCATGAAACTGCATATTAAGCGACAACCGCAGTCGGCTTTTTTGCGGTACAACATCAACAAAATTCGTTTCAGCTTTAAACGCAATATAGAGCTTCAATACTTCCTGCGTGATCCCTGCGTCCAGGCGCATAACTTCATCGCGAAGATGATCGAATAACACCCGGCTATGCGAACCATCAGCAAGAAAAGGATAATCACTCAGGCTGTAACTGGTTTTGTTTTCAGGCTGCCCCCGATAAACAGCTAAAACCTCTTCAGAAAGAGAAGGCGCTTGCCAGACCTGAACCGCGAGATCGGCCAGACGATCGGCACGGGCGCGAATGGCGGCTTCATCCCATTTTTCGCACTGCCCAAGACCGATATTCAAATAGAGCGGGCTATGTTTAAAGCCGTCTTCAATATCGCGTTTTTCCGCGAAAGGTCTGTCACTGTAGCGGGAGTTATAGCGCGTTAAAGTGAGATTCCCCAACGTATGTAACAGTTCTTTATGCACACGCTGCCAGTCGCTTCCCAGCTCTTCACGCCATTTAGCCGACAGATTTTCGTTCTGCGGCATAATGTGCTCAATCGTAAACTCTTCCACGCGCTCTCTGCGTTTATCGTTTTCCAGTCTTCGTAACCAGTAGCTGCGGCTGCGGAAGTTATAGAGATCGCGAACTTTTAATTCCCGTTTAAATTCATCATCGTTGGGGAAACGACGATATGAAGGCAGGTTCATAAAATGTACCTGAATACTTTCCAGATATTTTTCTTTATTAATGACCTTATAAAAAGTGGCAAACGTCTTGTTCAAAGAATTCGTCGGAATTGCACATACTGCACGGCGGAAAACATAAGATTCAATTAAACGAATTATGCTCAGGAAATCTTCGTGAGACAAATCGTCATTTTTATAGTCATGATAAAGCGCCAGTAAGAAAGGATACGCCACATCAACCTTTAACTCGCGCAAATCCTGAAAAGCCGTAGCAAGCGATTTGTCACTTTCTTTTCCCAATGCCATTGCACAGTAATACTCCGCGTAGATATGAATATCTTCAACCAGCCGATCTACGCCTTTTTCAGCAACACTCTGGCTGCGGGCATGGAGTTTAAATGCCTCATAGACTTCATCTGTCCGAGGGATCTCCCCCGTTTTTACCGTCAGATAATGACGCATAAAACTGTCAAAATATTCGCTGTAACCTTGCTGACCAAAGGCGACTTCCATTGGACGCCAGTGATCTTCATACAACCGGGTTTGATGCTCTGGTTCGAGGCCCATCAGAATAAAATTGCGCACCAGATCGGCCTGACTTAACGCCTTACCGGTGGAGTTCATACTTTCAAAAATCAGTTGCGGATTATCCTGACCACGATTAAGCGCCACATCGACAATTAATAACTTTGCTAACCCACGACATAAGGGGATCAAGTCATCACCGAGTTTGGCAATTTGTTCATCAAAGAAAGTAAAGTTTTCCATTATTCGATGGGAATAGTTTTCTGGCATTGGTCTTTGTTTTATTAACGCCAGTAAACTGTCTTTATCAGTCTCGGTCAGTAGTAATTTAAAACCTTTCTCGCCGGACTCATAAGGATTGAGCAAATAATAATTACGCAATTTCATTGCTGAAAAGCCATCAAAAACTTCGTCTTCGCCAAGATGGCGCGATAAAGCCTCAATCAGCAACATTGCGGTCGTCAGCCGTTGTTGACCATCAATGACCAGTAACGGAGAAATACCAGAAACCTGATACAACCCCTGCTCAATATAAACAACCGAACCGATAAAATGCGCTGATATATCGTCACGCTTTCCGGCACGAATGATGTCGTCCCAAAGTTGCCGACATTGTTGTTCTGTCCATGAATAAGTCCGTTGATAAATGGGAATAACAAACTGCTGCGAACGTTTTAAAAAATCGAGTAGGCGGGCTTCTGTAGCTTTCATTCTGACGTCTTTCCGTGAAGCGATGATTTCGCAATAATAACCACTTCCTTGTGGAGGTTATAGAGAAATCCTGTTTATCCGCGATGAATTGCCCCCTCACTCCACATCCTCCCTGCGTAACCCAATATCTCTCAACCGCTCATCACTCATCTGCTGTAACACTCGTCGGGTCTGCATTTGCCGCCGCCAACGCCTCACCGCCTGCCAGAGTTGCACAAGTCTGATAAACGGCGTTTTGGCTTTGTTTTCGTGAAAT
>OLRJ01003336.1_pt1 | contig 10732 bp, 7 predicted proteins | sample 1672741 | NCBI WGS metagenome assembly OLRJ01 (sample SAMEA3136719, study PRJEB25190) | human gut metagenome | biome: human gut; feature: human-associated habitat; material: faeces | place: Austria | collected 2013
CGTACCCTCAAGCCCGAGAAGGACGGCCTGTTCTGCGAGAAGATCTTCGGTCCCGTCAAGGACTGGGAGTGCTCCTGCGGCAAGTACAAGGGCATCCGCTTCAAGGGCATCGTCTGCGAGCGCTGCGGCGTTGAGGTCACGACGGCCAAGGTCCGTCGTGAGCGCATGGGCCACATAGAGCTCGCGGCTCCCGTGAGCCACATCTGGTACTTCAAGAGCCCCGCGACCTTCCCGCTCGCGCGCCTTCTGGACATCAAGTCCAAGGACCTCGAGAAGGTGCTCTACTTCGCCAGCTACATCATCACCAACGTCGACACCGAGGCCCGCGAGGCCGATGCCGACGACCTGCGCGAGGAGCTCGCCGCCGACCTCGAGGAGCTCGACGCCGAGCGCGACGACCAGATCGCCCGCCTGAAGGAGCAGGGCGAGGCCTCCGAGGGCGACGAGTTCGACGACTTCGAGCCGCTGTCCGCCGACGAGATCCGCGCCGGCATCGCCGACCTCGAGGAGGAGTACGAGGAGGAGAAGGCTCTCCGCCGCGACGCCTACGAGAGGTTCATGCAGCTCGAGGAGCGCGAGCTCATCTCCGATGAGGGCCTGTTCTCCGAGCTCAAGCGCTACTATGGCATCTACTTCAAGGGCGGCATGGGTGCCGAGGCCGTTCGCGAGCTTCTTCGCGGCGTCGACCTCGAGTCCGAGGCCGAGAACCTCCGTGCGATCATCGCCAACGAGGACTCCCAGAAGCAGAAGCGCGAGAAGGCCGTCAAGCGTCTCGAGATCGTCGACGCCTTCCTCAAGGGCGGCAACGACCCGGCCGACATGATCCTCGACGTCATCCCCGTCATCCCGCCCGACCTTCGCCCGATGGTCCAGCTCGACGGCGGTCGCTTCGCCGCGTCCGACTTGAACGACCTGTACCGCCGCGTGATTAACCGCAACAACCGACTCAAGCGCCTGCTTGACCTCGACGCCCCGTCGATCATCGTCAACAACGAGAAGCGCATGCTTCAGGAGTCCGTTGACGCCCTGTTCGACAACGGACGTCGTGGCCGTCCCGTCACGGGCCGTGGCGGCCGTCCGCTGAAGTCCCTCGCCGAGGCCCTCAAGGGCAAGCAGGGCCGCTTCCGCCAGAACCTGCTCGGCAAGCGCGTCGACTACTCCGGCCGTTCGGTCATCGTCGTCGACCCGAAGCTCAAGCTGCACCAGTGCGGCCTGCCGTCGCAGATGGCCCTCGAGCTCTTCAAGCCCTTCGTGATGCGCCGCCTCGTCGAGCTCGACAAGGTTGAGAACATCAAGGGCGCCAAGCGCGCCATCGATCGCCAGCTCCCGGCCGTCTGGGACGTGCTCGAGGAGGTCATCCAGGGTCGTCTGGTGCTCCTCAACCGCGCACCTACCCTGCACCGCCTCTCCATCCAGGCCTTCGAGCCGGTCCTCGTCGAGGGCAAGGCCATCCACCTGCACCCGCTGGTGTGCGCCCCCTTCAACGCCGACTTCGACGGCGACCAGATGTCCGTGCACGTGCCCCTGTCGACTCAGGCCCAGACCGAGGCCCGAATCCTCATGCTCTCGAGCAACAACCTGCGCTCGCCGGCTTCCGGCAAGGTGCTCACCGTTCCTTCCCAGGACATGGTCTTCGGCACCTACTACCTGACCTCCGCCAAGCCCCTGGCCGACGGCCAGAAGGCCAAGGTCTACGCCGACTTTGAGGACGCCCTTCTTGCCTCCGACGCCGACAGCAAGCTTGACCTGCAGGTGCCCGTCCAGATCCGCCTTGATCCCTCCGAGGCCAACGTCGTCGAGGATGGCAAGCGCTACTTCCGCGTGCTCGTCGCCAAGGGCAAGACCGAGGACATCGACCTCAACAACGGCCCGGTCCGCTTCGAGACCACCATCGGCCGCGTCATCTTCAACCGTCAGTGCCTGCCGCCCGACTACCCCTTCATCAACTACAAGATGGTGAAGAGCGACATCGGCGCGCTGGTCAACGACTGCTGCGACCGCTACCCGCTGGCCGACGTCGAGCCGATCCTCGACGCCATCAAGGCCACCGGATTCCACTACGCCACCCTCGGCGGCCTCACGGTCTCCGTGTGGGACGCCGTGATCCCGAGCGACAAGCCCGAGCTCATCGCCGAGGCCCAGGAGCGCGTCGACCAGATCAACGAGTACTACGAGGACGGCTTCCTCTCCGAGCGCGAGCGCCACGTCGAGGTCGTTAACGCCTGGACCGAGTGCACCGACCTGCTCGGCTCCGAGATGCTCGCGGGCTTCTCCGAGGACAACCCCATCTACATGATGGCCGACTCCGGCGCCCGTGGCTCCAAGACGCAGCTTCGCCAGCTTGCTGGTATGCGTGGCCTGATGGCCGACATGTCCGGCGAGACGATCGACCTCCCGATTAAGGCCAACTTCCGCGAGGGCCTGGAGCCGCTCGAGTACTTCATCTCGACCTACGGCGCTCGTAAGGGCCTGGTCGACACCGCGTCGCACACCTCCGACTCCGGTTACCTGACCCGCCGTCTGGTCGACATGGGCCAGGACGTCATCGTGCGCGAGGAGGACTGCGGCACCGACGAGGCCGTCACCTACCAGCTCATCAAGCCGGGCGAGACCGACGTCAACGTCGACCTCATCGGCCGCTGCGCCCTGAACCCGATCGTCGATCCCGAGACGGGCGAGGTCCTCATCGACAAGGACGGCTACATCGAGTCCAAGGCCGACCTCGAGATGCTCGTGGCCCACGGCCTCAAGAAGGTCGAGCTCCGCGCGCTTCTTACCTGCAAGAGCAAGTACGGCGTCTGCCAGAAGTGCTACGGCTGGGACCTCTCGACCCGTCGTCCCGTCAACATCGGCACCGCGGTCGGCATCATCGCCGCCCAGTCCATCGGCGAGCCGGGCACCCAGCTCACCATGCGTACGATTCACTCCGGCGGCGTCGCAGGCGCCGACGACATTACGCAGGGCCTCCCGACGGTTGCCCGCATGTTCGACGTCGTCGGCAACGTCAACGAGAAGATCCTGGGCCGCGAGGCCGACCTGGCCCCCGTGTCCGGTCTTCTTCGCATCCAGCCCGAGCAGACCGAGTACCTCATCCGCATCCTGGATATGGAGGACCCGACCCGCATCATCGAGGAGTGGCGCGTCCCCGCTTCCGCCCGCTTCATGCCGGGCATCGAGGACGGCGTCGAGGTCCGCGCCGGCGACCAGATCACCCGCGGCTTCGTCAACTTCCGTAAGCTCCGTAGGCTCACCGACATCGAGTCCACGATGCACGTCTTCGTCGACTCCGTTAAGGACGTCTACACCTCGCAGGGCGTCGACCTCGACGACAAGCACATCGAGGTCATCGCGCGCCAGATGCTGCGTCGCGTGCAGGTCACCAACCCGGGCGACTCGCAGTACCTCCTCGGCGAGTACGTCGACCGCTATGTCTTCGCCGAGACGGTGAAGAACATCACGCTGGCCGGCGGCACCCCGCCCGAGGCCGAGCCGGTCATCCTCGGCGCCCTCAAGGTCGCCAGCTCGATCGACTCCTGGCTCTCCAGCGCGTCGTTCATCCGCACCGCCGGCGTCCTCACCGAGGCCGCCATCGAGGGCGATGTCGACCACCTGCTGGACCTCAAGTCCAACGTCATCGTCGGCAAGCAGATTCCGGCCGGCACCGGTCTCGCGGCGTATCACAACGTCTCGACGACTTACCACGGCCAGAAGATCGACGGCCCCACCTCCCCGATGGCCAAGAGCCTTCCCGAGTGGGCCCCCGACGAGCTCAAGGGCATCGAGGAGCAGCTCCCCAAGCAGCTCGACTGGGTCGGCGACGACTACAACTTCGGCGGCGTCTACTCCAAGAACGGCCGCACCCTCTCTTCTGAGGACGCCAAGCTGTACCTCTTCGACGACCTCGGCGTGTCGCAGCGCTGGACCAACAAGTTCAGCGAGGTCGGCATCGAGACCGTCGGCGACCTCATCGGCAAGACCGAGGACGACCTGCTGCGCATCGACGGCATCGGCGCCAAGGCCATCGAGGAGCTCCGCGACGGCCTCGAGGCCCGCGGCCTGCTCTACATCCTCGAGCCCGAGGACGACGAGGCCGACAGCGAGGATCTTTCCCAGCTGCTCAACATGGTCTTCTCGCCCGACGCCGACGGCGACATCATGCTCGGCAGCGCGGCTCCTTCCAAGCACCACTTCGATGACGACGAGCTCATCGGCGGTGCCGCGGACGAGAAGGACTCCTCCGGCGGTGACGTCATCAACGAGGACCTCGGCAGCCTCGACGACCTGCTCTCCGCGGTCGTGAAGTCCGAGAACGACGACTAAGCCTCGCTTGGTCCCATAGCACTGACAAGGCGGCCCCGTTTGCGCGGGGCCGCCTTTTTTTGCACGTGCCACCTGTGATTTCAGCCTGCCGTGTGTGTACTCCGTGTGAAATGGATACGCCCGGCTCCGTGGCGTTTTGACAACTGCTTGCAAGCAAGCGTAAAGTTCATCGTCGCGTCAATCCGGGGCAGCGGTGCTGCGCAGCCCATGAATATGAGAAAAACAGCACGTCGATAGGTATAAGAAGGAGAGAACTTTGCCTACTATCAACCAGCTCGTTCGCAACGGTCGCGTGAGCGTCAAGGCCAAGTCCAAGAACGCAGCCCTGCAGCACAACCCCCAGAAGCGTGGCGTCTGCACCCGCGTCTTCACCACCACCCCCAAGAAGCCGAACTCGGCTCTTCGTAAGGTTGCCCGTGTCCGTCTTGTCAACGGCATCGAGGTCACCGCTTACATCCCCGGCGAGGGCCACAACCTCCAGGAGCACTCCATCGTCCTGATCCGCGGCGGCCGCGTCCGCGACCTGCCTGGTGTGCGTTACAAGATCGTCCGTGGCGCCTACGACTGCGCCGCCGTCCAGAACCGCGCCAAGGCCCGTTCTCGCTACGGCACCAAGCGCCCGAAGTAAGACGACTTACACGCATACACCCGCTCTTAGTTCTTAAGGAGATATCACATGCCGCGTCGTGCAGCAGCTAACCGCCGTGAGGTCCAGCCTGACGCCGTTTACAACAACCGTCTCGTGACCCAGCTCATCAACAAGGTCCTCCTCGATGGCAAGAAGGCCACCGCTGAGCGCATCGTCTACGGTGCCTTCAACATCGTCGCCGAGAAGTCCGGCGAGGATCCCCTGGCCGTCTTCAAGAAGGCCATGGACAACATCCGCCCGACCCTCGAGGTCAAGCCGAAGCGTGTCGGCGGCGCCACCTATCAGGTGCCGATGGAGGTCAACTCCCGTCGCGCCACCACCCTTGCCATCCGTTGGATGGTCAACTTCTCCCGCGTCCGCAAGGAGAACTCCATGGCTGATCGTCTGGCCAACGAGATTCTCGACGCCTCCAACGGCGTCGGCGCGTCCGTGAAGAAGCGTGAGGACCTCTTCAAGATGGCCGAGGCCAACCGCGCCTTCTCTCACTACCGCTTCTAGTCCGAGGGGATAGACTACTATGGCTAAGGCTAAGTACAAGCTCGAAGACCTCCGCAACATCGGCATCATGGCCCACATCGACGCCGGTAAGACGACGACCACCGAGCGTATCCTTTACTACACGGGCAAGACCCACAAGATCGGCGAGGTCCACGACGGCGCCGCCACCATGGACTGGATGGTTCAGGAGCAGGAGCGCGGCGTTACCATTACCTCCGCTGCTACCACTTGCTTCTGGAAGGACCACGTCATCCAGATCATCGACACCCCGGGCCACGTCGACTTCACCGCTGAGGTCGAGCGCTGCCTGCGCGTCCTCGACGGCGCTGTTGCCGTCTTCGACGCCGTCGCCGGTGTCCAGCCGCAGTCCGAGACCGTTTGGCGTCAGGCCACCAAGTACAACGTGCCCCGCATCGCCTTCATCAACAAGTTCGACCGCGTCGGCTCTGACTTCGACCACGCCATCATGACCATGAAGGAGCGCCTGCACGCTCCGGCCGTGGCCGCTCAGCTCCCCATGGGCTCCGAGTCCAACTTCTGGGGCCTCATCGACCTCGTGACCATGACCGCTTGGGACTTCAAGGAAGACGCCAAGGGCATGATCTACCCCGAGCCGATGGACGAGATCCCCGTCGAGTTCGCCGACGAGGCCCAGGCCAAGCGCGACGAGCTGCTCGACGCCGCTTCCAACTACTCCGATGAGATCATGGAGGCCGTTCTCGAGGAGGCCGAGATTCCTGTCGACGTCCTCAAGGCCGCCATCCGCAAGGGCGTGCTCGAGGGCGGCATCAACCCCGTCTTCGTCGGCTCCGCCTACAAGAACAAGGGCATCCAGGAGCTCCTCGACGCCGTCGTCGACTACCTGCCTTCCCCGCTCGACGTCAAGGAGATCGACGGCACCACGCCCAGGGGCGAGGACGCCGTCCGTCACGCTGATATCAAGGAGCCCTTCTCCGCTCTGGCCTTCAAGATCATGACCGACCCGTTCGTGGGCAAGCTCACCTACATCCGCGTCTACTCTGGCCAGGCCGAGGCCGGTTCCTACGTCTACAACTCCGTCAAGGACGGTCGCGAGCGTCTGGGCCGCATCCTCGAGATGAACGCCAACGAGCGTGTTGACCGTGAGGAGTGCTCCGCTGGCGACATCGTCGCTTGCGTCGGCTTCAAGAACACCACCACCGGCGACACCCTCTGCGACGAGAAGAACCCGATCATTCTCGAGTCCATCCAGTTCGCCGACCCGGTTATCGACGTCGCCGTTGAGCCCAAGACCAAGGCCGAGCAGGACAAGATGTCCGTGGGCCTCGCCAAGCTCGCCGAGGAGGACCCGACCTTCCAGGTCCACACCGACCACGAGACCGGCCAGACCATCATCGCCGGCATGGGCGAGCTGCACCTCGAGATCATCGTCGACCGTCTGCGTCGCGAGTTCAAGGTTGACTGCAACGTGGGCAAGCCGCAGGTTGCTTACCGCGAGACCGCCGGCAAGGCTGTCAGCCACGCCGAGGGCAAGTTCGTCCGCCAGTCCGGCGGCCGCGGCCAGTATGGCCACGCCGTCATCGACATCGAGCCGAACGAGGAGGGCAAGGGTTACGAGTTCGAGAACGCCATCGTCGGTGGCGTCATCCCGAAGGAGTACATCCCCTCCATCGACAAGGGCATCCAGGAGGCGCTCGAGACCGGCGTCATCGCCGGCTACCCGGTCGTCGACATCAAGGTCAAGCTGATCGACGGTTCTTACCACGAGGTCGACTCTTCCGAGGCCGCCTTCAAGATCGCCGGCTCCATGGCCATCAAGGACGCCCTCAAGAAGTCCGACCCCGTCCTCCTCGAGCCCGTCGAGTCCGTCGAGGTCGAGACCCCCGAGCAGTACATGGGCGACGTCATGGGCAACCTCACTTCCCGCCGCGGCAAGATCGAGGGCATGGAGGACCGCTTCGGCTCCAAGGTCATCCGCGCCAAGGTGCCCCTGGGCGAGATGTTCGGTTACGCTACCGACCTCCGTTCCCAGACTCAGGGTCGCGCGAGCTACACCATGCAGTTCGACTCCTACGAGCCCGTCCCGAAGTCCGTCCGCGACGAGATCGTCGCCAAGAACGGCACCAACTAAACGACCCGAGCGTTAGCTCATTTACGGAGGTACCACAGTGTCTACCCAGAAGATCAGGATCCGCCTCAAGGGCTATGACCACGAGGTCGTTGATCAGTCCGCCAAGCTCATCGTCGACACCGCCCAGAAGACCGGTGCCCGCGTGAGCGGCCCCATCCCCCTGCCGACCGAGCGCAACCTCTACTGCGTCATCCGCTCGCCGCACAAGGACAAGGATTCCCGCGACGAGTTCGAGATGCGCACCCACAAGCGCCTCATCGACATCCTCGACCCCTCCTCCAGCACCGTCGACTCCCTCATGCGTCTCGACCTTCCCGCTGGCGTTGACATCGAGATCAAGCTCTAAGCTTCTTGCTTAACAGCTAATCGGAGCCCCGCTGCCAAAATTAGGTAGCGGGGTTCTTCTATGCAAAGAAGGGCGCGTCGTGGTGCCCTTCTTTTTAACTAGAGAAGCTCCCTCCTGTTTGGGCCATTTCGAGGCGTTTTAGCCTTGATAAATGGGACAAACGGGAGGGAGCTCTGTGTTGGACGGAAAGAAGGGCGATGAGCCTATTTGACGCGGCGAAGCGACGCTAGCTCGAAGGGGAATGAGCGCAGGCCGCCCGATGTGGCTAAAACGGCCTGGCCCCAGTCGTCGACCGTCTTAAAGGTCCCGCGCATGAGCTCGGTTCCCTCGGGGGAGAGCGCAACGACCTCGCGCTCGAGCCAAGCCAGGTGCCCGAGGTACCCGTCGATCACGGGAAAGAGGGGCCCTCTTCCGTTGCGGTGCCTCTTGAGGTCCCTAGCCCAGGCGTCGCACCGCTCCACAACGCCGCCGTGGATTGCTCGCAGCAGAGCGTCAACACTGGGGACGTTCTCGTTCAGGTCCATGAGGCTCACGGCGGGCAGACCGCCGTCGGGAACCTCCGCCGGCGTGTACGCGACGTTGATTCCGATTCCCGCGACGGCGAACCGGATGCCGTCGGCGTCCCCTGCGGCTTCGATGAGGATTCCGCCGAGCTTCTTTCCGCGCGCGTATAGATCGTTTGGCCACTTGAGGCGGACCTCATCTGCTAGACCGAGCGATTCGAGCTCCTCAATGACGGCAAGTCCGCATACGGCTGCAAGGCCGCTGTAATCCTCCGGCGCCACGTTCGGCCTCAAGATGATCGATAGCAAAAGGTTGCCCTCGGTGGAGTCCCATTTGTGCCCGCGGCGGCCGCGGCCGGCGGTTTGGCGCCGCGCGGCAAGGCCGTAGCCGTGCCGCGCCCCATTTTTTCCTGCTATGAGCAGGTCATCGTTTGTTGAACCGGTCACATCGACGATGTCCAGCTGGTATCCCATGCGTCCTTCCTTTCCGGCCAAGCCCCGTATGGAGCAAACGTGGCGATTCCTTGCTCATAAAGTTGAGACCTCAACAATTGACTACTTACGTTATTCTGTCAGAGCAATGTTAACTGGTCAACATTCGGAGAGCGTAAGGAGAAGAACTGCCTTGTCTTTCCAGATTCTCGGCACAGGATCGGCGCTGCCCGCCCGCTCGGTTTCGAACGACGAGCTCTCGGGCTTTCTCGACACTTCCGATGAATGGATCTTCTCCCGCACGGGAATCAAGAACCGCCGCGTCTGCACGACCGAGACGCTCGACGACCTTGCTGTCGACGCGAGCCTTCGGGCTCTTGAGTCGGCGGGCGTCGACACATCCGACCTTGACCTCGTTATCTGCTCGACCACCACGGGCGACCACCTGCTTCCCGCCCAGGCATGCGCCGTGGCCGAGCGCCTTGGGGCAAACTGCGCGGCCTTCGACGTGTCGGGTGCTTGCGCCGGCTTCGTCTTGGCGCTTGACGTGGCGGACGGCTTCATCGCGCGCGGCAGGGCACAGCGAGTCCTTGTGGTGGCCGCCGAGCAGATGAGCCGCGTCCTCGACTGGTCGGATCGCGCCACCTGCGTGCTCTTCGGCGATGGTGCCGGCGCGGCGGTGCTCGGCGCGGGCAAGAAGGGCAATCCCCTGGCTTTGTCCTTCTCGACGAGCCCGGATGTGGCGGCCCTCGATGTGCCGGGCTTGGCGGGGACTTCTCCCTTTGCAGGGACCGGCCGACCGGCAAGCAGGCTATCCATGGACGGCCGCCGCGTGTTCCGCTTCGCCGTCGCCGCGATTTGCGACGCGGTCGAGGGATTGGCCGCAAAGGCCGGAATAGCCGTCGCGGACATCGACCACCTGGTTCTTCATCAGGCGAACGAGCGCATTCTCGCCGCGGCGGTAAAGCGGCTCGGCATAGACGACGCTCGCGTGGCCCGCACGCTGCGCGACACGGGCAACATCTCGAGCGCCTGCATCCCGCTCGCGCTCGACCGGCTTGCCCGGGCAGGCGAGCTCGAGGACGGCGACCTCGTCGCCTTGGTCGGCTTCGGAGCCGGCCTCGACATTGGCGCATGCCTGCTTCGCTGGAAGTAGGTTTCGCATAGCACGAAAGAAATCGCACGTACATGGCCCTGCGGGGCAAAGCAAAGGAGAGCACCATGGCAGATAAGAACACCTTCGAGCGCGTCTGCGACATCATCCGCGACAACGCCGGCACAGACGACGCCGAGCTTACCCGCGAGACCACCATGGCAGACCTCGGCCTGGACTCCCTGGCCGTCGTCGAGGTCGTCGTCGCCTGCGAGGACGAGTTCGACATCGCCATCGATCAGGACGCAAACCCCGCGACCGTCGGCGAGTTCGTTGACCTCGTCGAGGCCCAGCTGGAGAAGTAGTCATGCTGAAGACCCCTCTTTGCGACCTTCTTGGAATCGAGAAGCCCGTGTTCCAGGGCGGCATGGCATGGATCGCCGACGCCTCCCTGGCCGCTGCCGTGTCGGAGGCGGGCGGCCTGGGCATTATCGCTGCCATGAACGCGAACGCCGATTGGCTTCGTGACCAGATCCATGAGCTGCGTCGCCGCACGGACAAGCCTTTCGGCGTCAACGTCATGCTCATGAGCCCGTTTGCCGACGAAGTCGCGCAGGTCGTCATCGACGAGAAGGTCCCGGTGGTAGTCACCGGCGCCGGCAACCCGCGCAAATACATGCCCGCCTGGATCGAGGCCGGCATCAAGGTGGTTCCCGTGGTCGCGTCCGTGGCGCTCGCAAAGCTCGTGGCCCGCGCCGGCGCGACCGCGGTGGTGGCCGAG
>OLRJ01003339.1_pt1 | contig 10725 bp, 12 predicted proteins | sample 1672741 | NCBI WGS metagenome assembly OLRJ01 (sample SAMEA3136719, study PRJEB25190) | human gut metagenome | biome: human gut; feature: human-associated habitat; material: faeces | place: Austria | collected 2013
TAACCTGCTCACGGCTTGTAATGTTGAACATTACAGCTGTCTCAGAGTTAAGACCTAATTCTTTGTAGTTCTCTACTTTAGCCTTGGAAGCGTTGTAAACAACGAAATCTGGCTCGAAGTCTTTCAGTTCTTCTTCTGTAGGCTGGATGAACATGTTTGTTACAAAGTGTGCCTGCCAAGCAACCTCAACGATGAAACGGATTGCCATACGGGTATCTTTGTTAGCACCGCAGAATGCATCAACTACGAAAAGTCTCTTGTTGGAGAGCTCTTTCTTAGCGATCTCTTTCACTGCTTCCCATGCTTCCTGTGATGCAGGATGGTTATCATTCTTATATTCGTCAGATGTCCACCATACGGTGTCTTTAGAATTCTCATCCATTACGATATATTTGTCTTTAGGAGAACGTCCGGTATAAATACCTGTCATAACGTTAACAGCGCCAAGCTCGCTGACCTGTCCTTTTTCGAAGCCCTCAAGACCTGGTTTGGTCTCCTCTTCAAATAACATTTCATAAGAGGGATTGTAAACAATTTCTGTAGTTCCGGTAATACCATACTTTGTTAAATCGATTTTTGCCATCTTACACTTAACCTCTTTTCTCTAAAATGGAATTCATCTGCGAATGCAGATTTATAGCTTCAGTCCGCATCTCACCGTAATACATATCAAAAAATATTACCTGCGGTCACAGCTTCTATGGTACAAAACCCAAGGAATGGAATCAGATTGATTCCTTTTTTCCTTATCCTATATTATACATAACTGACTGATAAAATCAACACAAATTTCCGATTTTTTGCATTTTTGTTAAAGTTTTATCATATAGAAAACACGCCTCAGGAAAAATTTGTGAGACGTGTTTTCTGATACGGGCATGACTCTATTTTTCTTCTTTCTTTTCCGCACTGCGGGCGTAGATATTTGCAAGAACAGCGCCGGAAATATTATGCCATACACTGAATACAGCGCCTGGAATGGTTGCAAGTGGGTACTGTGCAAAGTGTGTGGTTGCAAGTGATGTTGCAAGTCCGGAGTTCTGCATGCCGACTTCGATGGAGATTGCGCGGCATTTTGTGGTATCAAGCTTTAATGCACGGCCAATTCCATAACCAACGCCATAGCCAAGCAGGTTATGAAGAATAACAACTGCCACGATCAGAATACCAGATGTCATCAGTTTTGCTGAGTTCGCAGATACAACGGCTGCTACGATGGCTACAATTGCCGTGGTGGAGATCAGCGGCAGGATCTCTACTACTTTTTCTGTAAATTTCTTAAAGAAATGGTTGATCACAAATCCAAGCACGATCGGCACGATCACAACCTTCACAATAGAAAGGAACATGCTGAACATGTTGACGTCTACCTTCTGTCCTGCATATAAATAAGTAAGAAGCGGGGTTAAAAATGGCGCAAGCACTGTGGATACAGCTGTCATTCCAACGGACAGGGCTACATCACCTTTTGACAGGTAGGTCATAACGTTGGAGGAGGTACCTCCTGGGCAGGTTCCTACAAGAATAACACCAATTGCAAGTTCAGCTGGAAGCTGGAATACTTTTGTAAGGGCAAAAGCAAGCAGCGGCATTACAGTAAACTGGGAGATACAGCCGATGATTACATCTTTTGGACGGCTGAATACAACTTTGAAGTCATTTGGCTTCAGGGTAAGTCCCATACCGAACATTACGATTCCAAGCAGAGTGTTTACGTAACTGGTTTTGATGAAGCTTACCGTGTTCGGTGCGAACAGTGCAAGTGCGGCAACTGCGATTACGATCACTGCCATGTACTTGCTGACAAAGTTTGTGATTTTCTTTAATGTTTCCATTTTTGTTTCTCCTTCGTTTTTTGAAGGCAGTTTTTGATGCCTTCTTTATTTTACGCGATAGGCGAGCCAAAATTTCGTGCTTGTACGAAACCTTGGCGGCTGCCGCGATAACGGGTAAAACCCGCAAAGCGTGTTTTATCCCGTTTCCTAGGGATTTCACATGATGGTATTTCCTCTGTGTGAGTTGAAGCAACAAAAAAGCCTCTGTCTCCAATTAAGAGACAAAGGCTAAAGTCCTCTGCGGTACCACTCTTATTGCTGCTGCGCAGCCACTCACTACCCATCTTATAAAATGAGAAACAGGATAACGACTGTTAACCGTCCGGACTTACTCGAATAAGCACTGCGATTCCTTCTGTCCTTTAGAACCAACAGGTACTATTTTTCAGTCTGAAAGCTCAGAGGTGATTTTCACAAAAGCTTCCTCGCCATCTCTCACCACCGATGGCTCTCTGTGGATTTCACTGCCTGCTACTCTTCCTCGTCATTGCGAAATTCTTAGATTGAGGTTATTGTAGTCCTGCTGAAAGAAATTGTCAAGAGCCGCAGATCATTTTCTTATATATTTTTTACAATTTTGTAATTTCTATTTTGTGCATTTTAACTATTGTACCAGTTTATTCTTTTCCAGATATCGAAGAAACCCCTCACAGCCTTCCACCACGTCTCTATAGGTAGATTCAAAATCCCCCGTATACCAGGGATCTGCAATGTCTCTTGGATCATCTGAATAATCCAGCAGAAGCTTCACTTTTCCCTCAGAATCCATTCCTACAATCCTTAGGATATTCCGAATATTCCGCTGTTCCATTCCCAGAATGTAATCATATTTTCCATAATCTGCTTTGGTGATCTGCACTGCTCTTTTCCCCTCGCAGGAAATTCCATGCTTCGCCAATTCCTTCCTCGCTGGCGGATAAACCGGATTCCCGATTCCATTCCAGATTTCCTCCGTACTGGTGGCTGCAGATGCAATATAAAATTTGTCCGCAATCCCACGTTTCGAAACCATATCTTTCATGACAAACTCCGCAATGGGGCTGCGGCAGATATTTCCCAAGCACACGAATAACACTCTTATATAACTCATTTTCATCAATCCTTCTCCCCTTCATTCGCTTCCTCCAGCGTAACGCTCTCCTGTACCTGTATGTCAGCATACTGGACGCGAAGAACTGCCTGGGGCCAGTTTATGCTGACCATTGCGTTTTTCTCTTTTTCCATGCCCGCCTTGCGTATAAGATGCAGTAGCTCATTTAATACTTCTTTGGTCAGGTATCCGCCCCGCCAGTGAAAAACAAGCACCTTTCCTTTCTTAGCAGCCTGCAAAGACCGCTTGTACACATCCTCCTGTTTAGTAAAGGATAATTTCTTCTCTTTGTAGAAAAAATGATCATGATCGCTGCAATGGGGCGCAGGCGCGATCAGGGGCTCGTGGTCGCGAAAGATCTGCTGGTCATCCAGGTTGAAATAATCATAGCGGATTTCCGTGTTTTCGTGATCTTTTCCCAGGCTGTTGTCAAAAGTGGCATCTAAATGATAATAGATGCCATTTATTTTTACAATATTCCATGTGTGCCGGTATTTGATTCCTTTTTCCGGATTGTTGCCGCAAATTGCGATCACACACCATACGCCCAGCGCATCCAGAAGGACCTTCACCGCTTTCGCAATGCCCTCGCATACCCCGACGCCCTGTCCCAGAGGGCCAATGATCTCATGGGAGTATGCTTTTTTCAGTTTGTCATAACGAACATTTTCACAAATAAAATCGTGCACATATTTCTCTTTTTCCCACTCAGACATCTTCTGTGCCGGGCGGACAAGCTTCTCTACCCTGGCTGTCAGAGCCTTCTGATGCTCCCGGATCTTGTTTTTCTCAAAAAGATATTCCGGTATGAAAATCAGATTCGGCGAATCTTTGTAGTAACGATATTTAAAATTAGTTACCCAGAATATTTCCGGATGGTCCAGCCTCATCTGGAAAAAGACATTGTAAAGTTCCTCTCCGGAAAGCGCCGGAACCTGAATTTCATCCGATAGATTTTTCACCCCTGCAAAGATGCTGTGATAAGCAGCCTGCTGGGGTTTGTTCATGTGATTATAATAGTATTGTTCCATTTTTATCCTTTTATCTTATCCGTCAGTTTCAGATATCCCTGCACAAGTAAATCAGTTGCGATCAGCACTACCACTGACAAAATCAGACATTCTGTTACATTAAATTCGTAAAAAGCAGCAACACCAGCAAGTGCCCAATATACGCCTATATGTACTGCATACATTTTCGATATTTGCTTGGAGTAATAGTTCAATTTGGTATATCCAAATTTCCATTTTTCCATAATCGGCATGATTCCAAATGCAATTGCAAATACAAGTATGATACTGCAGAAGGTTCCGATTACTTTTGTAAGACCTGGTGTCCTGTATTGATCGATCATATAATTAAAGAATCCGTCAACACCTGGATGCAGCACAACACAGCCCACAAACCACACAGCTGCTATCAGTCCACATATTATGCCGCTCTTTTTATAGAAGGTTCCTTTTTCATTTTCTGGTACTCTTCTGATTACTTTTGCAAAAACATATCCTAAAAATACATAGCTCAGATATGGGAAGAAACAGAAGCTGGTCTCTCCTTTTCCTCCAAAGGTCATGTCCAGGATCCAGTTAAGTGCCTGGTTATCGGATACCAGCAGTTTGGTAAAAGGTGTCACGATTCCAACTATCAATGCGCTTATTATGTAGCCGACAAGTTTGACATTTAATTTCCTGTATAAAGCAAGTACAAGGTAGCACATACCGGATATGAAAAAGATATTCACAAATGTAAGCATGGAATACCGGCTTGCTTCAAATACTTCCCTGCTGCCTGCTACTTCTCCTGTAATAGAATTTCTAATGATGTAGCTGACCGTCATGACTGCCGCATAGCATAAATTGCTTATGCCTTGGTAAATCAACAGTTTTATACCGTTTCTGACCATGTCCTTTGGCTGGGAATGGCGTGTGAAAACACTTCCAAAGCCCATGGTAAACAGATATAAGCAGGCTCCAGTAGGCATAAACAGGGCAAACATAATCTTATGTACACTTGACTCCGCCGCTGCTGTGCCTGCAATTGTCTGAAATGAATGTATAAATACGATCATGATCATCAGAAAGCCTTTTACCAGATCAAGCTCTCTCTGCCGCCCAACATTCACTTCCTCGTTCTTTAAAGAAAACATATAGTATCCCCCTTCTTACGCTTCCGTTCTTCCATACCATTTATTATTATTTGCAAGCAGTTCCTCAAAAGTTACAGGTTCAAATCCGTTTATATCCACACCACAATTGAGGGCGCAGGGCAGATGATCCCTAATATATTCAAAAACATCATCTCTGCTGTTATGAATATGTCCATGGATCAGCCAGGAAATAGAGGTTTCCTGGTCCTTCGCCCGTCTGGAGCCATTCCATTCCAAAAGGGGATAATGGCACAGGGTGATCAGTTTCTTATCCAGCTTGATCACCTCAAGATTGCTTACTGTTTCAAAATAGTCATTCATATTTTGAATATTTTTCTGCCATTTAAAATCATGATTTCCTATAATTAAATGTTTGCGTCCTTTTAGCTGTTCCAAGTAGGTTTTTACCGACTGGCTTGAACGAAATGACAGATCCCCTAAAATGTATACTTCGTCATCTTTTTCCACCTTCTGGTTCCACTTATCAATAAGAAAAGTATTCATCTCATCCGCAGAGGCAAAATCTTTTCCGCAGCTTTCGGCATTTCTTCCACAAGTGGAAATTATGTTCGTATGTCCCAGGTGCAGGTCACTGGTAAATAGTATTGCCACTTTATTATGTATAACCCAATTCTCCCATTTGGCAGGTAATGGATCATTCTCCTTTCTTCCAATCTCTTCTTCGCTCCAGTTCCGTAAGTATTCGTAATCCGGGCTATCGCCCTACTTACTCCTACGGTCTAGCCAGAACCATATCCAAGAATTTACTCACTCAAGCATGGCTCATTTCTGACTGTCGTCTGGAACTTTCATAGTAAAATCGTATCGAACCACAGCACAATTCTTTACTCCAAATGCAGCGTATTCTTCATTAGTCATGTCCGTAAAATAGGACTGTACCACTCTGGCGATTCCGTTGTGGGCAACCAGAATGTAGGTCTTTTTATCGGACTCTGCTTTTATTTCATCAAGAAGATTATAGATTCTCTGCGCCAGCCGAAGCGTGGATTCTCCGCCTTCATGACTGCATGCAAAAAATTCCTTGGCTTTCTTGAAATCCTTTCCATCCCGTGGAGTGGACTCCCATTTTCCAAAATTCTGCTCAATCAGCCTTGGTTCCACCCTGTATGGAATCCCTGTCATTTCCGAAATCAACTGAGCCGTATCTGCCGCCCTGCTAAGCGGTGAGCAGAGGATTTCATCTGCCTTAATCCCCTCTGCAAGAATCTTCTGTCCCGTCTCCTTTGCCTGCTCGCGTCCATATTCTGTAAGCGGACTGTCTGTAGCCCCGCAAATTTTGTTCTCAACATTCCACACGGTCTGCCCGTGTCGGATGAAATAGAAATGTCCCATGGTGGGTTCCTCCCGTTATTTTCTTCTCACAATCCTAAGTAACTCCTGACGAATATCCTCGTTAGGTACAAAAGCTTTTTTATAAATCTGATTATAACCAAGATACCAATGCTAGCAATATAGTGTCAACTTAAGCCAGTTATATTGGCTCATCTGTTCCTTGAAAACTAAATAGTAAAAATATACAATTTTGTGCGACAAATATCGGCACTATGTACACTTGACAAAGTGGCCAAAATTTGCGGCGAAGCCTTTTGAATATACACTTTCAGGAGGTACGCTATGAATTATTCTGATTTAATTACCCTTATTTTGACACAACTGCGAACCCACGTTAATTCAGACCAGTTTCTTGAGCAGTTCCGACGCTCAAAAGCATTTGTAAGACACCGCAAGCTTACATTAAAGCAGGTAGTTGCCTATCTTATCTATTCAAAAAAGCGCTCAATGGATATTGAATTGTCCGCACTTCAACGGCAGATTCCTGACATCGAGTTTCCCGATGTTTCACGACAGGCAGTCTCCAAAGCCAGGCGTGGCATCCTGCCAGATCTTTTCAAGGAACTTTTTGATGAACAGGTTGAAACTGTATACAAACATGCCGCTTGTTCAAAAAGCTGGTTTGGATACCGTGTTTTCGCTGTTGATGGATCTACGCTGGAGATCCCATTATCCAACGACACATCCTCTGAATTTGGAACGATTACAAGCTGTAATAACCAGGATATTTGCTGGGTGGAGGGTCTTCTTTCCACTATCTATGATGTCTTTCTTGATCAGATAGTCGATGGGCAGATATATACAAAAGGAACTGGAGAGCGTGATCCTTCGAGGGAACATTGGACCAGGTTACATGAATTAAATCTTGCCCAGAATGCACTGCTCGTCTTTGACCGTGGTTATTATTCAAAAGAATTATACGAGGATCTGGTTTCTGATGGCTGTCATGTTCTGATGCGTTTAAACAAGGGGAATCATCTTACCCGGTTAGGCTCTGATGATTTTTCATGGACTGCTGCTTCAGCAGATGGCAAACCGGTCCTTTACCGAATTGTAAGAGTACCACTGCCAGAACAATCAAACGAGGAAGCGGAATATCTGGTCACTAATATCACAGATCCGTCTATTTCTCCTGCATTGCTTTATAACCTTTATTTTGAAAGATGGAATATCGAAACAAAATACCGGGAACTCAAGGAATGGTGGGAACTGGAAGAATTCACAGGAACAAGCTGTAATTCCATTGAGCAGGAATTATACATAAACCTGTTGTTCTCCAATCTTGCTGCGCTTGTTAAAACAGAAGCAGACAGCATAGTAAAACAGAAAGCATTTATCAAAAACAAGTGGGCCTACCAGTCAAAACGGACTTTCATTATCGGTGAGGTAAAAGCCCTGGTGCCACAATTACTTTTTATGTCCATAGAAATTCTGCCAGTCATTACAAATCTGATCCTAAAAGCATCAAAAAAGCGTTCACAGATTCACCCTGGCAGATGCTATGAACGCTCTAAAAAGAATAGAGACCGAAAACATCTTCGCACAAGAAAATCGGTACTCTAACTCCTACACAAGAGAAGACCATTTTTAAAGGCCTATCCCGTATAGGTCTGTTTAACTATACCATAAATCCGGCAATAAGGCGAGATACTATTTTTACTATTTAGTTTTCAAGGAGCGAAATTAAATAAGCAGAATCATAACGATTTTAAGTTGACACTATATTGCTAGCATTGGGATCAGAGGCATCTTTTTCCCATGGCATTACATCGCCATCTTCCCTAAGATATTCCAAAATCTCCGGAATGCCCTCCTGCTGCCTGGAGTCTACATAAAAGATTTTTTTACAGCCGGCAAGCTCCAGCCAGGACGTGGCAAGTTTTACATTTGCATCCGGATTGTGGATTTTGGTAACAATTCCAATTACTTCACGGTTGGCCATACAGGTAATGCAAGGTGGAAAAAGGCAATACGGTTCCGTGGCAGATACCAGCAGCCCTACCACATCTGATTCATATGTATACAACGCCAGGGCGTGTCCCAGACCTTTCGTCTGGGCATACTCTCCTGGCGTATCTACGATCACATCAAAATTATTTACATATTGTGTTTTATGATAATGTATTTTTTCACCACGCAGGGCCTGGGTCAAAGTAGTTTTTCCAGCCTCGCTGCGACCGATCAGAACAAGTTTCTTCATATTCTGTCAAGTCCTTGTAATGGGGCATAAAGTAAAGCCCAGTTTATTTCCCACATAGTCCAGAATTGCGCTGGTAGAAGCTTCTACTTCCGACACAGTACCTGTGATGATCAGGCTTCCGCTGAAACGATCAACAAATCCCAGTTCAATGCCAGATGATTTCATCGCAATATCTGCCATAATGATAGCAGTTTCTGCCGGACTTACAGTCATGATCCCAATGGCCGCTCTTGAGTAATCCAGAGATGGATCAAGACCCAGCTTGGTGTAAAGAATCTTATCCGGATTGGCAATGATATGTGCCAGGGAAATCTGCTTGCCTGGCACAAGCTCCTGTACAATTCTCTGTTTCATTTCCGGAGACATATTATCTGTGTATCCCATTTTCTCCTCCTGAATAAAGAGTTTTATTTTCTGATTTGATTATACCTTTCTGCTTTCCAAGTGTCAACAAAAAGCAACACTTCTCTGCATGCGATGTGTGGTTTTTCTTGTACTGTAATGTTGTTTTTATTTGTTTTCTCTGTTTTTTCTTATTTATGATTGACATGTTTTTTGCCCTCTGGCATACTAAAGTTAACTGTAAATGGCTTTTCAAAACACTTTTATAGTGAAATTACCAGCTGCATATATTCACGTAATCTTGACTAGGAGATGATTTTATGTATCTTTCTGATATACACACACATTCTATTGCCAGCGGACACGGCACAACCTGCACCATCAGCGACATGGCAAAGGCTGCTTCTCAAAAAGGGCTGAAGCTTCTTGGAATCACAGACCACGGACCAGCCACTCTGGCTGCCGGAACTTCTTCTTATTTCCGAAGCCTGATCTATTCGCCCAGGAAGCGTTTCGATGTGGAATTATTATATGGAATTGAACTGAACATTCTGGATACCGATGGAAAAACAGATCTGCCACAGGAGCTTCTTGATAAGCTGGACTACGCAATCGCCAGCATGCATTATCAGAATTTCCGGCCAAAGACCAGGGAAGAAAATACTGCTGCTTTTCTGAACGTAATGAAGAATCCGGTTATAAAGATCCTGGGACACATTGATAATCCCCAGTATGACATAGATTACGACGCAGTTGTAAAGGCTGCCGGTGAAAACGGTGTTCTCCTTGAGATCAACGAAGCTTCCCTGGCACCTTACGGATATCGGGGCGATACCCATGCCAACTGCGCGCAGATCCTGTCCTGCTGCCGGAAGTATCTGGTTCCAATCGTGCTTTCCAGTGACAGTCATGGAACAGAGCATATTGGAGACTTCACTTATGCCGCTGATTTCGTTCATAATGCTATGTTTCCAGAGGGTCTGATTCTCAACAACCAGATTCCGAAATTAAAGATGCTGTTAAGCATACGATAAAAAGGATCCAGCTTGCAGAATTCCAATGGAATTTTGCGTTACGCAAAAACTCTCCGAGAAATATAAATACGTAAGCTTAACTTCGTATATATTCCGGAGAGTTTTTTATACTTATTTCTTTGATTACTCATTTTCATTTTTATGATCTGCTTCTCTTACTTTCTGCATCATCGCAGCAAGTTCCTGATATTTTCCTGTCACATAACCGTAGTTTTTCTTCTTATGAGGTAGCTGACAATTCGTACAATCTTTAAATCCCTTCTCATTATATTTGAAATTTCCGCCGCATTTGTCTCCAAGTGCATAAAGCGGGCAATAGCAGAACAGACAGTTAAAGTCCTCTGGATCAGCTCCTTTATGGCATGGAAAATATTCACATTTCTTATGGCTGAAATAAGCGTATTCTTTGTCTTCCCAATATTTTTTCTCCATATTTCTCTCCTTATCTCATACAACTCAAAACAAAATATTCTTTATATTCTATTTCGTAATGCACAAAAATCAAATGATAAAAATGACTCCCGCTTACAGGAATAGAATATTGCCAGAGCGTGTTTAAAAAAGGCTTTCTGCAAGATGTGCGTCACACTCTGCAGGAGATTACGGAATAATTCTACAAACAGGCTCAGGAAAAGTGTAAAAAAAATACCGCATATGCGGCTTCTGAATCATCGTAATTTAAGAGGGAGCGATGCTACTCCGGGGTAGAATATGATCCGTTCATA
>OLRJ01003346.1_pt1 | contig 10694 bp, 5 predicted proteins | sample 1672741 | NCBI WGS metagenome assembly OLRJ01 (sample SAMEA3136719, study PRJEB25190) | human gut metagenome | biome: human gut; feature: human-associated habitat; material: faeces | place: Austria | collected 2013
AAGTAAAAAACTACTTTTCACACTACTAAAATCCTTAACTTAATGACATTGTTTTTGAAAAAACCCCGTCCCCAATTAAAATTATGCATCATACACATACAATTCGTGTAGTGCTCTTGTTGCGCAGATGTATTGATATCCTTGGTACATTTTGTTGTTACGGTCGCCGCCTACAATAAATACTTGGTCGAATTCTAAGCCTTTTGCCAGATAGTAGGTGGTTACGGTCAGGCCTTTTTTGAATTGTGCGCTGTCGCGGTTGATGTAATGTGATTCTGCGCCTAGTTTATGCATGATTTCTTGAATATGTTCTGCTTCTTTTTCTGTCATGGTGAGGATTGCTGCTGTTTCGTATTCTTCTTCTCTTAATTTCAATTTTCCGCTGATTTCTTTACATGTTTTTTCCAGTGTTTTTATGGCATGTCTTTCGACTGCTTTTCCGTGTCTTGCTACATACTGAATGTCTTTGGATCCACCGACGGATTTGGCGTATTCTGCGATTTCGCTTGTGTTGCGGTAGCTTTTGTTCATGACGATACGTTTGACTTTTTTTCCAAATATTTTTGGTAAAAATGTGAGAACGTCTTGTTGTTTTCCGGCGATGGTCTGTGCCTTGTCGCCCAGTATTGTCATGTTGCATGAAAACATTTTCGCGAGAAGTACGTACTGTAAATAGGAATAATCCTGCATCTCATCAATGACGAGATGGCGGATGTTCTTGCGCTGGCCGGCTGCCGTCAGGCTGTATTTTAGATAGAGAATCGGGTAAACGTCTTCGTATTCCAGTACGCGGCGCTCTGGCGGCATGTCCGGAAGTGCCGGGAATCCGTAGTCTTCCAGGAACCAATTGTATATTTGACAAATGTCTCTGGTTACGTACATATTCATGAATTTTCTGCAAATGATTTCTTGTTCTTCGTCGTTTAGGCTGCGTCCGCGTAAGGTTTCGACTTCGTCGATAAAATAATCCATGACCGCGCCCATTCTATCTAAAAGTGGTGTACCGGTATATTTTTCATAAAAAAATTTCATGATTTCGCTGGCACTTTTGCGAATGCCCTTGAATTCTACATCTTCAAAATCTACCAGCCGGTCTTCCAGCTCGATCAGAAAGCCTTCGATTGCCTGAACGTATTCCACGGACTGCTTCCATTCGTATCGTTTTTGATCCGCATCGTCCACTCCTGCGATTTCACGCTCGATTTGATGATATTTGTCTTCACAGTCGGCGGCTATCATTTTGCTATTCCAACCAGTCCCGGCTGAACTACTTTTTGAATTTCTACTTGGATTTTTTCCTTGATTTCTGCCTTGATCTCTATTTTTATTTCTATATATCACATTTTCCTGATTCACAGCATTTCCATATATCGCATTTTCCTGATTCACGGCATTTCCATATATCGCATTTTCCTGATTGCCAGCATTCCCATATATCACATTTCCCTGCGTTGCAGTATTTTTCCTGAGTTCATGATATGCAAACAGATCAAAACTCATTTCCTGTATATTTTCCTCGCCAAGTTCAGGAAGAATATGGGAAATGTAGTCGGCAAACACGCCGCCTGGCGAGAGAATCAGGATATTTGACGAATTCAGATGCTCTCTGTCATGATACAAAAGATAGGCGATCCGATGTAGCGCAACGGACGTCTTGCCACTGCCTGCCACTCCTTGAATAGCCAGAATCTTGTCCTTCGTGTTGCGGATAATTGCATTTTGTTCCTTCTGGATTGTACGCACAATGTTTTTCAGTTTCGTGTCGCTGTTGGCGCCAAGTTCCTGCTTTAAAATGTCATCGTCAATCTTCACATCACTCTCAAATTCATAGATCATCTTGCCGCCACGGATTTTGTACTGCCATTTGGACAGAATCTCTCCGTCCATGCGCCCACCCGGCGCTTCGTAGGACGCCTCGCCTTTGTCGTAGTCATAAAACAGGCTGCTCACCGGGGCTCTCCAGTCGTAAATGAGTGGCAATGCGCCACGCTCTCTTGCAAAATTTCCGATTCCGATGTAAAAATCTTCTGGCTCGTCTTCTCCGTCATAGACAAATTCTACACTTCCAAAAAATGGTGCATCCAGCATACGTTTCAGACGCCGGCGCATTTTCCAGTTCTCCTGATTGGCATTCACCTGCATTTTCAGCGCCTGCTGGTTGTCATAGTCCTCATATCCATACTGGTCCATTTCCGTGTAATTGTCCCAGTAATATTCATTCATACTGTTAATGTCCTGGCGTACCGCCTGTATATTTTCATCAATCTCTTCCAGACGTTTTTCTATCAGACCAAGTACCTCCGGCAGAAATTCACTTCCTTTACTCACAATCAATCCTCCAATTTTAATCATTGTAACTGAATTATCATAGCATTATCGGCAAAATATATCCACTTTTCTCGCTCGGAAATCATGGAAAAATCATGGTATATTTTGCCGATAATTGTTTTTTCTGACACAATTTTTAAAAATCATTTCTAAAAATCGAGGGGTCTGTAAAAAAAAGAATAGCCCCCCAAAAAAGAAAGGACGCATGAAAAAACTCTCGTTTTTTTCACACGCCCCTCAATTGAATCAATGTTGGAAGAACATCTCCCATCCGTTATTTAATTTCTGCTGTTTCTACGATGAACTTGACGCTTCCGCTTGCGCCTTCTCTGATCCCGCCATAGTTGATGTATGTCTTTTCTGCCTCTTTTACTGCCTTGAAATGATTCAGAACATTTGCAAGGTCATCTCCCGCAAGGTCTCCCAGTTTTTCAATTCCTTCTTCGTCGAATGTCTTCATTCCGGCTTCCAGAAGGCTAGCGCCCTGGGCGAGTGTTCCTGCGCCCGTGTTAAGCTGTGTACCAACGGAGCTTAACTGGCTTGTTCCGGTTCCAAGTGCAGCCGCCCCCTGGGCAAGCTGGCTGATGGCTGACTGGAGTTTGCCGCCGATTTCGGCCATATCCGGCATGTCAGAAAGGCTGTTAGATAAAGCCGTAAACTGAGTCACTAAATCCGCAAGAGCCTTCTGGGCTGTAGTCGTGTCCACCTGCATGGCCTTTACTTCTGCCAGCGCATTTACCGCCTGGTCTATCGCTGTCTTAGCGCCAGACGCATTCGTAAGGGAAATATTCATGCTGTCACATTCTTTTTCAGCTGAACTTGATGTACCACTGGCTGTATTTACTGCCTTTTCCAATTCTTCTTGTTGTTCCGATGTCAGCGATTTATAACTTTCTGTTTCTTTTAAACGATCCATGACATCCTTCTTTGTAGATGCTTGCGTTTCGGAAATTGCTTTATTTACTGCATTTTTTGCTTTTTCTTTCGCCTGATTCGATGCTTCTGTCTCCAAATCTGTAACGTTGATTTCATCCAGTTTGCTCTTGGCAGTGGTTACATTCTTACTGATCGTATTTACATACTCCTCCAGTGTTGTGACGCTTCCAAGCTCCTGCTGTAATATTCCAAGATTTTTCTGAATCTGTGTAACTGCCTGCGCAGTCGTATCATCACTGCCTGCTGCGCTTAAGCTGCCCATGAGTGTAGTTACTTGTTCATCCAGTTCACTCAAACCTTCCGCCAGTGCCTGTGCTCCCGCATCCACCTGTGAAACGCCGCTTGTATACTGACTTAAATAATCCTGCAGTGTTCCGGCTCCGGTGCTCAATTGTCCCATGGCGTCCACCAGTTCATCGGAAGCATCGGTCATTTCTTTTACGCCATCAATCATGTCATTGACATCGTCAAGGTCACCGTCCTTCATATCGCTAAGCCCACATGTGGAAATTGCAGTCGCTGTGAAATCCAGTTCAAAGTTTTCCACATCCGCGGTTATTTCCACATAGTCTTTCAGGTCAATATCTTTTGTTGTCTCGTAATCTTTCAACTCCAAACTGTCTGCAAGTCCTGGAAATGCGGTTCCGATCACAATGCTCTGATCCTGGTCTGCCATGACTTTTCCACCGGAAACTTTCACATTTTTAAACTTATCCCCAGGAAGCATGAGCATGGACGCTGCAAGAAATGGAACTTTTACTCCTACGTCTTTACCATCGATATTCACCGTCCGGCTCTCATTATTCGTATAGTCAAAGCGGATTTTTACCTTGCCGCTTTTTCCCGCCAGATCTTCCGGCTTGATTTCCTTGCCGTCCAGATAATAGGTTACTTTTGTAGTCACCGGAAGCTGCTGATTGGAAGTACCTTCATAGGAAATGTCTTCCCCTTTGTTCTCCCATGTGATAGTTCCGTCTGCATTTTGCGTATATTCTTCGTCTCCTTCCGTGTTTTTAATGTCTTTCAAATTGGAAAAATCGATGATCTCACCGTCACCATTCCGGCGCAGCCAGTCTTTGACCGTAATCTTCTTAACTGAACCGTCTGCATTTGCATCGACATAAACTGTTTCTGTCTTATCTTTCCATTCACCTGCATCCTCGTCACTGGATGTCTCTGCTGTCACGTCATTGGATGTCTTTACTGCCGCGTCATTGGATGCCTTTACTGCTGCGTCATTGGATGTCTCTGCCGGCGAGGTATTGGATATCTTTGCTGCCGCGTGTACGACGCTTACATTGCCTGCCACTGCCGGGAGTGCTGACGGCGCTATCATAGACAACGTCAGCGCACCTGCTAATAATATCATTACAACTGGTCGTTTCATATTCTCCTCCTTCTGATTCTCATCTTTCTAACATTCCTTATTCATTTTCCAGCATACTGTTTCAAGATTTCTACGAATCTCTATTCTACATTTTTCAACGCTTCATCCATTGGAACTTTTCGGATCCTTCGATATTCAATTGCTGCCACAACGGCATATGCCACCACGCCGATCACAAACATTTCCACGAAAATCTTCGGATCTATGTAAAATGTGATCCAGCCGGTAATGCTTGTCAGCATCATTTCCCGGAACAGAATCTGCATGATTTCCAGCTCCAATGGCAGGCTGATCAAGATGAACAGCACGACCACGATAGACGTGGACATAATGTACAGCCGGCTGATTTCGCCGTTTGTATATCCCAGGATTTTTGCCATGGAAATAGACTGCGCATTTTTCTCGATGATGATCTTGGACAGGAGATAAATCAATACGAGGAAAATGATCACGGAAAATCCGTCCATCAGATTCATCATACTTCCCATGGACACGTCGAGCTGTCTGGAAATCTTGGTCAGATCCTCAACATCAATGGTGGAACCGATATATTTTTCATCAATATCCGTAATTTCAGAATCAGAGAAATATCCGCTGAAGCTGTCTTTGTCCATATCAAATGTTTTGTTGAGTTCCTGTATTGGCATAAATATGGAGAGTGAACCTACGTAATCATATACACCTGCAACTTTAAACTTGTATTTTTTATTTTCATACTTTTCCTTTAAAGTAATTGTGTCACCTTTTTTCAGACTAAATTTTTCTGCATAGCCAGAGGAGAGGTATACCTCAGGGATATTCTCCACATTTTTCACATCTGTATCAGATGCGGAATCTGATGTTTTCCACTTAATGTTGATATATTTGCTATTGTTTTCCACACCGTAGAGGATAATTTCCTCACTCTTATATTTTCCAGGAAGGGTGCTCAGTGAATAGGCGCTGAATTTTTCTGCATCCGGATTTTCTGTCTCTACTGCCTGACTGAACATCATCATGGACACCATCTGCTCAAGCTTACTGTCTCCACCTGCCATGCTCGCCGGCATCTGCAGCATGTACTGATATTTGCTGAGCATGCCATTTTCCATTTCCACTTGATAATGGTCCAGCACAGATGGAAGCATCAGTCCGAACATCAACAACATATTTGCAAAAATAATTCCCACAAACAATACTGCGTAGTTACTCATATTCTGAAGGATCACACGTATCCGGAATCTGTGGAAAAAGCCAAGATGCTCACTCAACGGCAATGCATGTTTCTGTTTACGTCTGCTTAAGTCCCTTCTCAGGAACTTCAGTGGTGATAGTTTTAATTTGTACCACAGCAGCACAGAATTCACCACAAGCATAATGAGGATCGGCACTACCGTTGTCAGAAGAAATGCTTCCGCGTTCCAAATGGTCACGTAGGTCGGCAGGCTGTAGCTTCCATAGTAAAGTCCCGCGCAATAATCTTTTCCTACCGTATAGCCGATAATATTTCCAATAATCGCTCCGATAAATGTGACAAATACCGGGGCTGCCATGTAATGCCGGATCAATTCTCCTCTTGTATAGCCGGATGCCCGCAAGGTGCCGATTACATTTGCCTCTTTTCGGATCGTGTTGTTAGTAGTGATTGCAAAGACAAATGCCATGATCACGATGATGATATAAAGAAGCACGATCATCATCGAACGGTCACCGCCCATATCATCCCCAGTGAAAATGATTGCCTGGTTCGTGTATCTTGGGACAAATTCTTCTAGTGTCACTTCTTTTGCCACATCTTCCATCAGATCTTCCGAAATGTCTTTTTCTGCCTTTTCATTTTTGGGCTCAGTATTGTATTTCCATGCGTAGCTGTAATTCAACTGATCGGCCTTGTAGCTGTCGAACTCCTCTGGACACACTACCGACACGCCAAATTTTACCGAGTCAAACATGGAATCATTATTATTGGAAAACAAGGCGCTGTAATCTGAAAGCGCCACAAGACCGGTAATCTTCCATGTATGTCCGCCACTTTCAATCTCATCACCCACGCTCAGATCATTATTGTCTGCATACATACGGTCAATACCGATTTCTCCCGGTTTTTCAGGCATTTTCCCCTTCATCAGGCACACCTTATTGACCTCATCACGATTCTTGAAAATGCGCATTGTACTTCCATTTGTTAAAGCTTCCTCTACATAATAATTCTCGTACAATTTGATGCCCAGATCTTCGATATCCTGAATCTGAGCATTGTTCATTTTCTTTTCTGTCCGGAAATGTCCATTTTCAATGCTATATTTCTCAAAGCTTTCCTCGTACGCCTGGATCATACTTCCATCGGCCACCAGAAATCCTGATACCATTCCGATCGTCAGCGTCATCAAAATAAAAATGACCAGATATTTTCCAAATTCTCCACGAAGCTCCCGGAACAGACGTTTATTTAACGGGCTTCTCATCACGCGTCCTCCTTACCAATCCAACTCTCTCGCCGGAATCTTCTTCTCATTGCGGTAACTTTTTCTCACCGCACCGTCACGAAGACGAATCACGATGTCCGCCATGTCTTTGATTGCGTCATTGTGTGTGACCATAATGACCGTGTTACCATACTTCTGGTTGACACGCTCGATCAGCTCCAGAATATCCTTGGACGTGTTATAATCCAAAGCTCCTGTCGGCTCATCGCAGAGCAAAATATCCGGATTTTTGACAATTGCCCTTCCGATTGCCGTTCTCTGCTGCTGCCCGCCCGACAACTGGTTCGGTAACTTTTTCCTGTGTTCATAAAGTCCCAGCGTCTGTAACAATTCATCAACATCCAGCGGTCTGTCACTTAGATAAGCCCCAACCTCAATATTTTCCCGGACAGTCAGATTCGGAATCAGATTGTACATCTGAAACACATATCCCAGATGCTTTCTCCGATATGCCGTCAGTTTTTTCTCATTCATATCGGCCATACGCTCACCTCCGATGGAAATGTATCCCGCATCCGCATCATCAATTCCACCGATAATATTTAACAGTGTAGACTTTCCCGAACCAGACGGTCCAAGTAATACACAAATGTCACCCTTCTCTATAGAAAAATCCACACCCCGCAGCACCTCCACACGGTTCGAATCACTGCCAAAACTCTTTTTCAGATTATTGATCTCAATAAACATATATTGTTTCCTCACTCCCTGTAGTTAGTTTAATGCAACTACATTTTACCACAGAATCAAAATGCAGAAATAGAAAGGCCTGAAAAAACGGTGCGCCTATTGAGAACTTTTATCAATAATTTAAAAATGCCTCGGCATTCTTGCTGCGAGGTGCGCGTCATGCAATTGCATGACATACTTCTACTGCGCACCTCTGCAAGTCTACACTCCGTTTCGGTCGGCGCAAAACCATTGTCCACCGGACAATGTGCGCCCTGCCGGAGGCTATATCAGCTGGGAAATTGTAGATGAAAATGATGCAATTTAAGAGAAATGAAAAAGGGACAGGTTGAAGTTTAATTGGGGACGGGGTTTTTTTGAAAAAACCCCGTCCCCAATTAAATTGTTTTAAATACTTACACATCTTTCATGGTGAGTTGTATTCTTTTTTTCTTTAAGTCTACGCTCATGACTTTGACGTCTACGATGTCTCCTACGCTGACGACTTCTAGTGGATGTTTGATGAATTTTTTGTTTGTCATCTGGGATATGTGTACAAGTCCGTCCTGGTGGACTCCGATGTCTACAAATGCTCCAAAGTCGATTACGTTTCGGACGGTTCCTTTTAAGATCATGCCTTCTTTTAAATCTTTCATTTCCAGGACGTCTGTGCGGAGGATTGGTTTTGGCATCTCGTCTCGTGGGTCGCGTCCTGGTTTTTCCAGTTCTTTTACGATGTCGCGCAGTGTGATTTCTCCGATTTCCAGTTCTTCTGCGAGTTTTTTGTAGTCTTTGATGGTGAGTGATAAGCCTGCCAGTTTACCGGCGCAGATATCTTCGGTGGTAAATCCTTGCTTTTTCAGGAGTTTTTCTGCTGCCTCGTAGCTTTCTGGATGTACGCTTGTTGTGTCCAGTGGATTTTTTCCATTTTGAATGCGTAAGAATCCGGCGCATTGTTCAAATGCTTTTGGTCCTAATTTTGCTACTTTTAGGAGTTGCTTTCTTGTCTCGAATCTTCCTTGTTCTTCCCGGTATGCCACAATATTTTTCGCTATGGCTGAGGTAATGCCGGATATGTAGGAAAGCAGTGGTGCGGAAGCTGTGTTCAGGTCTACGCCTACGCGGTTTACACAAGATTCTACGACTCCGGATAATGTATCATTTAACTTTTTCTGGTTCATGTCGTGCTGGTACTGACCGACTCCGATGGATTTCGGATCGATTTTTACTAGTTCTGCCAGTGGGTCTTGCAGTCTTCTTGCGATGGACGCTGCGCTTCTCTGTCCAACATCAAAGTTCGGGAATTCTTCGGTTGCAAGTTTACTTGCAGAATATACGGAAGCTCCCGCCTCATTTACGATGATGTACTGTACTTTCTGTGGAATTTCTTTCAGAAGGTCTACAATGATCATCTCGGACTCGCGTGAAGCTGTTCCGTTTCCAACGGAAATGAGGCTGATATTATATTTTGCAATGAGTTTTTTTAACGTGTCTTTTGCAGCTTGGATTTTCTGTGGTGTCGTCGGTGCTGTAGGGTAAATGACGGTAGTGTCTACAACTTTTCCGGTTGGGTCTACGACAGCCAGTTTGCAGCCGGTACGGAATGCCGGATCCCAGCCAAGAACTGTGTGTCCCACGATTGGAGGCTGCATCAGAAGCTGTTCTAAATTCTTGCCAAATACTTCGATGGCTCGATCTTCTGCTTTTTCGGTTAATTCACCTCGGATTTCGCGCTCGATTGCCGGAGCAATGAGTCGCTTGTAGCTGTCTTCGATTGCTTCTTTGAGAATCTGTGTTGTACTCAGGTTTTCACCATGGATAATTTTCTTTTCCAGATACCGGAGAATATCCTCCTGCGGTGCCTCGATTTTCACGGTCAGAAATTTTTCTTTCTCGCCACGGTTCAGTGCCAGCGTGCGATATCCAGCCAGACGGTTCACCGGCTCATCGAATTCATAATAATTCTCATAAACAGACTCTGCCTTCTCGTCTTTTGCACTGGAAATGATATGTCCTTTCTGCATCGTCTGCTTCCGGATCCAGCTTCTATAATCCGCCTCATCGGAAATATTCTCAGCGATAATATCTCTGGCACCTTCCAACGCTTCCTGTACATTTGCCACGCCTTTTTCTTCATTTATATATTGCTTTGCAACTTCCTCTAAAGACTCTTTTGTCTTCTGCAGCATGATCAGTGTGGACAAAGGCTCCAGTCCTTTTTCTTTTGCGATGGTCGCGCGAGTCCGTCTCTTTGGCCGATACGGACGATACAGGTCTTCTACAACAACCTGCGTCTGTGCTTCCAGAATCTGCTTTTTCAGTTCTTCAGTAAGTTTTCCCTGCTCTTCGATGGACGCTAATACCTGTTCTTTCTTTTCTTCCAGATTGCGCAGGTAAACGAGTCTTTCATATAATTTACGGAGCTGTTCATCATCCAGCGTTCCGGTTGCTTCTTTTCGATATCTGGCAATAAATGGAATTGTGTTTCCCTCGTCGATCAGCTTCACCGCTGCCTCGACCTGCCAGAGTTTCACACCGAGTTCTTCTGTTATCTTCTGATTAATATCCATATATAGTATCCTTTCTCCATTATCGTGATGCCTGTATCAAAAAGCAGCATCATATTGCATTATTATACTCGAACTACTTTTTATTTACAACATTTTCAAAAATCCTTGGCGCACCCCTTAACGCATCTTCCTATTCTGTATTCACGTTTTGCTGAAATATTTGCTGAAACATATTTTCACATTTTGCTGAAATATTGGCTGGAACATATTTTCACATTTTGCTGAAATATTTGTTGAAAAACATTTTCGCATTTTTTTAGAAAAGCTTTGTAGAAGCAGTTTATTTCAAGTCGAACGTCCGTGAGACTTGGCGCGTGATTCTGGTCAGAGAAGCTGACA
>OLRJ01003351.1_pt1 | contig 10681 bp, 7 predicted proteins | sample 1672741 | NCBI WGS metagenome assembly OLRJ01 (sample SAMEA3136719, study PRJEB25190) | human gut metagenome | biome: human gut; feature: human-associated habitat; material: faeces | place: Austria | collected 2013
GACGCCGCCCTCTCAAGGCGGAGATCACCAGTTCGAATCTGGTACGGGCTACCACGCATCTGATACCCGGCCTTCCTATGGAAGGTCGGGTTTTTTATTTTCAAACAACCGTCTGCAATTCCCGTTTGAACCAGAGCTTTGCGTTCTGCCTATGGCCCTTACGGGTACAATATCCAAGATATTTTGACTGTTAGAAGGAGTCTCATGACGGAGTCCTCTCAGCATACGTCTAAGCCCCAGGTCGAGGTTGAGGCCTCGGGCGGAGATGACAATAAGAGCGCACGGCGCGGCGCCATCTTTATCGGCGTCGTGCTGGTGGGTTATATCGTCTATCTGGTGGTAACCGGGCAGATGGGGCAGTTCTGGGCCGCTATGTCGAGCGTCCATGCGCCATGGCTCGTTGTCGCGTGCCTCTGCATGTTCATGTATCTGTTCTTTGGCATTGTGGCCTATGCGATCGCCGTCTGGCTCGACCCGTATTCGCCCGTCGGCATCCGCGACCTGATCTCGGTCGAGGCGAGTGGTATCTTCTTTGGCAACCTGACGCCTATGATGATGGGCTCGACTCCCGCCCAGATCTACCGCCTGACCAAGGCGGGCCAAAATGTCGGCGAGGCTGGCGCCACGCAGTTCACGCGCTTTATCGTGTACCAGTTTGGCCTCGTTGCCTGGGGCGCTATCCTACTGCTTGCTCGCATGCCTTTTTTTGCCGAGCGCTATGGCGACATGACGCTGCTGTGCGTCTTTAGTTTTGGTGGACACTGCTGCATCTTGCTTGGCATCTTCGCCGTCGCGCTCATGCCTAAGACCGTCACGCGCGTCGCCCATTGCATCATCAATTGGCTCGAGCGCATTGGTGTCTCGTCCACTAAGATCGAGGGTTGGCGCACGTTTGTCGATGGCGAGATCTACTCCTTCTCCGAGAAGTTCAAGCTTTCGGCCGGACATTTTTCTTCCATGTTGCTCACCGTGTTTATCACCATGCTCCAGCTCGCGTTTTTCTATCTGGTTCCGTATTTCCTGATGCTTGCCTTTGGCCATCACGAGGTCGACTTTTTCTCGGTCATGGCCGCGAGCGCCTTTGTCCAGCTGCTGAGCTCTGCGGTTCCCTTGCCCGGTGGAACTGGTGGTGCTGAGGGCGGCTTTGCATTGTTCTTGGGTCATTTCTTTGGGTCGGCTTCGACCGCCGGCTATCTGCTGTGGCGTCTCATTACGTTTATTGCACCGACCATTTTGGCTGCACCCCTGCTGGGGCTTAAGAGCGCTCACAACGAGAGCATCCATGCGCGCTGGGATCGCGTGATGCGCAAGCTCGGCCGCGCGTCTCAGACGCCCTCTGCGCCCACTAAGCCGCACCCCGCGAATGCTGTTACCGTTGATCCCAAGAAGCAGGCTCAAAAGGCTTCTGGGACCGCTAAGCCGGCTCATAAAGCCTATGTGCGCCAGACAGGCGACGGTATTCGCGTATCTCCGTCGGCACTCAATAAGAAGAAGCACCCCAAGTCGCAGTAGGGCAGTCGTGCGTTCTTCATGATGCGGGGCATATTTGTGCTGTATGGGGGATAATCCTCTTACGTAGATTATCTCCCATCTGTTGATGAATGCTCGCATATCGAAGGGACATGCCCATGGCAACCAGCAAACCGCGTCTTGACCGCCGCATCGTTCGCAGCCGTAATGCCATCCTTTCCGCTTTCGAGCGCCTACTCATGGAAAAGCCGCTGGCAGACATTACGGTGAGTGCCATCGCGCGCGAGGCCAATGTCGACCGCAAAACCTTCTACGTGCACTTTGGCACGGTTGACGGCCTGCTCGATGCCATTGCCGTCGATGTGGTGGAGATGATTGTCGACTCGGTCGAGAAAACGCTTGCTTCCATGGACGGCGACACCAACGAGCGCGCTCTGGGCGCGGCGGCGACCTTCTTTAAAACCGTTAACGAGGCACTGTGCAACAACTTGGTGCTCAATCGTCAGCTGATCGAGAACATTCCGCTCGATGATTTTATGGCACGTCTTCGTGCGCCGCTCGAGCACGAGATTGCCGAGCGCGATCTGCTGCCCCAAGGTCTCAAGGACGAGATGTTCGACTACTATCTGGCGTTTTTGCTGTCGGGTATTATCGGTATCTATCGCACGTGGGCGCTGTCTGACGGCTCGGTTCCTATCGAGCGCGTCTCGGAGGTTGCCAACGACCTGACTCTCAACGGCCTGTCGAGCCTGGAATCTCGCTTCGAATAGCATCGATAATTCAACAACTTAAAGAAGTTGCGGTGGAATAGGGATTGTTTTGGTTATTGGAAGGCCGATCTAGTCCCTATTTCACCGCAACTTAGTAAAACTGTTTTGATGGTAAGGCGGAGCAGCCTCGAAGATGAGCCCCGAGGCTGCTCCGCTTCATTTCTGAGCGTTTGTCATGTAGGTCAGCATTAATCGCCGTTTTTGAGTGTGCGGCCCTGTTTTTCGAACTTGTGCATGTCGCTATCGGCCATACCTTGTGACTTATCCTCGTGACGCTTGGCGTATAGCGGATCGTCGGAGTCGTTCCAGATGCGGTCGGCGACAGGTGACCATGCCTCGGCGGCAGCCTGGGTCTTTTCGCGCAGCTGCTCGGGTGACTCCTTCTCGATAAGATCGGTGCTCATTGCGCCACTCTCGGCGACCATTTTGGGCAGCACGTCGGGATTCTCGAGCATGGGGCATGGTTTGAGGTAGTTGTCGTTGAACGGCATGTTTTCGTAGTACTTCATAAAGAGGGGAGAGCGCAGCGCGTCGAGTAAGCTCACATCGTGGATGTTGGCGTTTGAGTAGTGGATGAACACGCACGGCTCCACGTCTCCGGCGGCGTTGATGTGCAGGTAGCGGCGGCCGCCGGCGATACATCCGCCTACAAACTCGCCGTCGTTTTGGAAGTCGAGCGTAAACAGCGGCTTCTTCTCACGCATTTCGCGGATAAAGTGATACATGTGCTCGCGCTGCTCGGGCGTGGGCATGAGCTCGGGGGTTGCATTGCGGCCAACCGGCATAAAGTGGAAGTACCAGCAGAAGAGTGCTCCCTCGCCGATCATCCAGTCCATGTTCTCCTCGGTAGCAACTGTATCGGCATTGGCGCTGGTCCAACAGGTGGAGATACCAAACGGCAAGTCGCGCTCGCGCAGGAGTTTCATGGCGTGCTCGATCTTTGCGTAGGTACCTTCGCCGCGGCGGGCGTCGGTTGTGTGCTCATTGCCCTCGGCGCTGATGGCGGGGACAAAATTACCTACGCGAATCATGTCGTCGCAGAAGGCCTCGTCGATCAGCGTGGAGTTGGTAAAGCAGAGAAACACGCAGTCCTGATGTTTTTCGCAAATTCTGATCAGGTCGTGCTTGCGGACGAGCGGCTCGCCGCCGGTATAGATGTAGATATGCGTACCGAGCTCTTTGCCCTGCGTAACGATAGAGTCGATGTCTTCGAACGAGAGATTCTGCTTGTAGCCGTACTCAGCGGCCCAGCAGCCCGTGCAATGCAGGTTGCAGGCGCTCGTGGGATCGAGCAGGATGGCCCACGGAACGTTGCACTGGTACTTTTCGCGGTTCTTTTCCTGCTCTGGCCAAGCAAGCAGGTTGGCGTCGACAATGAGGGTCTTAAGCAGCTTGGTTCGCATCTGGGGATTAAGGCTGAACACACGCATGATCAGGTCATACCAATTGCCGCGGCTCTTGATGACATTGGTGAATGCCTCGCGCTGTACGGGAAATACGCGATTGGGGACCAGCTTGTTCACGAGGTCCATGATTTTGTCGATGTTTTCTTGCGGGTTGTCGTCGAGATAATCGATGAGCTTCTTGAGCGCTGCACGCTCTGCTGACTGTGTAAGCGACATGGGTATATCCTTTCACGTGTGCTTACTGTGTGATAATACCCACTTGTGGATTAAACGAAGTCTAAAGATTTGTAATGTGTCTATTCAACGAATCAATTTAATTTGGGGTGAAGCGTTATACCTTACGCTCTCTAAGTTGCGGTGAAATAGGGTCAGATAGGGATGCGGACGATTTCTTGGGCCGCGCCTAGGCGTATCCATTGGAATCCTCCGATGCGCCTTCGCACGCTCGCATGACCTCGATACCATGCGAGCGTGCGAACTCGACGAGCTCTGCGTTGCGGGCGTTTATGGTGCCGAAGGCGGCGGGGCACACGATAAGGCGCGCGCAGTGGACGAGGAGCTCTTTGGCGCGGGCTATGGTTTTATCCCCGATCGGCTCGAAGGCGCGCTCGGCCACGCATTCCGTCGCCAGGTCGCGCGCGAGCTCGCAGTCGATGTCCCCTTCGTGCAGAACACCCGCGTAGAACGCCTTGCCCTGCCGGATGAGCTGGCGAAACACAGCCGACCCCGTACCTGCGCCGGCGATGACGAACGTGTGTGCATCGCCGTGTGGGCGCCCAATTTCCACGCTGCCGAAGCGCTCGTTGAAGGTGCCATGTTGAAGGCCGTAGAGCTCGCCAATCGTCTCGCGCGTGAATATGTCCTCGGGTGCGCCGGCGCGGAAGACCCGGCCGTCCTTCACGCAAATCACCTTGTCGGCGCTTTTCTGCGCGAGCTCGAGTTCGTGGATGGACATGATGACAGCCACATTCCGCGATTTCGAAAGGTGGCGAAGTATTCGCAGCAGGTCGATCTGGTAGCGGATATCGAGATACGACGTGGGCTCGTCGAGCACGAGCACACGCGGATCCTGCGCGATGGCTCGTGCGAGCATGACGCGCTGGCGTTGCCCGTCGCTTATCTGCATGAAGTCGCGCTCGGCGAGCTCTTCCACATGTGCGGTTTTCATGGCCTCATCGACCCGACTATGGTCGTCGGGCGAGAGTGTGCCCATTCGCCCGGTGTAGGGATGCCTTCCCGCCTCTACGATATCGCGGCAGGTGAGGAGCTCGGTCCGGGGGCGATCTGTCAGCATAACGGCAAGGTTCCTTGCGAACTCCGCCGTCTTCCATCGGGAAATCTCCCGCCCGTCGAGCTCGACCGCGCCGGCAAGCGGTGCCAGATGGCGTGTGATGGTTTTCAAGATGGTCGACTTGCCCGAGCCGTTCGGCCCGATGAGTGCCACGACGTCGCCCGCGCGAACCTCCAGATCGACGCCTTCGACTACGACCTTCTTGTCGTAGCCCGCCGACAGGTCGCTTATGCGGAAAAGCGGCGCTCCGTCAGCCTGCGTTGCGACCGGGGTTTCGAGGTTCGACTCCGCTCGGAGGAGGCGTTTCGCGCGCAGTTCCGCGCGAGTCGAAAGTGCCTTCTGGCGCTTTCGTGCGAGCTTAGGACTGTTTAAGCATGGAATGTCCCCTCCGAGCGTTTTGGGCCGCGGCACGAATTCCCCCATCTACCTCACCCGCTTCTTCAACATGAGCGCGATAACCACCGGCGCGCCGAAGATGGCGGTGACGGCGCTGATGGAAAGCTCGACGGGAGAGAACAGCGTGCGCGCGATCAAATCGCAGCCCGCGCAGAAGATGGCGCCTCCCAAGAAGCACGCAGGAATCACGCGGATGGGCTTCGACGACTTCAGCGCCGACTTCACGAGATGCGGAACCGCGATGCCTACGAACGACACCGGGCCAGCGAACGCGGTCACGCAGGCGGAGAGCATGCTCGCTAGAAGGACGAGCACCACGCGGAAGCGTGCGACGTTCACGCCGACGCTTTTCGCGTAGGCTTCTCCTAGCTGGAAGGCGGAAAGGGGCTTCGATATCGCGAATACACATGCGCTCACGGTGATCACCACGACCGTGATGACCGCGACGTCGTCCCAGCTCGAACCCGAGAAGCTACCTAAAGACCAGTTGTGCAGGTTCACGATGGACTGGTCGTCGGCGAAGGCGATAAGGAAGTTCGTTGCCGCCGAGCAGATGTATCCCACCATGACGCCCGCCACGATGAGCATGGCCATGGAACTTATGCGCCGTGCGATGAGGAGCACGAAGCCGATGGTGATAAGCGAGCCCAGAAACGCTGCGGCCACCATGGCCGGCGAGGACATGGCCTGGTTCGCGCCCAGAAGTACGATCATCGTAAGTGCGACGACGAACTTTGCGCCCGAGGAGACGCCCAAGATGAACGGGTCGGCGATGGGATTGTTGAAAAACGTCTGCAGCAGGAACCCGGAGAGCGAAAGTGCCCCGCCGAGAAGCACGGCTGAAAGCACGCGCGGCAGGCGAATCTCCCAGATGACTTGGCTTTCCATGGAATTGGCCGCGCCGCCCGAAAGGATGCCGGGGATGTGGTCTGCGGGCACGAGCACGCTCCCGATGCACAGGTTGGCCCCGACGAGCACGATGAGGACAACAGCGAGCAGCGCCGTCACGACGCGACACCGCGCGGCGCGTCCCGATTCGTCGTATGTCATGGAAAGCCGGCTTCTCATGACGCTAGCCAAGCTTCCTCAGATAATGGAAGTCGCTCGCGTCATCGCCGGTGAACGCCCCGTGCAGCTCGTCGATAATGTCGGCGGTAGAAGTCATCTGCTGGTACATGTCGGCGCATGTGACCCAGACGTTGACGTTCTTCACGGCTTTGAACTGCGACAATAGCGCGTTTTTGCTTACGAAGTCGTTCAAGGTGGCAACCGATTCGTCGATGGTGCCGTTGTAGACGATGATGTCGGCATCCTTCGCCGTCGCGTAGAAGCGCTCCATTTCGAGCGTTACTGACGAACCTGACGTCGACGCCGTCTGCGCGTCATCGAGCGCGTAGCTGCCGCCTGCAAGCTCGATCATCTGCGCCACGTAGTCGCCCGCCCGCCGCGTGACGGCGGCCCCGTTCGAGTTAATGTAGAAATACGCCACGGTTTTACCTGACGACGCGAGCCTCGACGTTTGCTCGACGCGGGCCTTCTGCTCGTTGAACAGGTGCGCGGCCTCGTCTTCCTTGTCGAACAGGACGCCGAAAAGCTTAATCCACTCGACGCGCCCGAGTGCTTCGGGCTCGCTCGACGACTGTTCGGTGAGCACGACGAGCCCGAGCTTCTGCAGCTTTTCCTTCACATCGGGCGTGTGGTTGATCATGGTGTTCTCGATGGCGAGCGTGCAGCCCGAGGCCGATATTCGCTCGTAGTCGGGCGCGCTGTACTTGCCGCCGTAGGCGATCGCCCCACTTTCGAGCGCGCTTTTGAAGCCCCCGACCGAGCAATCGTCGGCCTTCGTGCCCGACATGAGGATATTGTCGTTCGCATCGAGCGCGTCGACCAGGCACATCGTCGCCGACGACACGAGGTACACCTTGTCGGCGGGGCGCCTTATGACCGCGATGTCGGAGCTCAACCCATCAGGTACCTTCGCATCCTGCGGCACCACGAGGAAGCGCTCCCCGTTCGAAACGCAGATAAGCCGCAAGCCGCCTTCGAACTCGTCGACAGTGAAGTGCTTGGCGTATTCTAGCTGAAGCGTCCCCGTCGGCTCCCAGCCGCAGCCCAAATCGGCGTTGTGGAAGTCGGCCGCGGCGCTTGAAGCCGTTCCCGCAGGGGAGTCGCCGCTTGCATCGTCGCCCGTTTTCTTCTTCATGGTGGATGAGTCGAAGTGGATCGTGTAGTCGATGGTGTGCGGCGTCGACATGGCGACGGTCTCGGCCGACACGGCGATGTCCTCGTCGAGCGTGACGGGTATCTCGAACGTGGAGTTGCCGCCGTCGTTTACGGGCGCGTAGTCTACACCGTCGACGGTCATCTTGTCGTAGTTCGAACTCGACCAGGTGATGGTCGCGGTGTAGGTGTCGCCATCCTTCACAATTGTGGTGGGTGAGGCGATGCTTGCGCGCCCTGACCCGCCGGAGAGCGAGACGCTCACAGTGTATTCCTGAGAGCCTGCCGTGCCACCGGTCGCGTTCGGGCTCGCACTGCACCCCGCGAAGGGAAGCGCGAGCAGGGCGACGAGAACGCAGGCGATCGCGCGCACCGCGATGCTGCGACGCTTCCTGCTTTCCCCCTTGGGAAGAATCGACCGCATGGCGTTACTTCAGTGCGTCGGCGCGCAGATCGACGCCGGCGGATTCGAACACGAGCGTGCGGTCGTACCACTGCTCTTTTCTAATACTCCACGCGGCGCAGGCGGTGTCCTCGTCGAGCGCTTCAACGGGCACGTCGTAGGTGTACTTGCCTTCCGCGTTTTCCACATAGGGGATGAAGTCGGCCTCGCTTGCGGCGGCAGCCTCGTCGCCCGTGCCCATGAAGAGCTTGCCGTAGCCCGTGCCGGAAAGCGTCATCACGCAGTGCATGGAGCCGTTTTCCACGATGAGCTGGGCGTCCACAATCCTGAACATGTTCGAGCTGGAATCTACGGTGATCGGATAGGTGCCGTCGGCCACCTTGTCGGCGGTGATGGGGGCAGCGCTTGCGCCCTCGGGCGCATCGGCCGCCTGTTCGGTCTTTTCCTGGGAATCGGCATCGCTTGCCTTTGCGCTGTCGATTGAATTTCCGCCGCAGCCGGCGAGCGAGAACGCGAAAAGCGCCGCTGACAGGGCGAAGGCGAGGGTTTTCTTCAACATGGAGGGGGTTCCTTTCAATCGCTTCGACCGCCCGCGCCGTGCGGTGGGCTGGCGGGATGCGAATGCAACGGGCATGCGCCGTCAGTCGGGGAAGGCGCATGCCCGTTGCACGGGGACGCGACCGGCGCCCCCGTGCGCGGCGAGTTTACAGCTTGGCGATGGCGTCGTCCACGTGCGAGACGTAGATTTCGTCGACCGCGACGTTCTGTCCCAGACCCTGGAGCAGGCACGTCACTTCGAAGCCGGCGGCCACGAACTTCGCAGCCCAGCTGTCGGGGTCGGTCTCGTCTGCCATGTCGTTGTTCGCGTGGTCGCCCGCGACCACCATGAACGGCGCGAGCACGGCCTTCTTGTAGCCTGCGGCGCTCGCGGCGGCGATAACATCCTCGCAGGTCGGTTCAGCCTCGACGGTGCCGACGAAGAACTGCGTCAAGCCCTCGTTCTTAAACACTTCCTGCATCTTGGCATAGTCGGCGTTGGAATCGGCTTCGGTGCCGTGACCCATGAGGCACAGCGCCGTCTTGCCGTCGTCGAAGGACGCCATGTTCTCCTTAATGGCTGCGGCCACCTTCTTGTAGTCGTCGTCGGAGGTGAGCAGCGGGTCGCCGAGCGAGATTTTGTCGAACTTGTCGGCGTACTTGTCGAGCTCGTCTTTCACGTCGGTGTATTCCAGGCCACCCATGAGATGCGTCGGCTGCACGACGATTTCCTTCACGCCGTCTTCCACGCAGCGGTCGAGCGCCTCGGTCATGTTGTCGATCGTGATGCCGTCGCGCTTCTTCAGCTTGTCGATGATGATCTGCGCGGTGAAGGCGCGGCGGATGTCGTAGTCCTGCCAGTACTTCTCGCGGATAGCGTCTTCGATGGCGCCGATGGTGATGTGGCGCGAGTCGTTGTAGCTCGTGCCGAAGCTCGTGACGAGGATGACCGGCTTCACAGCCTTCTCCTTTTCACTCGATTTCTCGGAACTCGCGGAGGTGTTGGAGCAGCCCGCGAGCGCGACTCCGGCGAGCGCGACGGCTCCGGTTGCTGCGGCGCCCATGAAGCCGCGGCGTGACATCTGGTCGGACATGGTTTTTCCTTTCCTCGGTTTGCCGGTCCCCCGGCGACAGTTGCTTGTCGGCACAAGCGAAAGAAAAGCGCACCCCTCGGGGTTCACAAGGAGCTAACGCCACGGCGATGCCGTGAGGAAAAGGCGAAGCAGTCTGGCTTGGGGCGCGAGGCGGTTCGCCCGCGCGTCCTATACAGTAATGTCCCTTGCCCAGGATTCCCACCTGGTTCCCTCCGCAAGCCAGCGCGGGCTGTGCGGGCGCCGCGCCGGTCATTTCCTTTTATCCGATTGTCATATGCTCGTTGCCGAAACTTTTACTATGATAGTGGGCACTTGTGAACGTGTCAAAGCCATGGCGGGCGGCATTGCGCCTCCTGCCTGCGTATTTGCGCCGATTGCCGCCGCAGGCGCCGTGTTTTGCCCGCTGCACGAATGGCGGCGTAAACGGTTGCGATGAGAAACGGGAAGGGAAGGCTCGGATGATTCATATCGTTGGCGCAGGCTCGGGCGCCGCCGACCTTATCACGCTGCGCGGGGCGCGCCTTCTGCGCGCGGCCGACGTGGTCGTTTGGGCGGGGAGCCTTGTGAACCCCGAGCTGCTCGCCGAGTGCAAGGAATCCTGCGTCGTCTACGACAGCGCGCACATGACCTTGGAGGAAGTGCTCGACGTGATGTGCGCGGCGGATGCGCGGGGCGAGGAAGTGGTGCGCCTGCACACGGGTGACCCGTGCCTATACGGCGCCATCCAGGAGCAGATGGACGCACTCGACGCGCGCGGCGTGGACTACGAGGTGGTGCCCGGCGTGTCGAGCTTTTGCGGTGCCGCGGCGGCGCTTCGCCAGGAATACACGCTGCCGGGAATCAGCCAGTCGGTCGTGATCACGCGGCTTTCCGGGCGCACCCCCATGCCCGCGGGCGAGGGCATGCGCACCATGGCGGAAAGCGGCTCGACTATGGTCATCTTCCTGAGCTCGGGTATGCTCGCCGAGCTTTCCGCCGAGCTTTTGGCCGCGGGCCGCAGCTCCGACGAGCCTGCGGCGCTCGTGTACAAGGCGACCTGGCCTGAGGAGCGCGTGGTGCGATGCACAGTGGGCACGCTCGCCGACGCGGGCGCG
>OLRJ01003353.1_pt1 | contig 10675 bp, 9 predicted proteins | sample 1672741 | NCBI WGS metagenome assembly OLRJ01 (sample SAMEA3136719, study PRJEB25190) | human gut metagenome | biome: human gut; feature: human-associated habitat; material: faeces | place: Austria | collected 2013
GCATGCCGCTTAAAAGCGCCATGGTTGCCGCGTCTGCCGGTCAGGCTGACCCGGCGCTCGACCGCATCGTCGGCCGTTTGGAGGAGCGCGGGGTCCCCGTTGAGTACGTCCCGCGAATGCGCCTCGACCAGCTTTCGAGCCACGGAGCCCATCAGGGTATCGTTGTGCGCGCCAAGCCCTTCGAGTACGCCGAGCTCGCCGATGTGATCCGCGCCGCCGGCGACGGCGACGCGCTCGTCATCGTGCTCGACCACGTTACCGACGAGGGAAACTTCGGCGCCATTGTCCGCACCGCCGAGGTCGTCGGTGCCGCGGGCGTGGTCATTGCCAACGCCCGTGCGGCAAAGGTGGGCGTGGGCGCGTACAAGACCTCGACCGGCGCCGTGCTCCACATCCCAATCGCCCAGGTCTCCAACCTCGCCCGTGCCGTCGAGCGCCTCAAGGAAGCGGGATTTTGGGCCTGCGCATCGACCGAGCACGCCGAGGCGGACGTGTGGGGCGCGCCGATGGGGGGACGCCTCGCCCTCGTTATGGGGTCCGAGGGCTCGGGAATCTCGCGTCTCGTGCTTGAGAAGTGCGACTTCGCGGCCAAGCTCCCGCAGCGTGGCCGCGTTGAGTCGCTCAACGTCGCCCAGGCCACTACCGTTATGGCTTACGAGTGGCTCCGTCGCGTGAGCACGGGGGCGTAAGCGTGGCAAAAGCAAGCAAGCAGCTCGACCTTCTGGTCGTGGACGGCTACAACGTCATCTTCAAGTCCGAGCGCTATATGGCGCGCATGGACCGCACCGGCGTTTCGGACCCCTTTGAGCAGGCGCGTGAGCTGCTTATATCCGATGTGGCCGCCTACGCCAAGGGCAAATACGAGCCCGTCGTGGTCTTCGACGCCGCGAACAACGTCTCGCCCGAGCGCCCTTACACGTCCAAGGGCGGCATCCGCACCATCTTCTCAAAGACGGGGGAGAGCGCCGACACTGTGATCGAGCGTCTTGTGACGGAAGAGCGCATGGTGCCCCACGCCGTCACGGTCGTGACCTCAGACTCGACCATTCGGGCAACGGTGGGCGGCATCCCGGTGACCAAGATCTCGAGCGACGTCCTTGTCCACGATGTTGACGTCTTGGCCCACGAGTACGAGAGCGAGAACGCCGCAAGGCAGCGCCAGCGCATGACGCTGGAGGACCGGCTGTCTCCTGAGCAGCGAGAAAAGCTCTGGAAGCTCCTTGGTCGCTAGCGCTTGCGGACGGTAGCGGCTATACTCAACTGACCCGCCGGCATGGCTCAATGGCAGAGCAACGGTTTTGTAAACCGTGGGTTGGGGGTTCGACTCCCTCTGCCGGCTCCAGAAATTATTTTTGGCCCCGAGACGAAATCTCGGGGCCAATTTTGGTTACAGAGGGCCGATGGGCTTTCGACGGCGTTAAAAACACATGCTCCCAACTGGGGATGTGCAGAAAATAAGGAGTGGATACGCCCGGATACGGGGTATACGTTGACAAGAATTTGGACGAGCCGTAATATTTCAAACCGCTTGCAGGGGACATTGTTTCCCAGCGAGTTCTTGATAACGGAATGGGGATGTGGCACAGCGGCAACTGCGGCGGACTGTAAATCCGCTCCCTCTGGGTTCCCTGGTTCGAGTCCAGGCATCCCCACCATGCCCGTGTAGCTCAGTAGGTAGAGCACTTCGTTGGTAACGAAGAGGTCACCGGTTCGAATCCGGTCGCGGGCTCCATTTTCAAGATGTTCGGCACTATGCCGGTGTAGCTCAGCTGGTTAGAGCACGCGGCTCATACCCGCGATGTCACTGGTTCGAATCCAGTCACCGGTACCAGAGCTTCAGGCGGCGGCTTCGGTCGCCGCTCAGCATATGTAGCAGTAAGTTCTTCCTAAAGGAGGATGGCAATGGCCAAGGAGAAGTTCGACCGTTCTAAGCCGCACGTAAACATCGGTACGATTGGTCACGTCGACCACGGCAAGACCACCACGACCGCCGCTATCACCAAGGTCCTCTCCGAGACCGAGGGCTGCAAGGCTGACTTCACCGCCTTCGAGAACATCGACAAGGCTCCCGAGGAGCGTCAGCGCGGCATTACCATCAACGTTGCCCACATCGAGTATGAGACCTGGGAGCGCCACTACGCTCACGTCGACTGCCCGGGCCACGCTGACTACATCAAGAACATGATTTCCGGCGCTGCTCAGATGGACGGCGCTATCCTGGTCATCGCTGCTACCGACGGCCCCATGGCTCAGACCCGCGAGCACATCCTGCTCGCCCGTCAGGTCGGCGTTCCCTACATCGTCGTCTTCCTGAACAAGTGCGACATGGTCGACGATGACGAGCTCATCGACCTCGTCGAGATGGAGACCCGTGACCTCCTCTCCGAGTACGACTTCCCCGGCGACGACCTGCCGATTATCCGCGGCTCCGCTCTCGGCGCCCTCAACGGTGAGCAGAAGTGGGTCGACTCCATCATCGAGCTCATGCACGCCGTCGACGATTACATCCCGACCCCGGCCCGCGACGACGAGAAGCCGTTCCTGATGGCCATCGAGGACGTTATGACCATCTCCGGCCGCGGCACCGTTGCTACCGGTCGTGTCGAGCGTGGCGTCCTGAAGATCAACGAGCCCGTCGAGATCGTCGGTATCAAGGAGACCCAGACCTCCGTCGCCACCGGCATCGAGATGTTCCGCAAGACCATGGACGAGTGCATGGCTGGCGACAACGTCGGTATCCTTCTCCGCGGCATCAAGCGCGAGCAGGTCGAGCGTGGCCAGGTTCTCTGCAAGCCGGGTTCCGTTACCCCGCACAAGAAGTTCACCGGCGAGATTTACGTCCTCACCAAGGAGGAGGGTGGCCGTCACACCCCGTTCTTCGCTGGTTACCGTCCGCAGTTCTACTTCCGCACCACGGACATCACCGGCGATGTCCAGGAGCTCACCGACTCCAACGGCACCAAGGTTGAGATGGCTATGCCTGGCGACCACATCACCGTCACCTGCGAGCTTATCCACCCCATCGCTATGGAGCAGGGCCTCAAGTTCGCTATCCGCGAGGGCGGCCACACCGTCGGCGACGGCCGCGTGACCTCCATCATCGAGTAGAATTAGTTTCTTTCTCTGCTTGATTACCCGGCGCCCGATTGGGCGTCGGGTTTTTCTTTTCCTTCTTCCCATATGTGTTGCAGTTATGTGCAGGAAGACAAAGATTGCGCAGGTGCTTGACACCAAAAGCGCTTCTACTGTATCGTTTACCACCGCGTCACTCCGAATAAAGACACGGAGATGACAACGTGTTCAGGAGGATTCATGCGTACTCTGGTTACTCTTGCGTGCACTGAGTGCAAGCGCCGCAACTACACCACGGACAAGAACAAGGCAAACAACCCCGATCGCATGGAGTTGAAGAAGTATTGCCGTTGGTGCCGTAAGCACACGCTCCACAAGGAGACCCGCTAAACTTTAGCGGTGGGTCTTCACTCACAGGCCAGTAGCTCCAATGGTAGAGCGGCGGTCTCCAAAACCGTTTGTTGAGGGTTCGAGTCCTTCCTGGCCTGCCAGATTTCACCACCGGCTTTCCCGAAAGGGTTAGCCGGTTTCTATGTACAGAACTATTTAGGGAGATCGCCCATGGCGAACAAGGACCGTCAAAAGAGGAGTGCCCGCAAGGCACGCGCCGATGAGCGCGCCCGCCTTGAGGCCATCCAGGCGTCTTCTGCTCCTGCCGGGGATTCCCAGGCTGCGCCGAAGAAGGCTGAGGCTCCTAAGGCCGTCGCAAAGGCCGAGAAGAACAAGAAGCCCGGCTTCTTTAAGCGCATCGCCAACTGGTTCGGTGACGTCAGGACCGAGATGCGCCGCGTGACGTGGCCCACCAAGGACGAGCTCAAGTCCTACTCCGTGGCCGTCATCGCCATGCTCATCGTCTTCGGCGTTCTTATCTGGCTTGTCGACACCGGTATCGTCGCCGTCCTGGCGGGCTTCACCGGTCTGAGGGGGTAGGCAATGGCAAAGCGTTGGTACGTTATCCACACTTACTCCGGTTACGAGAACAAGGTTAAGACCGACCTTGAGCACCGTATCGAGATCTACGGCCTGCAGGATAAGGTCGTCGACATCAAGATCCCGACCGAGGAAGTCACTGAGCTCAAAGAGGGCGGTAAGCGCGAGACCAAGGAAAACAAGGTTTTCCCGAGCTACGTTCTCGTTCGCATGGAGGTCGACGACAATACGTGGGCCGTCGTCCGCAATACCCCCGGCGTCACCGGTTTCGTCGGCCTCGACGGCAAGCCCACGCCGCTTCGCCGTGATGAGTTCGACAAGATTATGCGTCGTTCCGGAGATCGCTCTGCTCGCTCTACTGAGCCGGCTCCCAAGCGCACCAACATCAACCTCGAGGTCGGTCAGGCCATCAAGGTTGTCTCTGGACCGCTTGCCGACTTCGATGGCCAGGTTTCCGAGGTCATGTCCGAGTCCGGCAAGGTTAAGGTCCTGCTCACCATCTTTGGACGCGAAACCGCTGTTGAGCTTACCCTCGACCAGATTGCCACGATCGGCTAGTAATCCCGTTCGGACCCGTTCCCGTGAGGGATTGCTTCTCGGGCCGACGCTTACATAGTTCTTTGTCTATCTATTAAATTCCAGGAGGTTCTCATGGCCAAGAAGGTCACGAAGTTCATCAAGCTCCAGATCCCCGCGGGCGCCGCTAACCCCGCGCCTCCCGTTGGCCCCGCCCTTGGTGCCGCCGGCGTGAACATCATGCAGTTCTGCCAGGCCTTCAACGCTGCCACCAAGGACAAGTCCGGCGACATCATCCCTGTCGAGATCACCGTCTATGAGGACAAGTCCTTCGACTTCGTCACCAAGACCCCGCCCGCGGCCAAGCTCATCCTCAAGGAGCTCGGCATCAAGAGCGGCTCCGGCGTGCCTCAGCGCGACAAGGTCGGCCAGCTCACCCAGGGGCAGCTCACCAAGATCGCCGAGATCAAGATGCCGGACCTCAACGCCAACGACATCGAGGCCGCCAAGAAGATCGTCGCCGGCACCGCCCGCTCCATGGGCGTCACTGTCGCCGAGTAACTCAAATACATGGCACCACGCGTCCTCATCTGTGGGGGCGCTTATCCAGTAGTGCGGGAAACCGCAGAAGATGTGGGAGGGCGTATGCCCGCTGACCACAGGAGGTATTTGAATGCCTAAGCACGGTAAGAACTACACCAACAACGCCGCCAAGGTGGACTCCGCCAAGCTCTACACCCCGAAGGAGGCCATGACCCTCGTCAAGGAGCTCGCCTCCGCCAAGTTCGACGAGACCGTCGAGGTTTCCATCCGCCTCGGTGTCGACACCCGCAAGGCCGACCAGAACGTCCGTGGCTCCATCTCCCTGCCTCACGGTACTGGCAAGACCGTCCGCGTCGCCGTCTTCGCCGAGGGCGAGAAGGCCCGCGAGGCCGAGGAGGCCGGCGCCGACATCGTTGGCTCCGACGAGCTCGTCGCCCAGATTCAGAAGGGCGAGATCAACTTCGACGCCGCCATCGCCACCCCGAACATGATGGCCAAGGTTGGCCGCATCGGTAAGATCCTCGGCCCTCGTGGTCTCATGCCGAACCCCAAGCTCGGCACCGTGACCATGGACGTCGCCAAGATGGTCTCCGAGCTCAAGGCTGGCCGTGTCGAGTACCGCGCCGACCGTTACGGCATCTGCCACGTTCCCATGGGCAAGGCTTCCTTCGACGCCGAGAAGCTCGTCGAGAACTACGCCGCTCTCTACACCGAGATCCTGCGCGTGAAGCCCTCCAGCGCCAAGGGCAAGTACGTCAAGTCCGTGGTCGTCTCCTCGACCATGGGCCCTGGCGTCAAGATCGACTCCAGCGTTACCCGCGACTTCCTCGCTGAGTAGCAAGGGCGATAGCTTCTATTTGTAGAAGTTGTAGTGTGCTTGACGGACGTCTTGCGCAATGCCAAACTAAGCAATTACGCAAGACGTCCGTCTTGTGTATACATAGCACGTTCCGCTGCCAAAGACAGCCGGTGCCGAAAGGCTCAAAGGGGAGTACCCGCCTGCCGAGGTGGTCTCAGAGATTGCATCTTCGAGAACCCCGCTTTGGCTGTGCCAGGTGGGGTTCTTTTCTGCGAGAAGGGCCCGCCCAGAAATCGGCGGCTCGTGCCCGGAAGCAGAACACAAGGAGGTGTAATCAATGCCCTGCAAAGCAAACGTCAACATGCTCGACAAGGTCTCCGAGTCCATCGAGAACTCCAAGGGTGTCTTCGTGGTCAACTACCTCGGTCTCACCGTCAAGGAGTCCCAGGAGGTCCGCCGCGCCCTGCGTGAGGCTGGCGCCGAGATGAAGGTGTACAAGAACAACATCGTCAAGCTCGGTCTCGAGAAGGCTGGCCTGCCCGACATCAGCGAGACCCTCGCTGGCCCGTGCGCCTACGTCTTCTACGAGAAGGACGCCGTCGCTGCTGCCAAGGTGATCAAGGAGCAGTCCGAGAAGCTCAAGAAGATGGAGTTCATCGCCGGCATCGCCGACGGTACCGCTCTGTCTGCTGAGGAGGCTAAGGCCTACGCCGACCTGCCGTCTCACGAGGAGCTCCTGGCTCAGCTCGTGTTCGTCATGGCGAGCCCGCTCTCTGGCATCGCCCAGGTTTGCGCCGGTCCCGCCCGTGGCCTCGCCACTGCGCTCAAGGCCGTCGCCGACCAGAAGGAGGCCGCGTAAATCAACGCGCCTGCTTCGAAAGCAAATTTGCACTGCCTGCACCACCACATAAGACACCGGGCGACTCAGAACCGTTGCCCGCTACAAAAGGAGAATTGACATGGCTGTCACCAAGGATGAGATCATCGAGGCCCTCAAGGAGATGCCCGCCCTCGAGCTTTCCGAGCTCGTTCACGAGCTGGAGGACGTCTTCGGCGTCTCCGCCGCTGCTCCCGTGGCTGTCGCCGCTGCTCCCGCTGCCGGCGCTGCTGCTCCCGCTGAGGAGGAGAAGACCAACTTCGACGTCGTCCTCGAGGCTTTCGGCGACAACAAGATCGCTGTCATCAAGGTCGTCCGCGCCCTTACCTCCCTTGGCCTGAAGGAGGCCAAGGAGGTCGTCGAGGGTGCCCCCAAGGCCGTTCTCGAGGGTGCCAAGAAGGAGGACGCCGAGGCCGCCAAGAAGCAGCTCGAGGAGGCCGGCGCCACCGTTACCCTCAAGTAAGTTCCGCTTACATTAGGGTTTCGGCATTTGCTATCCAAGAAGGGTCGTGCGTTCGCGCACGGCCCTTCTTTTGTTTCAGCTGCCATTTGGACTGCCTGTTGTGAGAGGGTAAAAGGCACAAAAAAGTAGCCCGAAGGTAATCTTCGGGCTACTCATGATTTCTTCACAACTAATCTAGCAGCGATTTTTCAAATCTGCAGGTAAACGCGCTAGCCCATAAAAAATAAAGCATGAAGAGTCATAAGTCAAGCCTATACATTGACCAAAACAGGTGCTTCGTCTAAATTATTACGTTGCGACAATTGCCGCCTTCCACCCTTTTGAAGGAGGAAAAGCCTGGTGTCTACCACAAAGACTTCTCTCACCAAACCACAAGGCACTACTGGACGCATGACCTTCAGCAAGATCGCCCCGGCGATGGAGCTGCCGAACCTGATCTCCGTACAGAAGGAGTCGTTCGAGCACTTCATGGGCGATGGCCTCGCAGAGTCCTTCGCTGAGTTCTCCCCGATCGAGAACTCCGCCAAGACCATGCAGGTTCAGTTCGGCGACCACCAGTTCGGCGACCCGGCCCACACCATCGCCGAGTGCCGCGCCAAGGACATCTCCTACCAGGCGCCCCTCTTTGTGGACGTCCGCTTCATCAACAACGAGACCGGCGAGATCAAGGAGCAGCTCGTCTTCATGGGCGATTTCCCGCTCATGACTGACCGTGGCACCTTCGTGATCAACGGCACCGAGCGCGTCGTCGTCTCGCAGCTCGTCCGCTCTCCGGGCGTGTACTTCTCCACCGAGATGGACAATGGCATCCAGGTCCACAAGGCCCAGTTCATCCCCGCGCGCGGCGCGTGGCTCGAGTTCGAGGTCGACAAGCGTGGCCACCTCGTGGTCTCCATCGACCGCAAGCGTCGCCAGTCGGCCACGATGTTCCTGCGCGCCCTCGGCATCGCCGAGACCGACGACGAGATCCTCTCGCTGCTCGGCGACTCCGATATCGTCCGCAACACCCTCGAGCGCGACACCGCGACCACCCGCGAGGACGCCCTTCTTGAGATCTACCGTCGCCAGCGCCCCGGCGAGCCCCCTACCGTGGACTCCGCCCGCAGCCTCATCGACGGCCTGTTCTTCAACCCGCAGCGCTACGACCTCGCGCGCGTCGGCCGCTATAAGGTCAACAAGAAGCTCGGCATCGACGTCGACTCCGCCGATAAGGTGCTTACGCAGGAGGACATCATCGCCTCCCTGCGCTACCTGCTCGCTGTCCGCGCCGGCGACCCCAACTGCCGCCTCGACGACATCGACCACTTCGGCAACCGCCGCGTGCGCACCGTCGGCGAGCTCGTGCAGAACCAGTTCCGCATCGGCATGAGCCGCATGGAGCGCGTCGTTCGTGAGCGCATGGCCTCCCAGGACGCCGACGACATCACCCCGCAGAGCCTCATCAACATCCGTCCGATCGTGGCGGCCATCAAGGAGTTCTTCGGCTCCTCGCAGCTCTCGCAGTTCATGGACCAGTCCAACCCGCTTGCCGGCCTCACCCACAAGCGCCGTCTGTCGGCTCTCGGCCCCGGCGGCCTTGCGGGCCACAAGTCCGGCTCCAGCCGCCGCACCAACGTGCCGACGGCCGTCCGCGACGTCCACAACTCGCACTACGCCCGTATGTGCCCGATCGAGACCCCCGAAGGCCCGAACATCGGCCTTATCGGCTCGCTCGCGCTCTACGCGCACGTCAACGACTACGGCTTCATCGAGTCCCCGTACCGTCGCGTCGTCGACGGCAAGGTCACCGACCAGATCGATTGGATGACCGCCGACGAGGAGGAGATTCACAACATCGCCCCGGCGAACACTCCGTTCGACGAGAAGACCGGCGAGTTCGTTGAGACCGACGCTCACGGCAACCTCATCAAGCCCGAGCGTATCATCGCCCGTACCCGAGACTTCGACGGCTCCTTCGGTGCTCCCGCCCAGGTCCCCGTCGAGGACGTCGACTACATGGACGTGAGTCCGCGCCAGCTGCTCTCCGTGGCCGCCAACCTCATTCCGTTCCTCGAGCACGACGACGCAAAGCGTACCCTCATGGGCGCGAACATGCAGCGTCAGGCCGTGCCCCTGATCCGTGCGCACGCGCCGTTCGTCGGCACCGGCATGGAGTCTCGTGCCGCCCTCGACTCCGGCGAGCTCATCCGCTCCGCCCACGCCGGCACCGTGACCGAGGCCGACGCCGCCCACGTCGTCGTCTACTCCGACGCCTACGGTTCCGAGCGCTATGACCTGCCCAAGTACCAGCGCTCCAACCAGAGCACCTGCATCAACCACCGCCCGATCGTTCACGCGGGCGACGAGGTCGAGGCCGGCCAGCCGCTGGCCGACGGCACCTCCATCGACCACTCCGAGCTCGCCCTCGGCGCGAATCTCACCGTCGCCTACATGCCGTGGGAGGGCTTCAACTACGAGGACGGCATCATCGTCTCCGAGCGCGTGGTCCGCGACGACCTCCTCACCTCGGTGAACATCTCCCGTCACGAGATCGACGCCCGCGACACCAAGCTCGGCCCCGAGGAGATCACCCGCGAGATCCCGAACATGGGCGAGGACATGCTTGCCAACCTCGACGATGACGGCATCATCCGCATCGGCGCCGAGGTCGGCCCTGGCGACATCCTGGTCGGCAAGGTCACCCCTAAGGGCGAGACTGCCCTCACCGCCGAGGAGCGCCTGCTCCGCGCCATCTTCGGCGCCAAGGCCCACGATGTCCGCGACACCTCGCTGAAGATGCCTCACGGCTCCTATGGCCGCGTCGTCGACGTCGTTCGCTTCAGCCGCGAGGCCGGCGACGACCTCCCGCCGGGAGTCAATGAGCTCGTCCGTGTCTTCGTTGCTCAGCGCCGTAAGATCCAGCAGGGCGACAAGATCGCCGGCCGCCACGGCAACAAGGGCGTCGTCTGCAACGTCCTGCCCGTGGAGGACATGCCCTACATGGCCGACGGCACTCCCGTCGACGTCCTTCTTGACCCGCTGGGCGTCCCGTCTCGTATGAACGTCGGCCAGCTGCTCGAGTGCCACCTCGGCTGGGCCGCCGCGCACGGCTGGGACGACGAGTCCACCGACTCCAAGCGCTATGTCCCCGGCCCGATCAACGTCGCCACGCCCGTCTTTGACGGCGCGACCGACGTCGAGGTCGCCGAGGTCCTTCGCCGCACCAACATCAACATGGTCAACAAGGCCATGCAGGAGTACGGCGAGCACATGCGCCTTGACTTTGTCCCGCAGCTCAACGAGCGCGGCAAGACCACGCTCTACGACGGCCGCACCGGCGAGCCCTTCAAGAGCCAGATCACCGTGGGCACCTCCTACATCCTGAAGCTCGGCCACATGGTCGACGACAAGATCCACGCCCGCTCGACCGGCCCTTACTCCCTCGTCACCCAGCAGCCGCTCGGCGGCAAGGCCCAGTTCGGCGGCCAGCGCTTCG
>OLRJ01003354.1_pt1 | contig 10673 bp, 8 predicted proteins | sample 1672741 | NCBI WGS metagenome assembly OLRJ01 (sample SAMEA3136719, study PRJEB25190) | human gut metagenome | biome: human gut; feature: human-associated habitat; material: faeces | place: Austria | collected 2013
CTCGGCGGCCTGCTGGCACTGCTGCTCCAGCGCAGCAAGGGCGGCGGCGTTGCCCTGCTCTGCAGCCTTGGCAGCGGCCTCACAGGCTGCCTTTTCGCGGGCGTCACACTCCGCAATGATCTTCTGCTTCTGCTCGTCCAGCGCGGCCAACCGGGCCGTGCGTTCCAGCTTGGCCTTTTCACTGGCCTTTCGCTGGGCGGCGTCCATCTCCAAAATAGCCTGCATCAGGTCGTTCACATCTTTCATGCAATGCACCTCACTCTTTGAGAGCTTTACCTGAGAATTGTAGCCACCCCTACAATCTATCGGGCTGCTGCGGGCGTAGGGCGGTCAGTCCCCTGACCGCCGCCGGATGCAGCCTGTTTATTTATATAAATAGGTACACCCAATTTCCAGGTTCAGCCGTAATTATAGCACTATGACCAAATATAGCAAGTGGCTTTTGTGCAGTTTTATTTGTACAAAAATAGGTTTGTGTTTTTTCTGTCGATGTTTTGCGAAATCGATCTCACTGCTTTTTCATGGCGGCCAGCCCTTTGCCGAACACGAACCGCACCAGCGGGCCCGCACCGCTGCCACAGGAAGGCTGCGGGATAGTTCAGCGCCGTGGTCTGCACCCAGATGGCAAAGAAGTTGGCGTTGTGGCTGTCCTTGAAGAGCAGCGTGGCGAAAAAGCTCATCAGCGGGCACATCATCCACGCAGACAGGCAGGAGATGGCGGCAATCAGGAACACCTGCTTGTCCTTGCCGGGGGTGAACCAGCCCATAGCGATGCGCATGGCCGCGGGGCCGACCAGAAAGGTATCCAGCAGGAAGCCGATGACGCCCATAATGGGCAGCTCGCTGAGGGCAGCGGCGAAGATGAAATTCTGCATCCCGCCCACATCCAGTGCGATATTGTAGCAGACCATTCCGTAGACCATGACGCAGACCATCATGACGGTGTAGACGATTTCCTGTTTCTTTGTTTGCGGCATTGCAATTACTCCTCATATGTATGTTATTTTCTCCAAAACAAAAACAGCCGCAGGGTGTCGCTCAACTCGTTGCGACGCCCTGCGGCTGTTGTCTCACTGCGTTGGAAAGTGGAGTCAGTATACCGCAAATTTTCCGCTTATGTAATACCCCTGCACAAATTTCTGCACTTTGTATAAAATATTTCTCCGTTTTGCCGCGTCACTTTGGTACAAAACGCCGCATGTGTCGCCGTAAACTTTACAGCGGCGGCGCGGCGCGCTATAATAGGCAATGATTGCAGGGGCGGCCGTTGGCCGCCCCTGCACGCGCAGTCACATAGAGAGGTCGGAAAATCATGTCACATTCACTATTGCATCACCGCGGCCAGATGTCCGAGGCATTCCGCACGGTCATGTTTTTGTCCGCATCGGGCGGACTGCAGGATGCCTACACCTACATTGGGCGCGGCAAGGTGTTTGCCAACGCCCAGACCGGCAACATCGTCCTGATGAGCCAAAGCCTGTTCGAGGGCGATTTTGCCCGGTTCGCCCACTATTTTATCCCCGTGCTGTCCTTTGCGCTGGGTGTGGCGGCGGCGGAGTGCATCCGCCTGCGCTGGCGCGAGGCCAGGCGCGTCCACTGGCGGCAGCTGGTGCTTCTGGCGGAGATCGTACTGCTGTTCGTGGTCGGGTTCTTCCCTGCCGCGTGGGACATGGGTGCCAACGCATTGGTATCCTTTGCCTGCGCCATGCAGGTACAGGCCTTCCGCAAGGTACACGGCTATCCGTTTGCCAGTACCATGTGCATCGGCAATCTGCGCAGCGGCATGGATTCTCTGGTGGCGTTCGGCCATACGCGGGATAAAAGCCTGCTGTACAAGGCACTGCACTATTTCGGCGTCATCCTTGTCTTTGCGCTGGGTGCCGGCGTGGGTACCCAGTGCGTAGCTGTGCTGGGTGCCAAGACGATCTGGCTGTCCTGCGCCCTGCTTGCGGTAAGCCTCTGCTTTATGTTCATCAAGGAGGATCTTGAGGGCTGAGAGCAAAAAATCCCCCCGCAGACCATGGCGGCCTGCGGGGGATTTTTTATGCCTGCTTGCGGGCGTGTTTGTTTTTCAAGTCATTATAGATACCGTGCAGCCGCTCGCCAAGGAAGGTCAGCCCTGCCAGTGTCGGCGCACTGAGCGCCAGCAGCACGATGAGTACCAGCACACCGCCCAGATTCAGGCGGACCAGCGGCAGCCACGGCGCCAGCAAAAGCACCCCGCCAATGCCCGCCGCCGCCATGCTGCCCCAGATAGCCCAGTGCAGCGGCGTGAACGGGATGCAGACGCCCCACAAAATCTGCAGACCGACACAGAGGATGGCCAGCGTGCAGATCGTGCCTACCATCTCGGATGGGATACCGAACGCAAAGCCGAAGCCCTGTGCGCAGAACACCAGCAGAAAATCCGTAAGCCCGCCGGGCATGGCGGCCCGCATGACATTGCGCATAAATTTGCCGCGCACCAGCTCATGGTTCGGCTCAAGCGCCAGAAAGAATGCCGGTGCGCCGATGGTGGCAAAGGTGACGAGGGACAACTGCAGCGGTTGGAACGGATAGGCCAGCGGCAATCCCAGCGCCACAATGCTGAGCAGGAACGAGAAGATGTTCTTGACCAAAAACAGCGAGGCCGAGCGCTGGATGTTGTTGATGACACGCCGCCCCTCGGCCACCACGCTGGGCAGGGCCGCAAAGTCGGAGTCGAGCAGCACCAGCTGCGCGACCTGACTGGCCGCCTGCGCACCCGATGCCATGGCAATGCCGCAGTCGGAATCTTTTAACGCTAGCACGTCATTTACTCCGTCGCCGGTCATGGCTACGGTGTGGCCGCGCTTTTGCAGCGCGTGGACGAGCTGGCGCTTCTGCTCCGGCGTCACACGGCCAAACACCGTACATTTTTCGGCGGCCTCGGCCAGCTCCTTTTCGCTGCGCAGGGTGGCGGCATCCACCCAGTGCTCCGCCCCCGCAATGCCCGCGTCTGCAGCCACATGGCTGACAGCCTGCGGGTCATCGCCCGAGATGACCTTGACATCGACCCCCTGTCTGGCAAAAAAACGGAAGGTCTTGGGGGCATTCTCCCGGATGCGGTTCTGCAGCGGCAGCAGCGCCAGAAATTCCAGCTGCGCTGCATCCAAGGCGGCGGGCGGGTCGGGCAGGGCTGCGTTGTATTTTGCCAGCAGCAGCACACGGCGGCCCTGTGCCAGCAGCGGGGAAAGCGCGCCGGTCAGCTCCCCGGCGCGGGTCCCCGCCAAAATATCCGGTGCGCCCACCACATAGCAGCCCTGTGCGCCAAAGTCCTTGGCGCTGTATTTGTACGCCGTGTTAAAGGGCACCGTGCGCACCGCAAACCAGCCGGCGCTCCCCTGTCCAAAGCGGTCGGTCAGGGCGCGGCCGGTGTCGTTGTCGGGCTGCTCCCCTGCATAGAAGGCGTGCAGGATCTCGTCCAGCGGCGCATTTTCTGTCAGCGGCAGCGGGTCATCCGCCTGCATGGCGCTCTCGGTGATCGTGCCGGTCTTGTCCACGCAGAGGGTATCCACCCGGGCAAGCGTTTCAATGCAGTTCATATCCCGCGTCAGCACCCTGCGTTTGGCAAGGCGCATCATGCTCACGGCCAGCGCCACACTCGTCAGCAGGTAAAGCCCCTCGGGGATCATGCCGATGAGCGCCGCCACCGTGGCATTGACAGTCTCCTTCATCGTCAGCGCCAGCACCCAATGCTGCTTCCAGATCAGCACCGCGCCGATCGGGATAAGCGCTATGCCGATAAATTTGATCAATTTGTCAAGGCTGCGCATCATCTCGCCCCGGGCGACACGGTGGCCGTTGGCCTGCGCCTCGGCTGTCAGCTTGCTGGCGTAGCTGTCCGCGCCGACATGGGTCAGCCGCGCTGTGCAGCGCCCCGCCATGAGAAAGCTGCCTGAACGCAGCTCACCGCCCGCCTCCTTCGGTACAGCCCGGGCCTCGCCGGTGATGAGGGATTCGTTGGCCTGTGCGCTGCCGTCCAGCACAACGGCGTCTGCTACGATCTGGTCCCCCGCGCCGAACTCCACCACATCGTCCCGGACCAGATCATCGGAGAGCACCTCGCACCATCGGCCATCGCGCAGGCAGCGCACCTTACGGGCCGATACAAGGGTCAGCTCATCAATGGTCTTTTTGGCGCGCAGCTGCTGCACGATGCCGATGAGGGTATTCCAGAACACGATGCCGAGAAAGCCCATGTTCAGCCAGGAGCGCACGAGCGCCAGCATGACGGCCAGCACGAGAAACACAAGGTTGAAATAGGTACAGATATTGTCCCGCACGATCTCACCGGTGGTCTTGGTCTGGGAGCGGGGCGGCTGATTCGTCTGGCCCGCTGCGCGGCGCGTTTCGACCTCGGCAGCGGTCAGCCCGTGATACGATGACATGTAGGAGGCTCCTTTCGGGTGGAATTGGGTGGGTTGTAGGGGCCGCACATGTCGGCCCGCGGCTTTCCCGTGATTGCGCGTTTGCCGTTCGGCTGCGGGCCGGGCATGCCCGGCCCCTACAGCATAAACGATCCACATCGCTTTATTATGGCAAGTATACCCATCAAGTATGAACAAAACAAGTGCCCGGCTGCATTTTGGTGCAGTCGGGCAGTTTTGTTCATATTGGTCAGCAGGGCAGCGCCGACTCAGTCCTCCAGCGGTGCAAAGGCTGCCGTGGGGTCGGCCTCGACAGCCTCGAGATTTTCGGTCAGCTGTGCAAGCACTTTATAGAATATGGCCAGCTCGCCGGGGTCTATCCCCTCATCGGCGCGGCGCGACACATCGGCCACCACGGCCCTTACCCGCACGGCGCGGTCGCGGCCCGCATCGGTCAGCCGGTAGATAGCGTTATACTTGCCGGGTGCGCCGCACTTCTGGACCAGACCGCTGCGGACCAGATCGGCCAGCACGCGGGAGATCATTGCCGGGTCAAGGTCGCACCGCTCGGTCAGCTCCGAGAAGCGATACCCGTCGGGGGCAGCATCAAGCTGGCAAAGCACCAGCGTGTGCCCGGCCTTCAGCTCAATGCGGTTCATGCCGTCCGTCTTGATGCGCTGGATGACCTTCTGCAGGCGGGACAGCGAGACGGACAGGCGGATAAAACGATCATTCATATCAGACATCCTGCAGCTCGCCGCGGGAGCTTGCCTTCAGGTAGGCATAGATGAAACCGTCCAGATCACCGTCCATGACAGCCTGCACATTGCCGCTTTCGTAGTTGGTGCGGTGATCCTTGACCAGCGTGTAGGGCATAAAGACATAGCTGCGGATCTGGTGGCCCCAGGCGATCTCATTCTGAACGCCCTTGATGTCATCGATCTTATCCTTGTGCTGCTGCAAAGCGATCTGGTACAGCTTGGCCTTCATCATCTCCATAGCGTACTCACGGTTCTGCAGCTGGCTGCGCTGGGTCTGGCAGGTCGTCACGATGCCGGTGGGCTTGTGGATCAGGCGCACGGCAGAGGAGGTCTTGTTGATGTGCTGGCCGCCCGCGCCGGAGGCGCGGAACGTGTCGATGCGTAAATCCTTCGGGTCGATATAGAAGTCGAGTTCCTCCGCTTCGGGAAGGACAGCCACGGTGGTTGTCGAGGTGTGCACACGGCCCTGACTTTCGGTTTCGGGCACACGCTGCACGCGGTGTACGCCGCTCTCGAACTTGAGCCGCGAGTACACCTTATCGCCTGCCACGCGGAACACGATCTCCTTGTAGCCGCCCAGCTCGGTTTCGGATTTGTTCATCACTTCGGTCTGCCAGCCGCGCTTGTCGGCGTACATCGTGTACATTCGGTACAGGTCAGCCGCGAACAGCGCGCTTTCCTCGCCGCCTGCACCGCCGCGAATCTCAACGTAGATATTCTTCTCGTCGTTCGGGTCCTTGGGCAGCAGCAGGATCTTCAGCTCTCCCTCCAGACGGGCAATGTCGCTCTTGGCCTGTTGCAGCTCCTCCTGCGCCAGCTCCTTCATGTCCGGGTCGGACAGCATTTCGGTCGCGTCCGCGAGCGTGCGCTGTGCCTGCTCGTATTCGCGGAACGCGGTGACGATCGGCTCAAGTTCGTTGCGCTCACGCAACAGCTTAGCCGCCCGGTCGGGGTCGTCGTATAAGTCCGGCGCGGAAAGCCGCATTTCCAGCTCGTCCAGCCGCGCCGCTAAGACTTTCAGTTTTTCAAACATACTCTATCTCCAAATCGTATGAAGCACGGAAAATTCATTAAAATTGCGTTTACCAGCGTCCAGTGAACATCAATCCCATGATGGAGCAGTATTCGCGGCACCTTACCGCCATCCACTGCCCCGGATACGGCGTTTTCGCGGGAACGCCTGCGTCACCCAGACCGGCATGCGCCAGCAGGCGGCGTGCGCGGGCAAGATGATAATCATTTGTAATTACGGCAACAGCTGCGCCCTCGGGCAGCAGCTTTTTTGCGTTGGCGATATTCTGGATGGTCGTGCTCGACTTGTTCTCCAGGATTAGCCGTTCCGCATCTGCGCCGTGCGCGATCATGTAATCCTGCATGGCTGCAGCCTCGGTGCGCGGCTCATCGCCGCCCTGACCGCCGCACAGGATGGCCTGACTGCCCGGATTGACGTTCAGCACCGCGATTGCCGTATCGCACCGTGCCGCCAGAGCCGCCGACGGCTGTCCGTTCGGATTGACGAGCGCACCCAGCACCAGATAGTAATCCGCCTGCGGCGCAGCTGACGGGTCATCCTCGTCGAATGCTATGCCGATTACAAACACCTGCACCGCCGCAAACGACAGCACGAACAATGCAAACAGTACGCGTCCCACGCGCGACAAAATGCGGCACGCCTTATGCTTTTCGCGTCCGCGCAGCATCAGCCATTCCCCCATACAGCCGATGGCAAGCGCCAGCAGGAAAATACCGCCGAACCGCGACGGCTTCCAGAACAGCTGCGGCACGCCAATGACAGCAAACAGCACCGCAAGCCCTATCCATACCCTTTTTTCTTTCATTGCAGTTCCTCCAGCTCGGCCGCAACGGCTTCCCATTCATCCATTTTTGCGGCGAGTTTTTCGTCACAGGCTTCTTTTTCGGTCATCAGCTCGAGCAGCTTGCCGGAATCCGATGCCGCGTCCACCATCTGCTGTTCGAGGTCGGACGACTGGGTTTCCAGCTGCGAAATCTCGCGCTCGAGCGTGTTCAGCAGCTTCTGCAGATTCTTGGTGCCGCCGGTGCGCTTTGGCTTTTCAGGCGGCTTGGGCACATCGTCCAGCGTCGGCACAGCGGCCTTTTTCTTCTTGGGCGCCGGTGCAGGAGCCGCTTCCGGCAGTGCGCCGCCGCCCTTGGCTCGCCAGTCAAGGAACGCGCTGTACGAGCCGATAAAATCGGTCAGGTGACCGTTTTCGAGATACAGCACGCGGGTTGCAAAGCGCTCGACGAAGTAACGGTCATGCGAAACAAACAGCAGCGTGCCGTCGAATGCCTCAACCGCCTCCTCAATCCACTCGCGGGATGCAAGGTCAAGGTGGTTGGTCGGCTCGTCGAGGATGAGCAGATTGAGCGGATCGTACATCAGCTCACACAGGCGCAAACGGCTTTTCTCACCGCCGGACAGCATATCTACGGTTTTCAGCTGGGTTTCACCGATAAACTGGAACGAACCGAGCCGGTTTCGCGCCACCTGCATGGATACGTTCTTGTCGTAGATAAGCGTGTCGATGAGGTTGCGGTGCGGATTGGCAAAATACACCTGCTGCGGCAGGTACGCCGGCTTGAGTCCAACGCCCTTGCGGATGACGCCGCCATCCGGCACTTCCTCGCCGAGCAGGATTTTCAGCATAGTGGTCTTTCCGGCGCCGTTTGCGCCAAGCAGCGCAACGCGCTCGCGGTTACGGATGTTGAACGATACATTGTGTAATATTTCTCGTCCGTCATAACTTTTCGTAATATCGCGGACCTTGAGCACTTCCTCCGTCTCGTAGTTCGGGTCACCAAACGTGACGGTCATCTTTTTGTCGGTCTTGGGCCGGTCAGTGACCTTCATACGCGCAATGCGCTTCTCGATGGACGCGGCACGCTTCGCCAGATGCTCGGTGCCGTGCTCGTGCATGGAACGCGCGGTCGCCTCCAGGCGTTTTTTCTCAGCCAGCTCGTGCTCGTGGTGCTTGAGCTGCTCCTCGCGGCGGCGTTCGCGCTCAACTGCATAATACGAGTAGTTGCCGTTGTAGAAATCGCAGGTGCAATCGTGGATTTCAATCACGCGGTCGCAGCACTGGTCGATAAACCAGCGGTCATGCGAGATAATGAGCACGGTGCCGCGGTAATTCTCCAAATAATTGCCCAGCCAGTCCACAGCGTCCATGTCGAGGTGGTTCGTCGGCTCATCGAGCAGCAGCACGTCGGTCTGCTCAAGAATGATGCGGGCGAGGTTAATGCGCGTTTTTTCGCCGCCGGAGAGCAAGTCAAACTTCTGCGAACGCATTTCCTGCGCGATTTCAAGACCGTTGCACACGCGGTTAATCTCGTAATCGCGGTTGTAGCCGCCGAGGATTTCCAGCCGTGTTTCCAACTGTGCGTAGCGCTTGAGCAGCGATGCGTCATCCGGCTTGCGCGTCATTTCGTCGGTCAGCGCGTCCATTGCTGCCGCAACTTCGTCGGACTCCTTGAACGCCAGACGGAGAATATCCTCCACGGTCGATTCCGGCGGAAAATCCGGCATCTGGTCAATGACACCGGCGGTTCGTCCCTGTCCGAACGCAACATGTCCACCGTCATACGACAGCCGACCGGTCAAAATATTAAGCAAAGTGGTCTTTCCGGCGCCGTTTGCGCCTAAAATGGCAACCTTTTCGCCCGGCTGAATGTCGAACGAGATGTCCTTGAGGATCAGGCGGTCACCATAATATTTGGTCAGGTTTTGTACGGTAATATCTGCCACGGAGAGAACTCCTTTCAATGCACTTTTATTCAGTTTATATTATAGCACAATGTGCCCCATAATAGGAGAGAAAACCTGCATAATTTGCAGATTTTTGCGCGGTTTTCTCTGCCCGAAAACGCAAAAAAGCTGTCTCAAAAGACAGCTTTTTATGGAAATTCAGAGCAGCAGCGGCAGCAGCTCTTCCGCGCGGTCGACCACATGCTTCGCGCCTGCGTTCTCCAGCTCCTCCCGGCCGCCAAAGCCGAACGTCACGCCGATGCAGTCAATACCACATTGCTTCGCACCTTCCACATCGTGCAGGCGGTCACCGACCAGCACAGCCTGTGACAGATCCTGCACCCGCAGACGGTCGAGCGCCTGCTGCGTAACCTGTGCCTTCGTGCCGATCGTGCCATCCAGCGTTGCGCCGGAAACCACGGTAAAATACTGGTCAATATTAAAATATTTGACGATTTTATCAATGAAAAACGCTGGTTTGGACGATGCAGTAGACAGGGTCTTTCCGGCGTCCGTCAAGGCCTTCAGCAGCTCCGGAATCCCGTTGTAGAGCATGTTCTCCTTCCAGCCTACCACACCGAACCGCTCGCGGTAAAACGCAATGGCCTGCTTGGCCTGCGCGTCGTCAAATCCATAGCTGCGGCGGAACTCATCGTACAGCGGAGGACCGATAAAGCGTTCCAGCGGTTTCAGCTCCGGCTCGTGGATGCCCATTTTATCCAGCGCATACTGCACCGATTTAGTAATGCCCTCGCGTGAATCGGTAAGTGTGCCATCCAAATCAAATAAAATATACTGATACATCGGCGCTTTTCCTCTCAGTAGTATAGAAAAAGCAGCAACTTTCGTTGCTGCTTAGATGTAGGCGTTGAGTTATCTTCCCGGGCCGTCGCCAGCCAAGTATTGTCACCGTAAACGAGCTTAACTACTGTGTTCGGAATGGGAACAGGTGTACCCTCGTCACCATTAACACCTACTATTTCGTTGCACATTCCTGTGCAGCTTTGTTATTATACCATACCATCAGCCTGCTGTCAACATCTTTCTTGAAGAAATTTGGTGACCCGTGGGAGAATCGAACTCCCGTTTGCGGCGTGAGAGGCCGCCGTCTTAGCCGCTTGACCAACGGGCCATAACAGTTAGACTTCCGGTATCTCGGTTTCGCTGTGGACTCTCTCGAACCCACAGCGCACCGAATCTGGTACACCATCACGGGCTCGAACCGTGGACCCACTGATTAAGAGTCAGTTGCTCTACCAACTGAGCTAATGGTGCATACTTTCTTGTGTACAAGAAAGTATGCAAAGAAAACTTTACCTGCACACTTCGTGTGCTTTACTTTCTCATTCACAATCTGAAAGTGTAATTTATTTCTTTACACCCTCAAAACTGAACAATCCTACTCGCAAGCTATCTTTCGAGGTTACCTAACATTTAAGGTCAAGCCCTCGGCCTATTAGTATCAGTCCGCTCCATACATTACTGCACTTCCACTCCTGACCTATCAACCTTGTAGTCTACAAGGGGCCTTACTCCCGAAGGATGGGAACACTTATCTCGAGGGGAGTTTCACGCTTAGATGCCTTCAGCGTTTATCTCGTCCGTACTTAGCTACCCAGCTATGCCCTTGGCAGAACAACTGGTGCACCAGCGGTACGTCCATCCCGGTCCTCTCGTACTAAGGACAGCTCCTCTCAATATTCCTGCGCCCGCAACAGATAGGGACCGAACTGTCTCACGACGTTCTGAACCCAGCTCGCG
>OLRJ01003359.1_pt1 | contig 10655 bp, 9 predicted proteins | sample 1672741 | NCBI WGS metagenome assembly OLRJ01 (sample SAMEA3136719, study PRJEB25190) | human gut metagenome | biome: human gut; feature: human-associated habitat; material: faeces | place: Austria | collected 2013
CGGTGACGTAGGAACCGAGCACAGAACTTGAGTGCTTGCACCGGGGTAGTTAATTGATAAATTTGGGTAAATGACAATTTTGAATTTCACCTACATAGGACATTGAATATTGAAATTTATCTTCGTATCGTATTTTCATTAGTTCAAGATAGTTTTCAGCATGTAAAATCTCACCATCTAAATTTCCAAAATCTTCGGAAGAACTGATATTATATCTGATCATACTTGAAAGTTTATCGCAGATTTCCGGTATCTTTTCACACTCGGAAGTACTGGACATTGCTGAAATAATTGTCAGGATGTTATGAATAAAGTGAGGGTTCATCTGCGTTTGTAATGCATACATCTGGCACTGTATTTCGTTTACTTTGCTGGCCATTTCTTTTTCCATGGACAGTTTTAAATTTTTTATCAATTCGTTAAATGCATTATTTAACTGCCTTAATTCATCTGTTTCATCACAGATCACAAGAGGTATTTCCTGTAAATTCTTATCAACCTGTAATCCGGTTAACATTTCACACATCTGAACAATGGGCTCAGTTGTCCTCTGGATAATAATTTTTTGTGCTAAAATCATGATAGTAATTAAAGAAAAAAGTAGAAAGATTCCCCAGGTAAAAGTAGACATAAGACTATGAATCAGGCCTGTGTTTTTTGATACAATCAGAACTTTTATTCCATATTTTTCAGAGTCCCAGAGTTTACAGTACAATCCTCCTTGCAAATTGTTAGTTTGTCTCAGAAGTGTTTTTATTTCTGATTCTTTGCGATTACTTTGAAAGGAATATAGCACATGGTCATTTTTCTGATCTAAAACAAAACATTCCGTTTCTTTTCCAAGGAGTTTTCCAAGACGTGCGAAACTATCAATCTGAATTTGAACCTGTGCATATCCAAGACATTCGGAAGGTATTAACTGATAGTTTTTAATTTCACGCAGTACGGAAATTGTTGGTGATATTTCTCGCATGTAAGGATCAGAAGAATCGACTCGGAATAAACTGCCTTTTCCTTTTTGATCTGCGAAATAAGATTGTGTATCTGTAAAAATATCAGGGTTCGGACAATCTTTTTTCAAATATCCAAAATCCACAGCTTTTCCTACATAAGTGATATCCTGATTGGAATTAAATAAACTGATACGTTTTAGAATATTTTGCTTTAGCATATAAGAAACCAGATGTTGTTTTATAGTATAATCAACATCTGTATTTTCAACAAAATAGTTTTTTTCATCGTGATATTCCTGAAGTCCGCTGAATGCATCAATAATTTGATAATTTGCAGCAATTTGCAGAGCAATATCATCGGCAAGCCGAAGTGTATTGTCAATTTGAGTGGTGATTCCTCGAAGTTGAACATCAATTTGTTCTTCGAATTCTGCTGTGCTGGTTTTGATGACATAACTGGAAAATACCATAGTTAGTATGATAAATAGTATTAGCATAATGAAAATGCTGCGCAATAAAATTCTCTTTTGAAATTGATATTTCTTCAAGTCCTCACCCCTCGTGATTCTTAAAAGCCCCAGGGCTGTGTTTCTGTTTTTACTGTTTTTTCGCTTTCAATTGCCTGCTCAAGCATAAAAGATAAATAAGTATCCTGAAGTGCTTCGCGTAATGAATAAAATTCTGTTCCGTTTTCTGTGAAGTTTTTCATACATGCAAGGCAAGACGCTACGGCAATTTCATCATCGTTCATTCTTGCGGGATAAAAAGGATTTTGATAAACTTGTTTATCTAAAAATAGAATTCCCTTATGTGCCCATTCGCTATTATTATTTATGCCTACGTCTACTCTTTGGAGAGTTTGTTCTATTGGTTGATTGGAGGCATTTAGAAATCTTACAGTATTGTCATTAATTTCACCTCGAACACCACGAACATTCCAACGTCGTGTACGAATTTGTGAAAAATACTGTTCACCTTCAAAATCTAAAAAGGCGTTTTTTCCATTTTCAAATTGCATAAAAGCCCAGTCTCTGTCTTCCTGAATAATGGTTCCACTTTCATCAAAACCATTTCGACCATTGGTAGCAGTTACTTCTGACCAGAATTTTTTTCCCTGAATGATACAATTTTCGTATTTAATACCGAGAAATTTTCGGAATATGCTAACTGCATGATATCCGTGAAGTGCAGATAACATAACGCTGGAGGTTGTGCCTAAATAACCCTGCTTGATAATATCTAATATACTTGCGTAATAAGGCTGGAGGAAATATTGTTCTACGATTTGTACACGACCATTATATTTTTGGGACAATGTCCATAATTCATTTAATTCTGCGACATTTTTTCCAGGAGGTGTTTCGCAGAGTACAGGAATTCCTTTTTCCATTAATTGTACGAGATAATCCTTTGCAATTTCCCGTGGAACGCAGAGGACTGCAAAATCTGGCTTTTGAGAAAGTGCTTCGTCTAAATCAACGGTAGTAAAAATATGTTCCTTTGATGCAACTTCTTTTGCACGAGCCTCTGTACGTAATACACCGGCACATATTGAAAACTGTTCTGGTAAAAGTTTTGCAATCCGGTAATAAAAATCAGCTCTCCAACCATATCCAATAACCATATAATTTGCTTTCATCTGTTTTCACCTTATCCTTTCACAGCACCGGCTGTCATACCGGCAATAATATGTTTTTGAAGAATTATAAAAAAGATTAACATTGGCAATACGACCAGCATCAATGCAGCAAACACATATTGCCAGTCTCTGTTGTAGCGTCCAAAAAAGCTGTAAATTACCATGGAGATAGTTGATTTTTTTGCAGATCCCAAATAGAATAACGGAATCATAAAATTGTTCCATACATCAATAGCGGTAATTACAACGTTAGTTACCATGATTGGCTTTAAAATTGGAAATAATATCTTAATAGTCATTTGCCAAAAATTACAACCGTCCATTATGGATGCTTCATCGATTTCTCGTGGTACTCCCTTTACAAAGCTACAGAATGTCATAACAGTAAAAGGAATCCGCAATGAAATAAAGATACAGATTACAGAGAAAAAAGTACCACATATATGTAAATATTGCAACAAAAAGAAAATAGATGCGATCTGTAAGGTCAATGTAAGACCAAAGATAAAATAATAATAAATTCCCTGCGATAATTTGTCATTTCGTCTGGAAATGACAATGCCGGCTATTGCTCCCAAAAAAACGGAAATCACCGTTACGGGAATAGTAATAATAATACTGTTAAGATATCCCAGCCATATTTTTCCAGATTCCAATACATGAGTATAATTGGAGGAATGACCTCCGGTGCAGTGAAAGAATAAAAAAGAATAGAATATCTGTAAATCTGTGGTAGAATAATACTGTAGTCTGAAGGTAATCTGTACCTTTGGCTGCAGTATTATTTTTGTTACATTTTAGGAGGGTTTTATATTATGGAAAGACATGCGTTTGCCATGAAAGTGAAGGATGGTCAGATGAATACATATCGCCGGAAGCTTGGGGAAATCTGGCCGGAGCTTACCGGTTTTCTGGACAGAAACCAGATTAAAAATTTCAGTATCTGGAATGCAGACCAGCTGATCTTTGGGTATTATGAGAAAGCAGACGGTGCTGTGCTCAATGCAGAAGAGAAGTCAGTAAAGGACAGACTGACAGGGGAAATCCAGGATACTTTTCAGTGGATTTCTACTCCGGGAGAGGATATGCGTCTGATGTATCATAACTTTGGAGTTGTCAGGGAAAACAAGGAGCTGATCCGTCACAGGATGTTTATGACAAAGCTGAAGGATGGCTGCGAAGAAGAATATAAGGCGAGACATGACGGACTGATCGCACAGAGAGGGGATACTGTGGATCCGGGCCCGGACAGCAATTTCAGTATCTGGAGTGCAGGTGGATATATCTTTGGATATGATGAAATTGACACGACTATGGAGCGAGATGAGACACCGGAGGAGCGTGAGGCAACTGTAGCCTGGGAAACCAGACAGCTGGGGATCATGGACTGGATCACCAATGATGTAGACTGGATGACAGGAGAATGCCATCCTGCAAGCAGAAGGCTGGCATGGCACAATTAATAGTTTGTTCTCACAGACTTGCTTTATCACTTTAAATCGTGTATAATCTGAATTACGAATAAAATGCGGAAAGGAATACAGATTATGTCAAAACATATTACAGGACACACAGGATTATTATGTTTACTTGGAAGCCCGGTTGCGCACAGTGTTTCTCCGGAAATGCACAATGAGGCATGCGACCAGCTGGGACTTGATTATACATATCTTGCATTTGACGTGCCGGAGGAAAAAATGCCGGAGGCAGTCCAGGGACTGAGGACTATGGGTGTCAGAGGCTGGAATATTACCATGCCGGGCAAGAATATTATGTGTAAGCTGGCAGATAAGGTTTCTCCTGCATCAGAGATTTCCGGAGCATGTAATACTATTGTAAATGATAATGGTGTATTGACTGCATACACTACAGACGGTGTAGGATTTATGCGGGCAGTTGCTGAGAACGGTGTGGATATTATCGGCAAGAAAATGACACTTCTGGGAGCCGGCGGTGCTGCCACTGCCATTTTGGTACAGGCTGCACTGGATGGAGTTGCAGAGATTAATGTATTTAATGTGAGGGATGGATTTTTCTCAAGAGCAGAGGAGATCGTTGCCAAATTAAATGAGCGTACAAAATGTAAAGTAACACTTCACGATTATGAAGATCCGGAGGTTCTCCGTGGGTCTATCGCAGACAGCGCGATCCTGGTAAACGGTACTTCCGTAGGAATGGCACCGAACACAGACAGAACTATCATTACAGATACCTCCATGTTCCACAAGGATCTTTTTGTATTTGATGTAATCTATAATCCAAAAGAAACCAGACTGCTCCGTGAAGCAAAGGAGGCAGGTTGCAGAACCGGCAATGGTATGTATATGCTTCTGTACCAGGGAGCTGCTTCCTTTAAGCTTTGGACCGGAGAGGATATGCCGGTAGAAATTATAAAGGAAAAGTATTTTTCCTAAGGCTATGAGAGTAGATAAAAAGCGTCCATGAGGGCGCTTTTTATATGATACTGGTGAAATGGGATCCAGCGCCATAATATGTCACAGATTAAACACAATTTTCCCACACATTCAACACAAATCATCCCTATACTTAGAAACATCAAAAGGAAACAGAGAGTTGCAGTGAACAGACACTGGAACGGGTAATTGAGAATCAGGAGGGACTTAACCATGATGAATAATGATAAAAATAATGATAAAATCAGAAAAATTGTAAAGAAGGGTCTGACACTTAGCCTGTGTGCAGTTCTTGCAGGTGGTGTGGCAGCAGGAAGCTTTGAGGGATTCAGTGCACTGACAGGGGAGACTACCGTGCAGGCAGCAGATAAAAATGACGCAAAGCTTACTTATGCAAAATCAGAAAAGAAAGCAGATAAGGATAAAGAGGATTCCAAATCTGATGACAGCAAATCAGATTCCAAGAAGAGTGATACAGCAAAGGGAAGCCTGGATGTATCTGATATTGCAGCAGAAGCACTTCCTTCCATTGTATCTATCACAACAAAATCTGTTCAGGAGGTTCAGAACTATTACGGAATGTACGGAATGTTCGGATATGCTCCACAGCAGCAGGAACAGGAGGTAGAGGGAAGCGGTTCAGGTATTATTGTAGGTAAAAATGACGATGAATATCTGATTGCTACCAACTATCATGTAGTAGAGGGAGCAGATACATTATCTGTAGCTTTTGCAGACGGAACTGCAGCAGAAGCTACTGTAAAGGGCTTTGATGAGGAAAAAGACCTGGCAGTTGTAGCTGTATCCATTGATGATATTGACTCTGACACTCAGGATGCAATTTCTGTTGCCAAGATCGGCAGCTCTGATGATCTGAAGGTTGGAGAACAGGTAATTGCCATCGGTAATGCATTAGGATATGGACAGTCTGTTACTACCGGTATTGTAAGTGCAAAGAACCGCAGAATGGATTCTGATAATAATACAGTTACAGACGGCAGCACAGATGATTCAAGTACAGACGGAGTAAACCTGATCCAGACAGATGCTGCTATCAACCCTGGAAACAGTGGTGGTGCACTTTTGAATATGGATGGTGAAGTTGTAGGTATCAACTCTGCAAAGCTTGCATCCACAGAGGTTGAAGGTATGGGATATGCCATTGCTATCTCTGATGTAACAGATATCCTTGAGAATCTGATGAATGAGACAGCCAGAAATAAACTGGATGATGAAGACCATGGTGTACTTGGCATCAAAGGACAGACTGTAGATTCTCAGGCTGTACAATTATATGATATTCCGGCTGGCGTTTATGTGTACCAGGTTATGGATGGAAGTGCAGCTGAGAAGGGTGGCCTGAAGGAAAAATCTGTAATCACTAAATTTGAGGGAAAGACTGTCAGCAGTATTGAACAGCTGATTTCTTATCTGGCTTACTATGAACCAGGTGAGGAGGTTGAACTTACCGTACAGGTTCCTGGAGGTTCCGGATATGAAGAGGAGACTGTGAAGGTAACCTTGGATAAGAACACCACTGACGAAGACAGTGATAATAAGGACGGAAAGAAGAACGACAAGGATGCAGAGGATGAAGAATCTATAGAAGATGCATTTGGCGGTTCAGGGGATGGAGACTCTGAAGACCAGGAAGAGGAAGGCTCTGAGGAGGATGAGAATCCATTTATCAAATATTTTACTGAGCAGGGACTTTTCAGATAAAATATAATTGTTCAGGACAGGTAAGGCTGTGAGTGCAGATCTGTAGAAATAGTATTTTGAGCAAAAACATAGAAGAGGCATTTGTATGTAGGATATGTATATACGGATGTCTCTTTGTTGATTTTTTAACATGTTTTTTGCATATTTTTGGAGGCTCTGTACTTGTGAAGGAATATATGGTGTGATAAAATAAGACAACTGATAAAATAACAAAGATGTTTAAAGGACATTATAACAAATGTATAACTCGGAATGGGTTAATAAGTATTAAGGAGAAAGTCAAATGACAATCAAAGAGTGTTATGAACAGATGGGGGCAGATTACGAAGATGTGCTGGGAAGATTGAGAAATGAAGCACTGATCAGGAAGTTTGCAAAGAAGTTTCTGGAAGATGGAAGCTTTCAGATGCTGAAGGATGGTCTGGCAAAGAAGGACGGAGAAATGGCTTTCCGTGCAGCCCATACTCTGAAGGGAGTATGTCAGAATCTGGGATTTGATAATTTATATGAGCCAAGCTTTGATATTACAGAGAAGCTTAGAGGCAGAGATACAGAGGGCTGTGAGGAGCTTTTTGCAAAAGTAGAAGAGCAGTACAATAAGACTGCAGAAGCAATCCGCATGCTGGGGGACTGATTTACAGATGATGGAAAGTAAGGGCGCGATTTTTGATGTAGATGGTACACTTCTGGACTCCATGCCGGTATGGCATAATATTGGAGAGCTTTATCTGGAAAGTCTGGGAATTACCTGTGAAAAGGGTCTAGGTGATAAAATATATGCCATGAGCCTGGAGCAGGGTGCTTCCTATCTGCGCAAAGAATATCATCTGGAGAAGTCAGAGCCTGAGATTATTCATGAGGTGTTGAAAATCGTAGATGATTTTTACAGATTGGAAGCGCCGTTGAAGCCAGGAGTAAGGAAGGTTCTGGATTGGTTCAGAAATCATGGTATCCCAATGGCAGTTGCTACATCCGGAAACAGAGCACTTGCGCTGGCAGCTCTGGAGAGAACAGGGGCTGCAGAGTATTTTCAGACAGTGCTTACCTGTTCGGAGATTGGTGCAGGAAAGGATAAGCCTGAGATTTATCTGCAGGCAGCACAGGCTCTTGGGTGTAAACCGGAGGAGACACTGGTATTTGAGGATGCATTTCATGCGGCCTGTACAGCACGTGAAGCTGGTTTTCCTGTGATCGGAGTGTATGATGAAAGCAACCGGCGATTTGTTCATCAGATGCAGGAGCAGTGTATCTGTTACTGTGACCAGATGGAGGAATGCATAGAATTTTTAAATGCAGACGGTATTTACAGAGAATAAAATCTGTAAATGCCGTTTTTTCCTGCTGTTCGTATATATTCTGTCCACAGCAATAACAGGAAGACTAGGATTTTTTGCTGAACTATAGTAAAATAGGAAGTAAACAGTATGCGGAAAGGTATTGAGGAAAATGGAAGAAGAAAAAGAACAGAAGGTAAAAGAAAAGCTGTCATATTATGGTCAGGAGATAAAACGGGATGTGGGGAATCTGGTGAAATGGCTGTTTCTGGCGGTAGTGGTTGGCTGTGTCACAGGGGCAGCAAGTACATTATTCTCCTTTGCTTTGAAAGGGGTAACTGCCTACAGGAAAGCAAATGAATGGATTTTTCTTCTGCTTCCGGTGATGGGTCTGATCATTGTATTCTTGTATGAGAAAATTGGTAAGGAGGACGGAGGAACCAATCAGGTGCTGTCTACAGTCCGGTCTCAGGATGATGTGCCTCTTTTATCAGCACCTTTGATTTTTATATCTACAGCGCTGACACATCTGGCAGGCGGTTCCGCAGGAAGAGAGGGAGCTGCGATCCAGCTGGGAGGAAGTATTGCCAATCAGCTGGGACGGTGGATCCATCTGGATGAGGAAGATCGCCATGTGATCGTTATGTGTGGTATGAGTGCGGCTTTCTCTGCATTATTTGGTACACCTATGGCTGCAGCTGTGTTTGCACTGGAGGTAGTCAGTGTGGGTGTTATGTATTATACAGCTCTTATGCCCTGTATGATTGCTTCTCTGATTGCCTCTCAGTTTGCAGCGGGCATGGGTGTTACACCGGAATCCTTTCATGTGGTGGATATTCCGGCCTTGTCTTTGGAAACAGGACTGAAAATGGTGATAGTAGCTGTGGGATGTGCGGTTGTAAGCATTATATTCTGTATGGTGCTGAATGCTGTGGCAGGTCTGTATGCAAAATGGCTGAAAAATCCATACATCCGTGTAGTTGTGGGAGCGTGTCTGGTGATTGCAGTTACTCTGCTTCTGAGAACAGATGAATATATGGGTTCCGGTGCAGAGCTGATCGCTAAGGCAGTAGAGACCGGACAGACAGATACATTTGCATTTTTGTGGAAAATCATTCTTACAGCGTTGACCATGCGTGCAGGTTTCCGGGGAGGAGAGATTGTTCCCTCTTTCTGTGTGGGGGCTACTTTTGGATGTGTGATGGGAAACCTGCTGGGACTTTCTCCCTCAATCTGCGCAGCCTGTGGTATGGCTGCAGTATTCTGTGGGGTAACAAACTGTCCGATTACTTCTATATTGATTGCTTTTGAGATGTTTGGCTTCCGTGGAGTGTCCTTTTACCTGATTGCGGTGTCCATAAGCTATGCTGCTTCCGGATATTATGGACTGTACAAGAATCAGACCATTGTGTACTCAAAATATAAAGCAAAATATGTGAACAGGCACACAAGGGTCTGATCATGTAGCGAAGAGAAAGCTTTGATTTTATTTGTAGGAATTGACTAGGAGGAATTTACTTGGAAAAGTACAAGGAAAATATACAGGCTGAAAATCCTCTGGGCACAGCGCCAGTAGGCGGTCTGATCAGAAAATTTGCCATTCCGGCGATTATCAGTATGCTGGTTAGTGCAATGTATAATATTGTGGATCAGATTTTTATCGGACAGGGAGTCGGAATGCTGGGAAACGCAGCTACCAATGTGGCATTTCCGGTGACTACCATTGCCACAGCTATGGCACTGCTCCTGGGTATCGGCGGAGCTTCCAATTATAATCTGGAAATGGGGGCAGGACGGGAAAAAAAGGCCAGTGGTATTGCCGGGACTGCTCTTTCTTCTCTGGCGATCAGCGGTGCAGTTTTATGTGTGATTGTAGTGCTGTTTCTGAAGCCCCTTCTTACATTGTTCGGTGCAACGAAGGATGTTATGCCTTATGCTGTGGATTATACAGGAATCACAGCATTGGGGCTTCCGTTCTATATTTTATCTGTGGGAGGAAATCATGTTGTCAGGGCAGACAGAAGTCCCACATATTCTATGGCCTGCGTAACAGCAGGTGCAGTGATCAATACCATCCTGGATCCTCTGTTTATCTTTGGATTTGGATGGGGAATTAAGGGAGCTGCCTGGGCTACAGTGATCGGCCAGGTTGTATCCGGAATTCTGGTTGTAGTGTACTTCTGGAAATTCAGGAAAATGTATCTGGAAAAATCCATGTTGAAGCCACGGTTACATTATCTGAAAGTGATTACCGCCTTGGGTCTGGCATCCTGTATCAATCAGATTGCAATGGCTCTGGTGCAGATCGTTCTGAATAATATTCTGCGGTATTATGGGGCTGCTTCTATATATGGAAGTGATATTCCCATTGCCTGTGTTGGTGTTATTTCCAAGGTAAATCAGGTATTTATGGCCATCTGTATTGGAATTTCCCAGGGCTGTCAGCCAATCTGGGGATTTAACTATGGGGCAGAAAAATATTCCAGAGTGCGTCAGACCTATAGGTATTCTGTAACTGCCTGTACAGTTATTGCCACCGGCTTTTTCCTGTGTTTCCAGCTGTTTCCCCATCAGATTGTGGGAATCTTTGGCACAGGAAGTGATCTGTATTTCCAGTTTGCAGAGCGCTATCTGAAGATTTTTATGTTTATGA
>OLRJ01003368.1_pt1 | contig 10635 bp, 7 predicted proteins | sample 1672741 | NCBI WGS metagenome assembly OLRJ01 (sample SAMEA3136719, study PRJEB25190) | human gut metagenome | biome: human gut; feature: human-associated habitat; material: faeces | place: Austria | collected 2013
CATCGTCGCGAACGCCTGCCGAACGCCTGCCTCGCGGCACGCCGTCATCAAAACGCGCGTCGTCGCTTCCGCCTTGTCGTAATCGGGGACGGGGCCGTTCCACGTGTATACGCCGCCCGCAAAGAGGGTATCCGCTGAAAACCGCGCGTGCTCGGCGAACAGGTGGCGCGCCAGCGCGCCGTCCTCCGTGTAATAATCCCAATAGACGAGGTCGATGTCCTTCGGCGCGGCGGCGACGATGGCCTCGCTGAGCGTGCAGCCCGCCGGATACGCTGCGGTGCTGCCCGGCTGCGCCATATGGAAATACATGTCGCTCCACATCATCGCGTGCAGGCCGTGCTTTTTGAGGATGCCGCCGATCCGCGCCAGATGCTTCTGCATCAGCTCGCTCTGGGGTACATAGCCGTGCCTGTCCATGTATTTGCCGCGCCCCAGCCCGTAAGCCTCGTCCATGCCGATGTGGATGCGCCGCGTCGCAAACGGTCTGCTCGCGGCGACGATCATCTCCTCGATCAGCGCATACGTCTTTTCCTCGCCCAAAAGCAGCACGTCGTCCGTGTCGCGCACGTTCTCCATGCAGGGCCAGCGGAGCGCGCGCGCCATGTGCCCCAGCGTCTGGATGCAGGGAATCATCTCAATGCCCAGCGCGTCGGCGTATTGATCCAGCTCGCGCAGCTCCGCCTGCGAAAAGCGCCCGCGCAGGTAGCCGAAATACGGCCTGCCCGCCACCTCGTAGGTATCCTCGGTGTAGAGCAGCACCGCGTTGTAGCCCATGCGGCTCAGCCTGCGCAGGAAGGTCTTCGCGGCCGCCATCGTCGGAACGGCGTTTCGGGAGCAATCCAGCATCGCGCCGAGCAGGTCGAGCGAGGGCGTTTCCCGCACGCGGAAGGGGCGCTCGTCAAACCGCGCGGCGAGCATCGTCAGCCCGCGGAAAAATTCGGCGCGGCTCCCGCAGAAAATCGCGCCGCTCTCCGCCTCCGTCAGCACTTCCAGCGGCCCTTTTCGAATCGTCACGGCGACGGGGAAACCGTCTTCCGCGAGCGTCAGGTTCAAATCGGCCGCCTGCGCCCTCGTTCCTTCCATGATGTGGGCGATATCGCCCGTCAGGCGAATGGATGGCATTGGAAAACCTCCTCCTTCGGGGAATGATTTGACGTTTTTGCAAAAATACGAAACGTTCGTTTCTTTAATTATAGGGTTTTTGCCCCGTTCTGTAAACCGCGAAACCGCAAATCGCGAAAAATGCGGATTTTGCGCGGGCAGGTTTTATCTTCGCGAAAAAAGAGAAAAAAAGGAATAATTTAATAAACATAGAAATATATTACATAATAGGATGCTTCGACGGGCGCAGGAACAGGGGAGTGTTGCTATGCGAAGGGAAAAAGTCGCCGCCTTTTTCAGCGCGCTGGCGTGTGCCGCGCTGCTGATCGGCGGATGCGGCCGCGCAAACGCGGCCAAACGGGCGAAGGAGGACGACAGACCCGTTATCGTGGTCGGCAGCGACAATTATCCGCCCTTTAATTATGAGGACGCGAACGGCCTGCCGACGGGGATTGACGTGGATTTGGCGACCGAGGCCTTCGGGCGGCTGGGATATCGGGCGGCGTTTTTGGTCATCGACTGGGAAAATAAAAAGGAACTGGTGGAGTGCGGCGCGATCGACTGCATATGGGGCAGCTTCTCCATCGACGGCCGGGAGGCGCAGTATCGCTGGACGGAGCCGTACATGCTCAGCCGACAGGTGGTCGCGGTGCGCCGGGACAGCGATATTTATGCCCTTTCCGACCTGGCCGGAAAGCGGGTGGCCGTTCAATCCACGACGAAGCCGGAGGAGCTTTTCCTTTCGCACGCCGACCCGAGGCTTCCGGCGCTGCGCGAGGTGTTTTCGCTGCAAAACCGGGAATTGATCTATCCGTTTTTGAGCAAGGGCTACGCCGACGCCATTGCCGCGCATGAAACGGCGATTCTGCAGTATATGTCGGATTACCGTCTGGAATACCGCATTTTGGATGAGCCGCTGCTGACCGTCGGGCTGGGCGCGGCCTTCGCGCTGGACGATGCGCGCGGGCTGGAACAGGCGCTTTCCGATATCTTCGAGCAGATGCGGGCGGACGGAACCATGGAGGAGATCATCGGGCGGTATCTGGATGAGCCGCTGCGATACATGGAGGGGAAAAGCGATGAAGGCGAAATCAAAAGCTGACCGGCTTTCCGTTCGCCTCGTCCACATGGAAATTCTGCTGGCGCTGGCGCTGCTGGGCGTCGTGTTTCTGACGGCGGCCCATTCGGACACGGTTTCCGCGCGGCAGCAGATGGCGACGACCATTCGATACATCCAGGAACAATGCAACCGCTACAACCGCATTGAGCTGGCCAGCGAGACCAAGAGCCTGATGCGCGTGATGGAGAGCGTCGACCATATTGCCCGTCAGATGGCGGCGGACGGCGAAGAAAGCGCGCCGCTTTCGGAGTATGCGCAGATGGGATATGTCTCCGGGCTGATTGTGATGGATGAGACGGGGTTCGTTCTGTCGGATTATCACGGGACGGGCGAAGCGCCCCGGCAGCTTGGCGAATATCTGGATTCCCCCGCGCTGCTGGACGCGGCGCTTTACCCCGAAAAGCGCTACGCCACGCGCTTTGTCTGCGCGGACGGGAGCATGATTGATCTGGCCGCCGTCGGGCGGCGGGATGCGCCGGGCATCGTCGCGGCGTATTACCGAACGCCGGTGGAATATCTCGATGCGTTTCGGCTGTCCATCGCGCTGATGCTTTCGGGGTACAGCCCGGAAACGAGCGGCACGATTGTCGTCACCGGCGGCAGCAGGGTCGTGGCCAGCAACGACGAGACGCTCATCGGCGGCAACGCGGAGGAAATGGCGATTCTGCGGCAGATTCGTCAGGCGTACAGCAGCGGTGAGCTGGTGCGCGCGAGCTGGCCGGAGGATTCTTTTCGGCGGTATTACGGCATGATGGGGTGCGGGCGGAATTTTTACGTCTATGTGTATATGCCGGAAAAGACGGTGTTTGCAACGACCCCGCAGAGCATGCTGTTCGCGCTGATTTTCTATGCCGTCGTCCTCGCGTTCGCCAAGGCGGTTCGCTTTCGGACGGCGCAGAGCTATCAGGAGCGGCAGTATCGCGTGCAGAAGGAATACGCGGAGAAGCTGCGCGCCGCGAACGCCGAGCTGAGCGCCGCCGTGGATCAGGCGGATCGCGCCAACGCGGCCAAGACCAGCTTCCTTTCCCGCATGAGCCACGACATTCGAACGCCGCTGAACGGGATCATCGGTCTGCTGCAAATCGACGACGCGCACCCGAGCGACGTCGCGCTGCTGACCGCGAACCGGGAGAAGATGAAGGTGGCGGCCAACCATCTGCTCAGCCTCATCAACGATGTGCTGCAAATGAGCAAGCTGGAAAGCGGCGAAATCACGCTGGCGCACGAGCCGCTCGATTTGAACCGCCTTTTGCGCGATATTCTGACCATCGTGGAGCAGCGCGCCGCCGAGGCGGGCGTTGCGCTTGAATATGACAGGCGGCAATTCGAGCGGATGAAGCCCGACTGCGTATACGGGAGCCCGCTGCACCTGCGGCAGGTGTTTTTGAACGTCTACGGCAACTGCATCAAATACAACAAGGTCGGCGGCAGCGTGACGACGCTTTGCCAGAACGTCGGCGAGCGGGATGGAATCGTCACCTATCGCTGGGTGATCCGCGACACGGGCATCGGCATGAGCCGGGCGTTTTTGGCGCACATCTTTGACCCGTTCGCGCAGGAGCACACCGACGCGCGGAGCGTCTATCACGGGACGGGGCTGGGCATGGCCATCGTCAAGAGCCTGATTGACAAGATGGGCGGCAGCATCGAGGTGAGCAGCCGGGAGGGCGAGGGTTCGGAATTTGTGATTACCCTGCCCTTTGAAATCGCAGAGGAATTGCCCGAACCGCAGCAGACGGCATGGGAGACGGAGACGGCGGATGTGCGCGGCCTGCGCATCCTGCTGGCTGAGGACAACGCGCTGAACGCCGAAATCGTCAAAAAGCTGCTGGAGGATCGCGGGGCAGAGGTCGAAGCCGCGTCGGACGGGCGGCAGGCGCTGGAGGCGTTTGAAAGCCACAAGCCGGGCACCTACGCCGCCATCCTGATGGATGTGATGATGCCCAACATGGACGGGCTCGACGCGACGAGGGCGATTCGCGCGCTGGATCGTGCGGACGCGAAGGTCATCCCCATCATCGCGATGACCGCCAACGCCTTTGAGGAGGACGCGCGCAAGTGCATGGAGGCGGGCATGAACGCGCATCTGCCCAAGCCGATTCGAATCGAGCGGCTCGTCGCCGTGATTGCGGGGTTCTGCGGCGCGCGTCAGGCCTGAGGGGCCAGACCGTAGAAAAAAAGCTATTCTCCCCCGAAGGGGGAGAATAGCCCTTTCCGCAAATGAAAGAATCGCTGAATTTTTTGATTTTGCTCAATTCTTGTAAAGCGACAGGGAAAGCGGCGATCAACGCGCCTCAGAAACCGCGCGCTTAATTTGCAGGAGCAGCATCACCATGCTCACGCCCAGCAGGATGTGGCCGATACCGGCGACGCCGGAGATCGCCGCGGTCATCCCGGCGGAAAGCTCTGTGCCCAGCACCTGCGGAATACCGCGGACGACGAGCATGACGGCGGTCATATTCAGGCCGATGTGATAGGTCGTCAGCGTCCGCTTCGTCTTCGCGCCGGTGAAGGAAAAGCTCTTTTCCAGCAGAAGCAGCAGGAGAAAGAACACCATGCCCGGCAGGAAGTAGTGCGTGTGCACCACGCCGAGGGATGTTCTGGCGGTAAAGCCGTTGAACTTGGTGAACTCGCGGTAAAACACGCCGCCGACCATGGCGAGAAGAGCGTACAGCAGGGAAGCGTTCATGTAGCGTTTCATTTCCTTTTCCTCCTTGTATGAACGTGAATGTGTGATGTCGCTGATGTGTGCCGACGGATTATTTGCACTCCTTCTTCATCGCGAAGAAGCCGATCAGAACCGTCCACACGTAAGCGCAGGTCTTGGGGATCATCAGCATGCCGATCATCGGGACGGCGTCCGCCCAGAGCACGACCGGGATGTAGAAGCCGAAGCTGAGCACGATGGTCAGCCACATCCAGCGGAAGGCCGCGTCGTTATGCTCCTTCGCGCTGCGGTAGAACAGCACGATAATCAGCAGACCCAGCAGGGCGAAGGGAATGTTGCGGTAGATGCCCCAGGAGAGCGGAGAGGCGGCGCTGAGCCACTGGTTCTGCGGCATCATGCAGAGCGCGACGCGAACGGCGGAGAGCAGGTAGATGGAGGCGGTCAGGCCGCTTTTGCCCTTGATCTGGTAGCGCTGCCGCCAGACGTAGTAGAGCAGCACATAGAAGACGGTCATGGTGACGGAGGTGATCCACTTGCCGAGGCCGAGCGGCACGGTGTAGTTTTCAAGGCCGGTGGTGCACAGCGCCAGCGCGCGTGGGATCAGGTGGAAGGAGTCGCCGGCGCCCAGCACGACGGCCATCAGACCGAACAGGCGGAACTGCTTGCTGCCCTTGCTTCCGCGGATCATCAGAATACCGATGGTGATGACGGACACCAGATAGACGGCGTCAAAGATGGTTTCGATAACAGCCTGCATGATAATTTCCTCTTTTCTGATTTTTTGTTTTTGCAATAATTGAGCAAAAAGCAAATTCTGCACAAAACGCGGGCGCGCAATGCGCGCCTGCCTGACTCCCTCAGTCACGGCTACGCCGTGCCAGCTCCCTCGAAGAGGGAGCTCATTGTCAGGTTATTTTCCGACTAAGCAATAAGTTGCGCCGTACCCGTAGGGGTGCGCATTGCGCGCCCGTTATAAGAATTTGCGCAAAATTTCGGATTTGCTCATTTACTGTTTTTGTATGAATGGTTATCTCCGGCGGGCGGCGGATACCGCCTTGCCGAAGTTCATGCCGAACAGCAGCGTATGGTCTTTGACCTTCACATGGAAATCTCCTTTATGAACACTGTTCAGTTTGCGGCTAAGAAAATGCCCGCAGAGGGCTGAGGATTCAATAAAGCGTTCTGCGGACGATCTCCAGCACCGCTGAGGGGTCATAGTCCTGCCGAAGCAGAGCGGAGAGCGTCAGGGAAAACAGCACGTCGGCAAATTTTTCCGGGGTGAACTGATCCGTAAAAGCGTCGGGCCGGATTTTTTCATCCTGCCTGAGCACGTCGCACAGCCCGGAAAGAATGTGATGCCAGGTTTTCTGCATGCGCCGCTTTCCGTCGGACTTCTCTTTTCCCATGAAGCCGAGGGAATGGAGCGTGAAGAAGCCGGGGTATTGCTCGCCGCCGTAGGCCATGCGCTCGTAAATCCACGTCACGCAAACCTGAACGTCGCGGAACACGGCGTCGTTATCCGGGCGGTGAAAGATTTCGCACCAGACGCTTTCCACCGTAGCGCCGACCAAATCCGATTTGGAATCAAAGTAATTGTAAATCGAACCGACCGACACCCCGCAGGCCGCCGCGACCGAGCGGATGCTGATCGCCGACCAGCCCTGCTGCCGGATCATCTCGCGGCTGGTTTTCAGAATCTCCTCTTTAGAGGTCACGATTGTATTCATTGGGGCACCTCAATATGAACAATGTTCACTATCATTATACACAAAGTCTTCCCGATGTCAACAGGGAAAATCAATTTTTTGAAAAAAGATGAAAAGGCCGGCTCCGTGCGAAGCCGACCTTTCAAAAACGTATATGGGAACAGGAAAAATGCGCCGTCTTACGCCGGGGCTTTCGGCAGCTCGGCCGTCTTTTCGGCCGCGCCCTGCGCGATATGCAGCGTGAAGGTGAAGCAGCTTCCCTGCCCGGGCTCGCTGGTGACGCTCATCTCCTCGCCGAGGTGCTTCATAATTTCGTAAGCGATGGCGAGGCCGAGGCCGGTGCCCTTGCTGTGGTGGGATTTATCGACCTTATAGAAGCGGTCGAACACGTGGGGCAGATCCGCCGCGGGAATGCCCACGCCGGTGTCGCGGACGCGGACGCGGACAACGTCGCCCTCCGCGCAGGCGCTCAGCGTGACGACGCCGCCCTCCGGCGTATACTTGAAGGCGTTATCCAGCAGCGCGATGAGCACCTGCTGGGTGCGATCCGGATTGCCCCAAACGCTCGGCAGGTCTTCCGGCACGTCGTAGACGAAGGTCTGCTGATAGTCCTCGGCGTAGGCGGAATAGGTTTCGTGGATGAGGTTGAACAGCGGGAGCGGAGCAAAGACGCTTCGGGAGAGCGAGGCCGTGCCGCTTTGCAGGCGGGAGAGCTCCAGCATGTCGTTGACCAGCCGCGACAGGCGCATGGTTTCGCGCAGCACGACGTCATAAATCTGCTGCCGCTGTTCCTCGGTCTTCACCAGACCGTCGCGCAGCGGCTCGATCAGCGCGCGCATGGCGGTCAGCGGCGTGCGCAGCTCGTGGGAGACGTTGGCGACGTAATCGCGGCGGGTCTGCTCCAGCCGCTCGGCGCTGGTCACGTCGGAAACGATGCCGACGCAGCCGGTCACCTCGCCGCTTTGCAGCAGCAGCGGCGAAACGGAGATATGCAGCGCGACGTCGCCCTGCCAAACCGTCTTTTTGACGGCCTGCGCGGAGGAGAGCGCCTGATCGAACATGGCGAACACATCCGGCGCGGCGGCGCGCACATTGTCATCGGTGGATTGAAGGTTCAGCAGGCCGTAGACGGCGGGGTTAATCAGCGTGGTCGCGCCCTTCGCGTCCACGGCGATGATGCCTTCGGAAAGGCCGTTAATCAGGCTTTGCAGCCGGTTGCGCTCCATTTGCAGCGAGGAGATGGTGCTGCCCAGCTCGCTGGAAAGGTAGTTGAGCGCGCGCCCCAATTCGCCGTATTCGTCGTTGGAGCCGTCCTCCGCGCGGGCGGTCAGGTCGCCGCCGGCCATCGTCAGGGCGACGGTGCGCATGCGCGTGATCGGCCGCACCATGCGGGAGGCGAAAAACAGGACGACCGGGAGCATCAGTAGCCCGACCAACAGCAGCGAGAGCGCCAGCGTGTTGGTGAGCGCCTGCATGCCGCCCATGATCTCGGTCATGGATTGCGCCATGAACACCGCGCCGATGACTTCGTCCATGAATGTGATCGGAACGGCGACGACGACGAGGTTGCCGTTCATCACCTCTTCGGTGGAATCGGTCTCCGGCGTTTTGGCGCTGCCTTCGCTCAGGCCGTTCATCACGCTGGATGACCGGGCGGATTTGCGATGGCTCGCGCCGTCGGAGACGGTCAGATCCTCCATGCTGCCCACGTGCGTGGCGACCTCGCCGGAGAGCACCTGCGGCAGCATGGATTCGCTGAGCTTGGCGGGCAGGCGGCCGACGCGCCGCCCCTCGATCTGCTGGGTGCGGATGAGCGTGTCGCCGCTCGCGTCCACCACCCAGACCGTCGCCTCCCACTGGGAGGTGCTGCGGCCGATGAGCGGCACGAGGTAGGTGGAGGAAAGCTCGCCGCGCAGCGTGCTTTCGATATACCCGGCGATGATCTGCCCCTTGGGGATCAGGTCGCTGATCTTATTGCTGGCGAAAATCTGCGGCGAAACGGCCGTGTAAATGCCGGTAATCAGCAGCGCGAAGAGGATCACCGTGCCATAGACCAGCACCAGCACGCGCCGAAAGGAGGCGCTGTGCCGTTTCGGCCTGCCCGCCGTCATGTTTCGGCCTCGAACTTATAGCCCACGCCGTAGACGGTGATGATATCCCATTTCTGCCCCATCTCCTCGCAGGTGAGCTTTTGGCGCAGGCGCTTGATGTGGGTATCGACCGTGCGCGTGTCGCCGAAGAAATCATACCCCCAGATGCGGGAGAGGATCTGCTCGCGGTCGAACACGCGGCCGGGGTGGCTGGCCAGCAGATACAGCAGCTCCACCTCGCGCGGGGTGCAGGCGACGCTCTGCCCGGCGAGCTTGACGCTGTAACGCTCGGGCTGGATTTCCAGCGAGCCGTAGGTCAGCGTGGTCAGCTTTTCATCCTGCGCGGTATCCGGCGCGGCGCAGGTGCGGCGCAGGACGGCCTTGATGCGGGAGACGACCTCGCGCGGGCTGAACGGCTTGACGATGTAATCGTCCGCACCCATTTCAAGTCCCAAAATGCGGTCGATTTCCTCGCCGCGCGCGGTCAGCATGATAATGGGCAGCTGGCTGTCCTTGCGGACTGCCTGGCAGACCTCCATGCCGGTCATGCCGGGCATCATCTGATCCAGAAGCATCAGATCGTAATGCTCCTTTTTGATCATTTCCAGCGCCTGCTTGCCGTCGTAGGCGGAATCATGCAGAAAATCTTCATGATCCAGATAGAGAGAAAGCGACTGATGGACAATCGGGTCATCGTCGCAAATCAAAATACGCGTCGTTTTGCTCATGGCGATCACCTCATTCTTTACGGGGGATTTTGTGGGGCTTTGCCCCACGCCCCGGCAGGGAGCCTGGTTCCCTGCACCCTTCCTTCGTGTATCGCTTAGCGATACACGGATTTCATTCTCATTTTAGCGGATGCGAATGTCAAAATTGTGAAGCTAAGCGGAATAAAATACGAATTTAAAGCTGGAAGGCGCGTAAGCCACAGGTTCCCGCAGGGGGCGGAACCTCAATATCTTTCTTTTACAGCACCGGCAGCACCGCCAGACGAATGACGGCCTCCGCATAGGGCACGAGTTCCGCGTCAAAGGCTTTGGCGACGTCCGCGTCGCTGAGCACAATCGGCGGCTGGTCGCAGCTGGCGGCGCGCATGCCCCATCGCGGAAGCGGCGCGACGCGGGCGGCAAGCACGACGGAACCGTCCATGTGTTCCACCACGCGGATTTCCTCTCCGCCGACGAGCGCGACGGCAAAGCCGATTTCCGCGCTGAGCGTGTCTTCGTGTTCGACGGTTTTGGGCGCGTAGGCGAAGCGGAGCGGGCCGCGCGCGACGCTCACCGCCTGATGGAACGCGGGCAGTCTGCGAACGGCCATCGGCAGGGTCAACAGAATCTCGTCGCCATCCTGCCAGTCGCGGTTGAGGGTGACGAAACCGCCCGCCTGTGCGGGGAGAATCTCGCCATCCACGGCGACGGTCGCGCCGTTTGCCCATTCGGGAATGCGCAGATGAATCGGGAACGCCGCTTTCGTATCGGTATGAACCGTGATATGCACGCTGCCGCTGGCGGGATAATCGCTTTCCACATCGACCCGCACGGATGCGCCGGAAAGGCGGTAGCGCACCGAGCAGGGCGCATAGCCCATCGCGCACAGGCCGTCGTCGCGGGAGATCATCCACTGCGCCTGCACGAAGCGCGGCCACGCGCTCAGCAGCGAACAGAGCGCGTCGCCGTCTTCAAGGCTGAAAAGCCCGGCGTCCTCGCCGCACAGCGGGAAACGCGCCGCGCGGGAGAGCATCGCCTGATTGGCCTGCTGCATCGGCTGAACGCCGCGTCCATCCGGAGAGAATGCCGCGTCGATGGTGTTGTACATCAGGGTTTCCAGCTGATCTGCGCCGAATTCGCCGCCCGGACAGGCGAGCAGGGTTTCCAGCGACGCGGCCAGCTCGCACGCGCTGACCGCCGAAACGCCGCGGCTGGGATGCGTGCCGCCCAGCAGGGGATCGGC
>OLRJ01003374.1_pt1 | contig 10628 bp, 11 predicted proteins | sample 1672741 | NCBI WGS metagenome assembly OLRJ01 (sample SAMEA3136719, study PRJEB25190) | human gut metagenome | biome: human gut; feature: human-associated habitat; material: faeces | place: Austria | collected 2013
TACGGATGGAGAGACGGTGACGATCCCGTCAGGACTTCATTCCAATGGAATCCTTGCAACAATGGCAGGATGTAACTGTCTGATCGAGATGGAGGCTGCAAGAGAAGGAAACTATGCCGGGGAACAGGCAGAAGTTCTTCTTCTGTGACAGGACAGAAAGAATGAAAACACAGAAAAAACAACTGATACTGGCAGTGAGCGGAATCAAGAATTCAGGAAAGACAACACTGATCACCGCACTTTTGCCGGCATTAAAAAAAAGAAACCTTAATACGGCTGTGATCAAGCATGACGGCCATGACTTTGAAGCTGATGTACCGGGTACTGACAGCTGGAAGTATGCGCAGGCCGGGGCTGACGGAACCTGTGTATTTTCTGCGAAAAAGTATATGGTGGTCAAATATGCACCGGCGCCGTCTGTGGAAGAACTGGTTGGTGCATTTCCAGAAGTGGATGTGATTTTGCTGGAAGGGTTTAAGTATTCAGAATATCCCAAGATCGAGGTGATTCGAAAAGGCAATTCCGCAAGACTGGTATGTGATCCAAAGAATCTGCTGGGGATTGTGACTGACTATACGTCAGAGGAGCTGGAGTGGAAAAACACCTGTGGAATTCCCTTTTTCGGACTGGAAGAAACAGAACAACTGGCGGACTATATCATGGGTCAATACATCAGTTTGCAGAGAGGATGACAGGAAGAGCACAAATGAAAGAGTGGTGTAACAGGAATGACGAAAATATGCACGCAAAGAAGGGGGCAGCAGGGATCATGAATGTGGGGGCAGTGATTGTGGCAGCTCAGGATCTGGCGCAGGACAAAACCGGAAATGAAGAACTGGAAACCTTTCTTCCTATGCTTCCGATAGAAGGAACTACAGTGATCAAGAGAGAGATTAATACCTTACGAAAAGCCGGAATATCACCGATCATTGTGGTAGGTGGTTATCAGGCTGCGGTATTGAAAAATCATATCAGTCACAATGGAGTGGTTTTTCTGGAAGATCCGGAGTATGCCTGTCATGACTGGCTGGCATCAGCTGAAATCGGCATAGAAGCTGCTGTACTTTGTGACAAAGTAATATTGATTGCTGTAGAATTTCCGGCTTTCAAGGTAGAGACGTTGGAGCGATTGAAGGAATGCGATCAGGACACATGTCTGTATTATGATGGACAGCCGGGCAGGCTGCAGGTGAGAATCGGCAGTCATTTAACAGATGATATGGATGTGACGCATGGCAAACAGAATCTGGCAAGACTGGATACGGATGACTACGGCATTCTGTATGACATTACCCATCCAGATCAGATCGAAAAGGTGCGGGACTATATTCGTCAGCTCCGGGACGCCAGATCCTTAAGCCTGAAAACAAAAATCGTGTTATCCAAAACGGAAGATTTTTTTGGACCGGGACTGTTTCATCTTCTTCAATATATTGATGAGACAGGCTCCATACAGGCGGCAGCCAAAAAGATGGGGATGTCCTACTCCAAGTGCTGGAAGCTGCTGAACCGGGCAGAAGAGCAGATGGGTTTCTCTTTTTTGAACCGTTATAATGGAGGAAGACATGGCGGGAATTCCACAATTACAGAAGAAGGCCGGGAATTCATGAACCGATATCATGCCATGCTGGAAGACATGAAACGGATCAGTCAGAACTTCTTTGATATTTATTTTCAGGATTATCAGTGATTATATAAAAAACAGATCCCTGTTTGTCATAACATTGACAAAACTGACATGCAGGGATATAATTTCACTAGCGAGTGTTTTTTGAAAAAATAACGCGAAGGAGGAAGTTAACATGAATACTTGGAAAAAAGCAGGAGCTTTACTTTTAACTGGAGTAATGGCTTCTGGAATGTGTATGGGAGTTTCCGCTGAAGATCAGACAGACGTTGTTGTATTCGCAGCAGCATCTATGACAGAGACTCTGACAGAGATTCAGGAAATGTATAAAGAGGTGGAACCAAATGTCAATCTGGTATTTACTTTTGATTCTTCAGGAACATTAAAGACACAGATTGAGGAAGGTGCAGACTGTGACCTGTTTATCTCAGCAGCACAGAGGCAGATGAATCAGCTGGATATTACAGCAGATCCTTCTGTAAATGAAGATGGTCTTGATTTCATCGATGACACAACCAGAAGGGATCTTCTGGAAAATAAAGTCGTTCTGGCGGTACCAGAAGATAATCAGGCAGATATCCAGTCTTTTGAAGATCTGGGAACTGATAAGCTGAACCTGCTTTGCCTTGGCAACGAGGACGTACCAGTAGGTGCTTACTCAGAAGAGATCCTGACCAACCTGGGTATTCTGGAGCAGCTGGAAGCAGACCAGAAGATTACTTACGGATCGAACGTAAAGGAAGTTACCACACAGGTCAGCGAAGGCAGCGTTGACGCAGGTATCATCTACGCTACAGATGCTTACTCAGCAGGGCTGACAGTTGTAGATCAGGCTGACAGCACACTTTGCAAACAGGTTATCTACCCTGTGGCAGTATTAAAAAATGCAGCACATGCTGATGAAGCGAAGGCGTTCCTGGATTATCTGACTACAGAGACCAGCGCTGAAGTATTCGAATCAGTTGGATTTACCATGGTAAAGGCTGATGACGAAGAAGAGACAGAAGCTGTATCTGAAGCAGAATCTGAGACAGCTGCAGAGACAGAATCTGAAACAGAAGCTTAAGAAAAGATATGGAGGGAAGAATAGATGGATTGGTTTCCACTGTATAATTCACTTCGTATTGCGGTGATTTCCAGTGTACTGGTATTTTTCTCCGGAATCTTTGCAGCTTACTATATCGCAAAGCTGCATCCGGTGGTGAAAGGTGTGCTGGATGTGATTCTTACCCTTCCAATGGTATTACCACCCACAGTAGTAGGATATTTCATCCTGCTGCTGCTGGGCTCTAAAAGACCATTTGGAATATGGTTCTACAATACTTTTGGGACTAAGCTGGTTATGAACTGGTATTCAGGCATTTTTGCTGCTACCATCGTGGCATTTCCACTGATGTATCGTACCGCACGTGGTGCTTTTGAGAGTTTTGATGAGACCTTAAGCTATTCTGGTCAGACACTAGGTTTATCCAATACATATATTTTCTGGAAAGTACGCATGCCGGCATGCCGTCAGGGAATTATGGCAGGAACCGTTCTTGCCTTTGCAAGGGCACTGGGAGAGTATGGTGCGACCAGTATGGTGGCCGGTTATACACCAGGAAAGACAGCAACCATTTCTACCACCGTATATCAGTTGTGGAGAACCAATGACGATTTGCTGGCATTTAAGTGGGTGATGGTAAATATTGCCATATCGGCAGTCGTACTTCTGGCGGTAAATATGCTGGAAAAGAAAAATACTGCCGGGAAAAGATCGGCGGGATAGGAGCGGACGAAATGAGACTTTATGTAAAAATAAAAAAGGATTTCGGAAGCTTTATTCTGGATACGGAATTTGAAGCAGATAAGGAAGTGCTGGGAATCCTGGGAGAATCCGGCTGCGGAAAAAGTATGACCCTTCGTTGTATTGCTGGTGTGGTGACACCGGATGAAGGACACATTGAACTGGATGGAACCGTCTTTTTTGACAGTGAGAAAAAGATCAATCTGAAGCCTCAGGAGCGTCATGTGGGGCTGCTGTTTCAGAATTACGCCTTATTTCCGAATATGAATGTAGTACAGAATCTTCAGGCAGGACTTCGGGGACAGAAGCTGGGAAAGGAAGAACAGCAGAAGCGCATTGCAGAGATGATCGATAAGTTTTATCTTCAGGGACTGGAACGTCACAAGCCGTCACAGTTGTCAGGCGGACAGCAGCAGAGAGCAGCACTTGCCAGAATCCTTCTGACCAGACCGAAGCTGCTCATGCTGGATGAACCTTTTGCAGCATTGGATGAGTTCCTGAGATGGAAACTGGAACTAGAATTGGAAGATGTACTGAAAGAATTCGGTTCTACCACACTTTTTGTATCGCACAATCGGGATGAGATCTATCGGATCTGCGACCGGGTATGTGTGATGAATCAGGGAAAATCCAGTGAACCGGTACCGGTAAAAGAATTGTTTAAGGCACCGATATCAAGAGAAGCAGCGTACCTCTCCGGATGTAAGAACTTCTCAGATGCGACCGTAGCAGAAAAAGGGGAAGTCATGGCGCTGGACTGGGGGATTACATTGAAATGTGATACTGCAGGAAAAGAAGATTCCAACAGCGTTGGCGTGCGCAGTCATTTTATACATCCTGTGAGTGCTGATAAAAAGGATAGTATGTCAAATGTATTTTCCTGCAAAATAAAACGAATCATAGAAGATGTATTTTCTTATATTTTAATTGTGTCACCCAAAGAAGGTGCACAGATTCGTGTGGATGTATCCAAGGAAGAATGGCTGGATTATCGGAAACGGATGGACGGAGACGAGATATTCATCGGAATCGAAGAGAAAGATATTATGTTGTTAAAATAAGCAAAAGACTAAATCATAACAGATGGTTTAGTCTTTTTTGCCTATTATTTGATATCCAGTTCCGGTGGTTCATCCAGATGTTCAGATACATATTTCCCATTTTTCTTCCGCTGTCGGACACATTCGGTCAGCAAGTACTCGATCTGTCCGTTGACGGAGCGGAAGTCATCTTCTGCCCAGGCAGCGATAGCATCATATAACTTGGCAGAGAGACGTAAGGGAACCTGTTTTTTCTTATTGTCTTTTTCAGCCATTAATACAGACTTCCTGAATTGACTATCGGCTGGGCGTCATGATTTCCGCAGAGAACGACCAGAAGATTCGATACCATGGCTGCCTTACGTTCTTCGTCCAGTTCTACCACGTCTTTTTCACTTAACTGTTCCAGTGCCATTTCAACCATGCCCACGGCACCGTCTACGATCATTTTTCTGGCATCGATAATAGCAGAAGCCTGCTGTCTCTGAAGCATCACGGCTGCGATCTCAGGCGCATAAGCCAGATAAGTAATACGGGCTTCGATGATCTCCAGACCTGCATCGGCGACCTTTTCCTGAATTTCATTACGGATTCGCTCTGCCACAATCTCGCTGGAGCCTCTCAGGCTTCCTTCGTCTGCAATGCCGTCACCGGTGGTGTCTACATCCGGTGCAGTGTCATATGGATAGAGACGGACAATATTACGCAGAGCGCTGTCACATTGAAGCGACAGATATTCCTTGTAGTTATCTACATGGAAAACGGCCTTTGCAGTATCTACCACCCGCCAGGTAACAGCAATGCCGATTTCCACCGGATTTCCCAGACAGTCATTGATCTTCTGACGGGAATTGTTCAGAGTCATAACCTTCAGAGAAATTTTCTTATTACTCAGTGAGGCGTCAGAAGAACTGCTTCCACTTAGAAGTAATGTGGAAAGAGAAAGATTTTTCTGTGCACTGGTATCTACATCCCCACTCTGACTGAGCTTTGTCTTAGAAGCTGGGTTCACACTGACACAGAAGGGATTCACAAAGTAGAATCCAGGCTCTTTCAGGGTGCCAATATACTTTCCGAATAAAGTCAGTACCAGTGCTTCCTGCGGTTTTAAGATACGAAGACCTAAAAACAGGATCCATCCCAGTGCCATCCAGGCACAACAGATTACCAGACCTACAACTGGAAAGACCGGAACGGCACCTTTTGCCAGTGCGATGCCACATCCGATACAGCCACCGATAGCAAGAGCATAGAGAAAGATGGTAAGAATCATTACCAACATGCCATTCTTTTTGGTTGATAAAATTTTTTCTGTCATTGTACGTTCCTCCTTTGGAATCACAAAATTATTTGATATCAGAATGATATCACTATAATATTTACCAGTCAAGGAAAAGTTTGACAGTAAAAAAAGATTTCTATATAATAAATCCCTGTGAATAACTACACGACAACAAAAGGAAGTGACTACATGGAAATTGTTAAGACTTATGGACAGACAATTGAAAAATTAAGTGAAAAAAATCCAGATCGTGCACAGAAGCTTTTGAAGCTGGGATGGCAGGCGCAGAACCTGAAGTTCCGTTTTTTCCCCAATAAGCAGCTCCTGCCAGCAGACCGATATCTGGCAGAACTAATGATGGATACCATGATTGCACCGTTAAAGGATCCGGAGCATTCAGCTATTGTCAGTATTTTTACGCCCTGTGAACTGCTACAGGAAGTGGGATTGCATCCTTACAATGTGGAAGGATTTTCCTGTTATCTGACAGCCTCAGCGGCGGAACGTGCCTGTCTGCAGCAGGCAGAGAATCAGGGCATTTCTGAGACACTTTGCAGCTATCACAAGGCTTTCCTGGGAGCGGCGCAGAAAGGAATCCTGCCAAAGCCAAAGTGCATTGTATATACGAATCTGACCTGTGATGCTAATCAGCTGACCTTCCGGACACTGGCAGATCTTTATCAGGTTCCGGCATTTGCCATTGATGTACCGATGGAACCAACAGAAGAGAATATAAAATATGTGGCTGATCAGCTGCGGGAATTATGTGTTTTTCTGGAACAACATACAGGAAGACGAATCGAGGAAGCGGCGCTGAGAAAACGGACGGAGCGAAGCAAAGAGACTCTGGAAAAATATCGAAAGTTTCAGGAAGAGCGGGCCGGGAAGTATGTGCCGGCTGATCTGGTGACACCGCTGTATGCCGGAATGACCAATAACCTTCTGCTTGGAACTCCAGAAGAAGCAAGATACGTAGATCGGCTCTTAAAAGACATCAAACAGGCAAAGCCGAAAAAGGGAACACGTATTTATTGGATGCATACGATACCGTTCTGGTCAGAATCAGTAAAAAATGCTTTATTGTTAAAAGAGGAAGCGCAGATTGTAGGATGCGAGCTGGCGGAAGTCTGCGAACCGGACTTTGATCCGTCTTATCCATATGAAGCCATGGCAAGACGAATGGTTTTTCACAGTTTAAATGGCAGCGCTTTTCGAAGAATCGAAAATGGCATCCGCAATGCCAGAAGAGCAGGAGCCGATGGTGTGGTCTGGTTCGGACATTGGGGGTGCAAGCATACTCTGGGAGCGGCTCAGCTGGCAAAGAAGAAGTTTGAAGAAGCAGGCATCCCACTGTTAATCTTAGATGGGGACGGATGTGACCGCAGCCACGGAGGAGAGGGGCAGACTGCTACCCGTCTGGAGGCATTCTTAGAAATGCTGGGAGGTGAAGCACATGAATAAGACTTATTATGTATGTAAATATACTCCGATAGAGTTGCTTCAGGCTTTTGGCGGAGAGTGTGAGATCTTTAATCATATGCCGGAAGGATTTGACCTGGCAGATCAGGTGGCTCATCCGAATATCTGTGGATTTGGAAAGGCATTGCTGGAAGCAGTGCTGTCTTCCGGAATTCGGGAGCTGGTACTGGTGAACTGTTGCGATACCATCCGCAGTGTCTATGATATCCTGCTGGACAGTGGAAAACTGGACTTTCTGTATCTGCTGGACCTGCTTCACTGTGACAGTGCCTGCAGTCAGGAACGGATGGCACTGCAGCTGAAGAATCTGGCAAAGGCCTATGGCGCCTATAAAGGAACTGAATTTGATGAACAGGTATTTCGAGCTTCATTCCAGGAAAAAGAGAAAGTGTTGACACCTCATATCGGAGTCTTCGGTGCCAGAATGGGCGCAGAACTTTTCGAGATGACGCAAAGTGCAATGCCTCTGCCTGTAGAAAATGAGACCTGTGTTCACAATCGTTCTGTTGGATATGCCCGGCTGCCGGAGGATGGAGACTTTGATGCTTTGATGAGCTGGTATGCAAAAGAACTGATGGGGCAGATGCCGTGTATGCGTATGAATGACCCGACAGGAAGAAAGAAGCTGTATCAGGATCCGTCATTGAAAGGTATCATTTATCATACGGTAAAGTTTTGTGATTTTTACAGCTTTGAATATGCAGATATAAAGAATCACACAAATGTGCCGATTCTGAAGATCGAATCGGATTACACGATTCAGAGCAGCGGGCAGTTGCTAACCCGTCTGGAGGCGTTTGCGGAGAGCCTGGATACCGGAAGTCTGACAGAGAAAGAAGACAGAAAAGAGGAACATAGAATGGGAAAAGGATATTTTGCTGGAATTGACAGTGGTTCTACCAGTACGGATGTAGTGATTCTGAATAAAGAGAAACAGATTGTGGCAGATATCATTCTGCCGACCGGGGCAGGCGCAGCCATCGGGGCTGAGCGTGCTCTGGAAGAGGCACTCAAGAAAGCCGGGCTGAACAGGGAAGATATTGATGCTATGGTCACCACGGGATATGGAAGAACTGCGATCCAGGATGGGGATAAGAGTATCACAGAGATCACCTGTCATGCCAGGGGAGCGCATTTCCTGGATCCTTCTGTGCGGACAGTTATCGATATCGGCGGACAGGACAGCAAGGTCATCCGTCTGGACGAACAGGGAAATGTAGTAAACTTTGTCATGAATGATAAATGTGCGGCAGGTACCGGGCGCTTCCTGGAAATGATGGCCAGAACCATGGAGATGGGACTGGATGAATTAAGCAAACGTGGACTGGAATATCAGGAGGATATCACCATATCCAGTATGTGCACGGTATTTGCAGAGTCTGAAGTAGTGTCTCTGATCGCACAGAATAAGGCAACGGATGATATCGTGCATGGACTGAATAAGGCAGTAGCAGCCAAGACAGCGGCACTTTCCAAACGTGTCAAAGGAGAAGAGCGCTATATGATGACTGGCGGCGTATCAAAGAATGAAGGTCTGGTGAAGACACTGGAAGAAAAGCTGGGGACGAAGCTGGTGATCAGTGAAAAAGCGCAGCTGTGTGGTGCACTGGGGGCCGCACTTTTTGCAGCTGATCTTGGTTAGACGAAGACTTTCATACGGTCTCTTCTGGCAGCACAGATCAGGGTCAGGTGATATTCTTTTGCCAGTTCAATGGCTTTGAAAGTAGGAGATGCTTTACTGGCCAGTATCGGTATACCTGCCTGGATAACTTTCATGGCCATATCTGTAGGAATACGGCCGCTGGAATAGACCATGCACTGATGCAGATCAATGTTATGGCGAAGTGCATAACCGATGACCTTGTCCAGAGCATTGTGACGACCGATATCCTCGCAGGAAAACAGAATCTGATCTTCTCTGGCAAGAAGACAGCTATGGGTGGCAAACGTAATGCTGTGAAGAGGAGAACCATCTGCAAAAGCATCGGCCATATGGAAGATCCATTCTGGTTCCCAGTGGATCGGTGTAAGAATCTCTGGCTCTCTGGCAGAGATAAAATAATCGTTCAAAATATGATTACCGGTACAGCAGGTCGGTGTGATCTCCACATAAGAATCAGAGGTGGACACATCCGCACCTGCTGTTTGCTTCAGGTAGACTTTGGCGCGCCTGCCGTATTCACAGATATAGATATGCTCCACATCGTCTGCCGAAGTAATGAGTGCCTCGGTCAGAAGCCTCCCCAGAACCAGTTCAGCCAGGTGCTGTGGCAGGCAGATCAGCTTCATGGTCAGGCGGTCATTAACAAAAACATCCATAACATGTTCGTTCAGCACCTGTTCTTCTTCAATACAGATTTTCCCGTCTCTTCCAATATATTGGTATTCTTTTTTTTCCAGTAAAGACAGATTCTGGTATTGTTCGTTAATATACATAATTTCTCCAATCAAAAAAGATATTCTTTTATTCATGTTTGCTATGTGGTATGATAGATACAGTATAACAGACATCTCACTGTTTCGGAAGAGAGAATCAGGGGATGAAGGAGGAAAATCAAATGGGAAAGATTATGGCGGTCAATATCAGTGAAAAGAAGGGCACGCAGAAGAAAAATATACATAGTGCCAGGCTGATTGAAGACTTTGGAATTGAAAAGGATGCCCATGCAGGAAAGTGGCACCGTCAGGTGAGTCTTCTTTCTTATGAAAAGATTGAAGAGTTCAAGGCAAAGGGAGCACCCATTGATGATGGAGCATTTGGAGAGAATCTGATCGTAAGCGGATATGATCTGAAGGCTTTGCCGGTAGGAACCAGACTGCGCAGCGGGGAAGTGCTTCTGGAAGTAACACAGATCGGCAAGCAGTGTCACAGCGGATGTGAGATTTACAAGATCATGGGAGACTGCATTATGCCAAGAGAGGGGATTTTTACCAGAGTACTTCATGGCGGCGTTCTGACAGAAGGTGATGAGATTCATGTAGAAGAGCAGGCAGGTGAGACCGATGGAGAATAAGCTGAATCATTTTGATCAGAAGGGGAATGCAGTGATGGTGGATGTATCTGGAAAAATACCCACTTCCAGAACTGCCATAGCAAAGGGAAAGATTCGTGTCTGTCAGGAAGTCATGGATGCAGTGAAGCAGGGAACTGTGAAAAAGGGAGATGTGCTGGGAGTAGCCAGAGTGGCAGGCATCATGGCAGTGAAGCAGACGTCTCATCTGATTCCTATGTGTCATCCACTGATGATCCAGAAATGTTCGGTAGATTTTGAACTGGATGAGGAACGCCTGGAGATCACTGCAATTTGTACGGCGAAGACGGAAGGACAAACCGGAGTAGAGATGGAGGCACTGACCGGAGTGAATGTGGCGCTTCTGACGATCTATGATATGTGTAAGGCAATTGATAAGTCT
>OLRJ01003375.1_pt1 | contig 10625 bp, 8 predicted proteins | sample 1672741 | NCBI WGS metagenome assembly OLRJ01 (sample SAMEA3136719, study PRJEB25190) | human gut metagenome | biome: human gut; feature: human-associated habitat; material: faeces | place: Austria | collected 2013
GGGGCGTGAAAACTGCAACCAAAAGCTACAGCAGCATCTTGCGAGCAGCCTCGAGCGCATCATCGATGCCCGCGGCGTTCTTGCCACCGGCCTGCGCCATGGCCGGCTTGCCGCCGCCACCACCTTGCACGCAGGGGGCGATGGCCTTGATGACGGCGCCGGCGTTGAAGCCGGCATCGACGGCCTCGGGGGTGCCTGCAGCCATCAGCACGGCCTTGCCGTCCTTCTCGCCGATGAGCACGCATGCGCCGGGCTCGGCCATGCGGGCGGACAGGACATCCCAGCCGTTGCGCAGGCCGCCTGCATCGGCGATCTTCACACGGGAGATGACCACGGGGTAGCCGGCGGCGGACTTCACGGCGGAGCCGACGAGCTTGGTGATGTTGTCGTCGGACACGATGCCCTTGGTCTGCTTGGCCTTCTTCTGGAACTCGCACAGCTGCTTGACGTTTGCAGCGGTGCGCTCGGACACATCGAACAGCGGGACGCGCAGCTCTTCGGCGGTTTCCTTCAGCTCTGCCTCGACCTTGTTGATGTAGTCAAGGGCGCCGTAGCTGGTGACGGCCTCGATGCGGCGCACGTTAGCGCCCACGCTGGTTTCGGACGTGATCTTCATAATGCCGATCTCAGCCGTGTTGGCGACATGGCAGCCGCCGCACAGTTCGCGGGAGAACCCGCCGCACTCGACGACGCGCACCTGATCGCCGTACTTCTCGCCGAACAGGGCGGTGACGCCGCTTTCGCGGGCCGCGTCAAGCGAGGTCTCGTAAATGTTGGTGGGCGTTGCGGACATGATGAACTCGTTGGCAACGCGCTCGACCTGCGCCAGCTGCTCGGCCGTGACCGCAGCGAAATGCGTGAAGTCGAAGCGAAGGCGATCGGGACCCACATAGCTGCCGGCCTGGGAGACATGCTCGCCGAGGACCTGACGCAGCGCGGCGTGCAGGATATGCGTGGCGGTATGGTTGCGCGTGACGCGTGCACGACGATCAGCATCCACGGAAGCCGTGACGGCAGCGCCCTGGGAAAGGGTGCCCTCGAGCACCTTCACCACATGGCAGACGAGGCCCTTCTCAGGAGCCTTCGTGTCGACGACCTGAACCTTGACGCCCTCGGCCTCGATGACGCCCATGTCTCCCACTTCGCCGCCCATCTCAGCATAGAACGGGGTCACGTCCAAGACCGCTTCGCCGGTCTGACCGACCTGCAGCTCGCTCACGCGCTCGCCGTCGGCGATAAGCGCGCTGACCGTAGCCTGGGAGGAAAGCTCCTGATAGCCGACGAACTTCGTGGCGCCGAGCTCCTTGAGCAGCTCGGCATGGATGCCGCCGTACGTGGACCATGCCGCCTCAGCGTCCTTGACGTTGGCCGCACGGGCGCGATCGCGCTGCGCCTCCATGCAACGCTCGAAGCCCTCCATGTCCACGACGACGCCGCGCTCCTCGCACAGCTCGCGCGTGATGTCCACGGGGAAACCGTAGGTGTCATGCAACGTGAACGCCTGCTCGCCGGGAAGCGTGGTGCCCTCGAGCTTGTCGAGGGACTCGGACAGGAACGCGCGGCCCTGGCGCAGGTTGGCGCCGAAACGCTCCTCCTCGGACAAGATGATGCCGCGGATGAGCTCGCGGTTGTCGATGATCTCAGGGTACACGCCGCCCATGAGCTTGACCAACTCGTCGACGTACTCGTTGAGGAACGGCTTGTCCAGGCCAAGCATATGGCCCTTCATGACGGCGCGGCGCAGCAGGCGGCGCAACACGTAGCCGCGGCCCTCGTTGGATGGCAGGATGCCGTCGGCGATCATGAACGTGACCGAGCGGCTGTGGTCGGCCATGATGCGCAGGCACAGGTCGGCAGCCTCGTCCTTGCCGTACTCGACGCCGGCCAAGCGCTCGCCCACGCCGACCAGACTGCGAAGCACGTCGGTGTCGTAGTTGTTCGTAACGCCCTGCATGATGGCCGCCATGCGCTCAAGGCCCATGCCAGTATCGATGTTCTTGGTCTTAAGCGGGGCCAGCGTGCCATCTTCCTGGCCGTCGTACTGGGTGAACACGCAGTTCCAGTACTCCAGGAAGCGGTCGCAATCGCAGCCCGGCTTGCAGTCGGGGCTGCCGCAACCCACTTCGGGGCCCTGATCGAAGTAGATCTCGGAGCACGGGCCGCACGGGCCGGTAGGCCCGGCGCGCCAGAAGTTGTCGTCCTCGCCCAAACGGGAGATGTGGTCTTCGGCCACGCCGAGCGACTTCCAAATCTCGATGGTCTCGTCGTCGTCCTCGAACACGGTGAAGTACAGCTTGTCCTTCGGAAGGCCGAGCACCTCCGTGGAGAACTCGAAGGCCCATGCGCACATCTCTTGCTTGAAGTAGCAGCCGAAGCTGAAGTTGCCCAGCATCTCGAAGAACGACAGGTGGCGAGCATCGCCGATATTGTCGATGTCGTTGGTGCGCACGCACTTCTGCACCGTAGTGGTGCCGATGTATGCGGGGTCGAGCTCCTTCTGGTGCAGGAAGTAGGGCTTGAACTGCACCATGCCCGCGCTAGTGAGCAGCAGCGAGGGGTCGTCGGGGATGAGAGAGGAGGACGGCATGCGTTTGCAGCCCTTGCTCTCGAAGAACTTCAAGTACTTCTCGCGGATCTCCGCGCTAGTCATGTACTCCATGTGCCTGTCTTTCTAACTATGCCTTGCCATAAATCGGCGCGCGTGCGCCCTATTGCCGATCGCCGTCGCGACGTTGCTCTTTGCCGCGACCCACCTTCGGAAGGGAGAAGCCCGTCGAAGCGTCCGGATGAGGGGACGTTGCATCGGCGATGGGGTCGAGCGATCCGTCGGATCGGGGCGTGCCCTGGAAGAACACGCCGTCCTCGGCAACCAGCTGGCGCCCGGTTTGCTTCTCGAAATAATACACGAAAACGGACTTCATAACCGCCACGGCGGGAATAGAGGCCAGCATGCCCACAAGCGAGCCGGTGAACCCGCTCATGGCCCCGCCGATCGCGCTGCCCGCAACCAAGGCGATAAGGGTGAGCGCCGGATGGATGTCAACCGATGACGCCATGATCTTCGGAGAGACGAACGTATACACCACCTGCTGGATGATGATGGTGCCCACAAGCGCCACCAGGGCGATCCACGGGCTGACGAACACGCCCACAAGCGCCGCCAGCGCACCGCCGAGCCACGGGCCCACAATGGGGATGATGTTCAAAATGCCCGCGATGATGCCGAGCGCGGCGTAATTGGGAATGCCCGAGACGGCGAACAGCACGCCGCACGCCACCCCGATAACGCCGCACTGGATAAGCGTGCCCTTGATATAGCCGCCCATGACGCGCGTGAACGTGACGTGCAGCATATCCATGGTCTCGCGATGGGAAGGGCCTGCCAATCGCATGGTCTCGCGACCGAGCGCGGGAAGCTCGATGAGGATCCAAAACGCTATGACCAGGGCGAAACCCACCGCTATGCCCGTGTTCACCACGCCGGCGCCGATGGCGACCACGCCCGTGGCGCTCTGTCGCGCCACATCGGACGCCGCTGAGCCCATAGAGGACAAGGCCTCGTTCATATAGGCTTGCACCGTGTTGTTCTGGAACACATCGGAATAGCGAGCGTACACGCCGTTGGCCCAGCCCATGAAGTCGTTGATGTAGCCGGGGATGCTCTGCACCAGGTCGGTGAACTGCTCGCCGAAGCCGAACGCCGGGGAGAGCATAAGGAAGCTGACGATCGCCAACACGGCGAACATGAGCAGATAGGCGATGCCCGTTCCCGCCGGGCGCGGCACGCCCTTGGATTCCAGCTTGTTCACCGTGCCGCGCAGGCAGAACACGATGACCAGCGTCCAAAGCAAGATGCCGATCGGGACGCTGAGGATGTTGATGAGGTAGACCGCTGCGCCTGTGAGCAGGATGGCGCCTACCGCGGTCCATACCATGACGAACCGTCGGCGCGCCTTCTCCATCGCGACATCGGGATTGGTGGCCATGGATACCAGCTCCTAGCGCTCCTGGGAGGAATCGTTGCCCTGGGGAGCATACGTGAAGTACGCAGGCCGCTCAGGCTGGTCATCGGGCTGGACCTGCTGGGGCGCATCGTCGTCGTTCGCCTGGGCCTTGGAGGGGGTGCTGCCCTGGGCATCGTCGCCTTCGTCCGGCACGCCTGCCAATGCTGCGGCTTGGGCCTTCGCCTTCGCCTCGCCAAGAGCGACCGATTCATCGCTGGCATGCTTTGACTTGAGCTTCTCGCGAACCTTGGAGGTGACGTTGTTCATGATCTCCATGGGAGCGTTCGTGGCTGCCTCGACCGCGCCCACCGCATTCGAGGCGGAGTCGGTGATGTCGCTGACATCCTCCAAGATCTGGTCGAGGCGCATGATCTCGAGATTCGCCGCATCCACGGTCAAGGACACGCGATCGACGAGCGGATCGACCTTGTCCATAGCGGGCTCGAGCGATTTCGTGATGCGTTGCACGCTTTCAAGCGTCGGGTCGAGTTGCTCCTTCATTTTGTCGACCGTGGTGCGCGTTTTGCGCACGGTGATGACAAGCTCGATCACGAACCACACCAAAGCCACGCCGAGCACCACGTACACGATAGGCAAAACCACGCCCATAACTTCGCCGAAATCCACCAGACGCCTCCTTCATATATCCACATACGCCGCCAACTATAGCATGCGGTCTTGGATTCTACCCCGCCGACGCATGCGTTTACACCCGCCGTTCATAGCGGTTGCAATGCGGTTACCTTCGAAAAGACGTGGGGTTTTGCCTTGCGCCCCTTAAGAAGAAGCGCCTAACGGGCACCCGCTTCCTCGCCTTCGGAAGCATCCCGCGCGCCCGGTTTCTTCCGCCCACTGCGCACACCGTTCGCCTCGACATCGACCGACCTTGCCTTCGGCAGCTCAACCCCATGATGAACCCCCGCCGCCGCATGGGGAGCCTGCGCCCTATCTCGGGCCGCCGCATGCACGGCCTGCGCCCGATCGCGCGCTGCGGCATCTACGCGATACGCCTCCCAACCGCGCTCGGAGGGATGATAAAAGCAACCGCGCTCAAGCCCTTCGGGCAGATAGCGCTGATCGACCCAGCCTGCAGGATAATCGTGCGGATATTTGTACACACCATAGTGCTCGGAGCCGGGACGGTGCCTGTCACGGAGATAGTCGGGGACATCGCGCTTGGGCCCGTTGCGCACTTCCGCCAAGGCGGCATCGATGCCCGCCTCGCACGCGTTGCTTTTCGGCGCAAGAGCTATATAGGTGGCCGCCTGCGCCAAGTTGATGCGGCATTCGGGATACCCGATGACCTCCGCTGATTTGAACGCGGCCGCAGCCACCAGCAATGCCTGAGGATCGGCGTTGCCTACGTCCTCAGACGCGTGGATGAGCATACGGCGGGCGATATATTTGGGGTCCTCTCCCCCATCGATCATACGGGCGAGCCAATACAGCGCCGCATCGGGATCGGAGCCGCGCATGGACTTGATGAAGGCGGATATGATGTCGTAGTGCATATCCTTGTTCTTGTCATACGGCAATGCGCGGTGCGGCGTAGCGCTTTCCACCTGCGCCTTCGTGATAACGGCAGGGTTCTCGCGCGTGCCGGGCTGCTGCATGCCCGCCGCAAGCTCGAGGGTGGTAAGCGATGCGCGGCCGTCGCCGCCCGCCAAGAGCACGATGGCGCTGCGGGCAGCCGGGTCGAGCGTATACAAGCCGTCCAGCCCGCGAGGGTCGGCAACGGCCCGGTCGACCAGCTGTGCCACATCGCCGTCGGAGAGCCCCTTGAGACCAACCACACGCGAGCGGCTGATAAGAGCGGAGTTCACCTCGAAAAACGGGTTCTCGGTGGTGGCTCCCACCAGCACCACGGTGCGGTTCTCCACTGCATGCAAAAGCGCATCCTGCTGGCTGCGATTGAATCGATGGATCTCGTCCACGAACAGGATGGTACGCAAGCCGTTGAGCGCCAAGCGCTTCTCGGCGGCGTCGATTTCCCGGCGCAGGTCGGATACGGTGCCGCCGATGGCCGACACCTCCACGAACGTGGCCTTGGTGGATTCGGCGATAACGTGCGCGATGGAGGTTTTGCCGGTTCCCGCCGGGCCGTAGAGGATGACCGAGCTGACGTTGTCCTGCTCGATGGCCGCACGCAGCCAGCTGCCCGGGCCAACGGCATCCTGTTGCCCCACCACGTCTTCCAGCGTTCGCGGGCGCATGCGCACCGCCAGCGGCGCCACCTGCTGCTTGCGTTCGTTCTCCATTGCCGTGAATAGCGTGTCCATGACCACCCCTGCCTGTTGATTGGCACACCATGATAGCACGCGAACGTTTGTTTGCCTAGAGAAAAACAGGGCGTCTCGCTCAGCTCGAAAAGCAACGGCTTGCCTACACCTGCTTTACCGATTCTGTCAAGACTTTACTTTGCCTTGAGGTCCCATATACTCGATATCAGGTTCCACCCTTGTCGCCGTGCTTTTTGCGATGGACCGATGCTATTTCCGAGGGAGCTCAAGATAGCAAGTGAAACGGAGATTCGCGCCCGTTGGCACGAAAGCCGGGAAGCAAGCTGCGAGCACCCACCTTGTTGAGGTGGGTTCATCCTTCCGGCCGGGGGTGGGACTTTTTTCATGCCCGAATCCGGCCCGCCCCGCCATCGCACCCGCAACCATCTTGCGAAAAGCAGCTACGCCGCAGGCAGCCTGAGCACGAACGTGGTGCCCTCGCCTTGCGCCCCTTCCACGCAGATCGTGCCGTGGTGGTATTGCACCGCATGCTTGACGATGGCAAGCCCCAGGCCCGTGCCGCCTGTTTCCTTCGAACGGCTTTTATCCAGACGGAAGAACCGCTCGAACACCTTTTCGCGCATCTCCTCGGGAATGCCCGCCCCGGTATCGCTCACGCGCACCGTGACCACCGATTCGGGATCCGGCTCCGCCCCCGCCGCGCGCAGCGCCTCCAAAACCTCCTCAGACGCAGCGCCTTGCGACACGCGCACCGACACGCTTCCGCCGGCATGGTTGTAACGCACGGCGTTCTCTATGAGGTTGTACAGCATCTCCTCGGCAAGCGTCTCGCTGCCGTTGATGTGGGCGGACGCGCCCTTTACGGAGATGGATACGCCCTCGTCGGCGGCGAACGACTCCAAGCGTCCGGCCATCCGTCGGGCAACGGACGTCACGTCGATGGGCCGCTCCTCGCGCGCGAACGCGCTCTCGTCGAGCTTCGAAAGCGTGAGCACGTCGTTGATAAGGCCGCGCATCGCCTGCGCCTCGTCGTAGATAAGGCCGGCGAACTTCTGCCGATCCTCAGGCAGCACCATGTCGTTCTTCATGAGCTCGGCATAGCCCGATATCACCTGCAACGGCGTCTTCATCTCGTGGCTGACGTTGCTGGAGAAGTCGCGGCGCATGCTTTCCGCTTCGGCAAGCTCCTTGTTCTGCTTCTTGAGCTGCGTCTGCTGATCGTCGATGCGCTGGAGCAGCGGCACCATTTCCCCGTAGATGTCGTTTTCCAAAGGCTCCGCCATGTCAAGGGCATCGATAGGCTTCATGATGTGGCGCGTGAGCAGCCGGGATAGCAAAAACACCAATCCGGCGACGACCACGAGCGCGAACAGCGTGGGCACGAGCATCTCGCCCAAGAAGGCGAACAGGGAATGACGGGTTTCAGACAGGCGGACAATGCGCCCATCGGAGAGCTTCTCGGCGGCATACACCGTATCGGTACCCAAGGTTTCCGAATAGCGCATGCTCACCGCCTCGCCCGTGCGCGCGGCCTTGCTGACCTCGGGACGGGAGGCGTGGTTGTCCATCTGACCGGCATCTGCCTGGCTATCGTAGAGCACCAGGCCGCTTTCGCTGATAAGCGTGTAGCGGGTGATGCCGCTGAACTGCTGGGACAAGACGGTGGTCACATCGGCGGCCGGAGCCTCGTCAAGGGATGCCGCCGCCCGGCTGGCCTCCTGGACCAGGGCCTGCTCGGCATCGTGCTCGTAGGAGTAATAGAAGATGCTGACCATCACCGCGGAAAAGGCCAAAAGAATCCCCAGGGAAAACGCCAAAACGGTGGTGAAGATGCGGCCGGCAAGGCTTTTAACGTGATCGGGCGAAGGGCTCATGCGGCAAACCCCTATTCCGGCTGTCTGATGCTGTAACCCACGCCACGCACGGTTTTGATGCAGACATCGGCACCCGGGCATGCGGCGGAGAGCTTCTGTCGCAGCGTTTGGATGTGCACGTCGACGGTGCGCGTCTCGCCCACGAACGTCATGCCCCATACGTCCTCGAGCAGCTGACCGCGCGACAGCACGCGCCCGACGTTGCGAAGCAGTGCGCGCAGCAGGTCGAACTCCTTGAGCGTGAGCTCGACGGGGACGCCGCCTGCAGAAACGGTGTGCTCGAGCACGCGCAGCTCGATGGGCCCGCACTCCAGCACATCGCCGGCTGACGCGGTAGGCGCCGCGGCGCGGCGCAAAAGCGCGTTCACGCGGCTGACCAGCTCCATCATGCCGAAGGGCTTGGCCAGGTAATCGTCGGCGCCCGCATCAAGACCGCTGACTTTGTCGAACTCGGTGCCTTTCGCCGTGAGCATCATGACGGGAAGGAACTTGGTCGCCGGGTCCTCGCGCAGGCGGCGAAGAACCTCGAGCCCGTCGATCTCGGGCAACATGATGTCGAGCAACACCAAGTCGGGAAGCGATTCTCGGCAAGCATCGAAGAAGTCGCCGGCATGGGCGAAGCCCGCTGCCTCAAGGCCCGCCTGCTTGAGCGCGTACACCGTCAAATCGCGGATATTCGTGTCGTCTTCCAAGTAGTAGATCATGCTTGCACCTCGTTATTCCACAACCGAATCGCCCGGGCGCGAACCCACCAGGCGATAACCGACCCCACGCACCGTCTCCACAGCATCGGCATGCTCGCCGAGCTTTTGCCGAAGCGTGAGCACGTGCATGTCGACCGTGCGACTGCCGCCGCCGAAATCCCAGCCCCACACGTTTTGCAGGAGCTTCTCGCGCGACAGCACGACGCCGGGATGGCGCATCATATACGCCAGCAAATCGAATTCGCGCATGGTAAGCGCCACGGGCGCCCCGTCGACGAGCAGCTCGCGCGCCTGGAAATCCAGGGAAAGGGCGCCCAGGCTCAGAACGTCCTCGCAACGGCCGCCTCCCCAATCGGGAGCACGGCGCAGCATGGCGCGCACGCGGCTCACCATCTCCATCATACCGAAAGGCTTCGTGATGTACTCGTCGGCCCCGGCATCCAACGCCCGCACGATGTCCAGCTCCGAGTTTTTAGCCGTGACCATCATAACGGGCACGCGAGAAAGCTTGCCGGGCGTGCTGCGGATGCGCCTGAGGATTTCCAGGCCATCGACCTCGGGCAGCATGATGTCCAAAACCACCACATCCGGGATGCTTTTGGCGCATGCGGCGCGAAACGCCGTATCATCGGGCTGCCCTTCGGCCTGGATGCCCGACTGCGTCAAGGCGTACAGCACCAGCTGACGGATGTTCTCATCATCCTCGACATAGTAGACAGTCAACCCTCACGCACCCCTTCCACAGCCGAAGCGCCGGACGCGACGCGAACCCTGCGCCCCGCCGCCGCGGCGCGCTACCCTTCGGCGTTTTCCTTACCCGCAGAGTTTAGCGTATGCTCGCCCGTTGCGCGGAAAACGGCCCAGCTTGCGATGCGCTCGGCATCGTCGCCCATGCGCTCGAAGTACTTCGCCACCATAAGCAGCTCCGGCAGATGGCTGGCGCCCTGCGTCTCGCTGCGGATCAGATCGACCACCACCTGCTCGCAGCGATCGTACAGTTCGTCCACCCCGTCGTCCATGGCGAACACGCGCTGGGCAAGCGCGGCATCTGCCTGGGAGAACGCCTTCGTGGCAAGCGAGACCATGTTCGACACCTTGTCGGTGGCCTCGGCGAACTCGCTTTGCAGGTGCGAGACGGCCTTCGGCGTAAGCTGCTGGGAGAGGTACGCGACGTCGCGCGTCATCTCGTCGATATGCGCCAAGTCGCTGACCAGGCGAAACGCGCCGGTCACTTCCCGTAGATCATCGGCCACCAGCGGTTGCTGCATGAGCATGATGTCAAGGCAGCCGTCCTCGATGGCCTCGCGCAGCCTGCGCGCGGCCTTGCTGCCGGAAAGCACGCTTTCGGCGGCATCGGCGTCGCCGGCAAGCGCACGGCCCGCGGCCCGAACGTCGAGCACCGTCTTCTCGGACAGCTGATTGACCAGCGCGCCCAGCTCCTCCAACTTGTTGATGTAACGGGTACGGGTCTTCATCAGCTGAACCTTCCTGTCAGGTAGTCTTTCGTCTTCTGCTGCACGGGGTTGCCGAACAGCTGCTTGGTCGGCCCGGATTCCACCAGCTCTCCCAGGTAGAAGAAGGCCGTCTTGTCGGCCACGCGCGTGGCCTGCTGCATGTTGTGCGTGACCACCACTACGGTGCGCTCCCGGGCAAGCTGCACCATCAGCTCCTCGACGAGCGCCGTGGAGATGGGGTCGAGCGCGCTCGTGGGTTCGTCCATGAGCAGCACCTCGGGCTGCGTGGCCAAGGCGCGCGCGATGCACAGGCGCTGCTGCTGGCCGCCGGAAAGCCCCAAGCCCGATT
>OLRJ01003376.1_pt1 | contig 10624 bp, 3 predicted proteins | sample 1672741 | NCBI WGS metagenome assembly OLRJ01 (sample SAMEA3136719, study PRJEB25190) | human gut metagenome | biome: human gut; feature: human-associated habitat; material: faeces | place: Austria | collected 2013
ATGCAGCATCTGGCACACATATGCATCTATCAGCACCGGATCCCTTCCGGCAAGAACCCGGTTCATAACCACTGGATGTCCTCCATCTTCAAAGTCAAGATCCCCACATATATTATCCACAACAATAAAATCCTGATGAATGCCAAGGCTTAAATGGGCAATGGGATCATGCAGACCCATTGCGTGAAATCTGCGTTTCTCAGAATTTGGGATCAGTCCTTTCATATTTTTCAAGGCACAGGTGATCTTTGTCTGGCAATGGCCTTTTAACACCGGCACATTGATCAGGAAATCAAGATCCAGTACCTTCTGACACACATTTAAAGTCATACCGCCACACTCTACAGCAACGCCCTTGTCTTTTTGCATATCCCAGAAAGGAACCTGATACTTTTGGGAAAGCGCCTCAAAACCACACACCTGATAAGCCTCCTGTGTACGGTCGCCCACCCATGAGCCTTCCAGCATAACGATCTTATGAAAATCATTTTTCTGAAGATACTCAATGATTCCGGCAACTACCTCCGGATGGGTAGTACCACCCCAGGATGCTTCTACAGGAGATACAAGATTAGGCTTGATCCCGATCAGTTTCTCCCTGTCCCCGATCTGACCGGCAAGATCACTGTCCTCCAGAAGAAGCTTCGTCATTTCTTTATAATCTGTACCGCATCTGATAAAAATCTGATTTTTATTCATCTGCAATCCTCCTGAAATCTTCTGCTTTTGTATCATACCAGCCCAAGAATAATAATGATCAGGATCAGCACAGGAAGCACAAACTGAAGATATGGCTTCAGTATCCTGGGAAGCTTCAGCCCCTCTCCTGCATTACATTCCTTGTAATAGTTATCAAATCCCCATCCGAATCTGGTCACGCAGAACAAAAGATAGATCAGTGATCCAATAGGGAGAAGCAGATTGCTTACAAGGAAGTCTTCGCTGTCCAGTACATCCCTGCCGCCGATCAGATGCAGATCACTCCAGATATTATACCCCAATACACAGGGAATGCTGGCGATCAGCACGATCACTCCATTGATCAGTACGGCTTTCTTTCTGTCAACTTTGTACATATCCAGGCTAAAGGAAATAAGATTCTCAAAAACCGCCATAACCGTTGAAAAGCTTGCAAATGTCATAAACAGGAAGAATAAAGATCCCCAGATCCTTTTTCCTGCCATATTTACAAAAATATTGGGAAGAGTAACAAAGATCAGGGATGGTCCGGCATCCGGCTGTACGCCGAAAGAAAAACAAGCCGGAAAAATGATCAGTCCGGACATAAGTGCCACAAAAGTATCCAGTGCTCCGATCCGAACAGCTTCTCCGGTAAGCGTATGCTTCCTGTCCATATAGCTTCCAAAAATCTCCATAGCTGCGATGCCAAGGCTTAAGGTAAAAAAGGCCTGGTTCATAGCTGCCGCGATCACATTCCAGATACCAACCTTAGCAACCTGTGCCACATCCGGTATCAGATAGAATTTGATACCTTCTCCTGCTCCGGGAAGCAGCATGCAATGCACTGCCAGGATCACGATCAGAAGCAGAAGCGCAGACATCATATATTTACTGATTTTCTCCACGCCTTTCTGTAATCCCTGACTGCATACCAGAAAGCCCAGTACAACCGTCACTGCCATCCATAGCCCCATCTCTTTTGGTGAAGACAGCAGGCTCTGAAATACATTTCCTACACTTTCTTTATCCATACCGGAAGTAAATTTACCTGTAGCAAATTTAAAAAAATAACTAAGCATCCACCCTGAAACTGTTGTGTAATACATCATCAGCACATAGCATCCGATCATACAGAACCATCCATGAATATGCCATTTATTACCAGGCTTCTCCAGTGCCTTATAAGCCAGCACTGCACTTTTCCTGCTTGCGCGCCCTACTGCCAGTTCCATGGTAAGCACCGGCACTCCCATCATCAGCAGGAAAACCAGGTAGAGAAGCACAAAAATGCCTCCTCCGTTCTGTCCTGCCACATAAGGAAAGCGCCACACATTACCAATACCTATGGCGCATCCTGCACTTACAAGTAAAAAACCCAGTCGTGATTGAAAATTTTCTCGCTTCATAAAAACTTTTTCTCCTATCGTTCATGTCCAGTCAATTTTAACACACCAGGCATAACAGGGCAACCATAGTTTCATTTAGCAGAAATTTGTATGCACCACCATTTCATTTAGCGAAAGTTTGTCCAAGACGCAGAAAAAGCACCGCCCGGCAGGCGATGCTCTTCCTGTTTTATGGAAGTATCTGATTATATCTTACTTGCAATACCATATCTTACTTACGATATGCTTTTGTGTAAGTATTTGTGGTATTTACATAGGATTTTATTCCTGCTCCAAGAAGCTTCAGAGCCTTAACCGGAACGTATCCTGTCACACCATTTGTAAATACTACCTGATAATAGCCATTGATCTTCGCACTGTTAAGAACCACTTTGGCCTTGCACTGGATCACACCGATCCTCTTGCCCTTGCCGGTAGCGTCTGCATAAACGCCGGTTCTCTTTGTTGTTCTGGCAACACGGTATACTGTTATCTGTGGTGTACTGCTGAACTTCTTAGTTGCAGTGCCGGTTCCAAGGTATGTTGTCTTTGTTGCAACACCATACTTAAATCCTGCATCCGGTCTTACGCAACTCTTCAGTACATATCCGCTGCCAACACTACCTGTACCATAACGTACTCTGTAGTAATTGCCTGTCTCACCTGTGATCAGTACTCTTGTAGCTACAGGAGCAACTGTGTTAGCACCTGTACCAACGCCTGTATAGATCCATGTAGTGGTGGAAATCTGACCATTGGACTTCACTGCTGTACGTTTTGTCAGTGCACCGCTGGTAATTTTTACATAAGCTGCACGAACATATCCATATCCGCCGTTAAACTTGATCTTATACCACTCATCTACAGTATCCACGATAGTAACAGCTGTACCTCTGCCAAGCTGTCCGATCTGAATACCCTGAAGGCTGGCAGAATTTCTTACAAACAGGGCACTTGCAGTTGTTACACCATATTTTACAGTGTATACTTTCTTGCCAGGTTTTACTCGCAGATAGCATTTTGCAACATGTCCGTTTGCTGTAATAGCTGTGATCATGGTTGTACCGGCTTTCAGACAGGTAACAACACCAAATTCGTCAACAGTAGCAACCTGAGGTCTGGAACTGGACCAGAAGATGGTACTTCCAACTCCCTTAGCCGGAATTGCGGTAGCCGTCATCTTGAACATGTTTCCAACCTTCTTGGTCAGCTTCTTAGCACAGATGGTAACGCCTGTTACCTTCTGTCTTACATTTACCTTAACCTTATCTGTGATAACACCATGGTGAGTATCATTTGCTGTAATAGTGATCCAGCAGCTTCCTGCACCCTTCATCACGATCTTGTTGACATAGGTATCATAGTAAGCAACATCTGCATTACTGGTAGACCATGTCACACCAGTCTCTGTTGTGTAGTCTGGAGTGAATGTATAACCAATTTCATGTTGCTCTCCTGTAAATCCGGAAACCACTTCCTCACTAAGCTTAACGCCGGTAGGTGCTGCAATAACCTTTACAAGCATCTGTGCTCTCAGCTTATTGTAGGAGTATGCGGAAATCCATGTAGTTCCAAGCTTGTTTGCATGGATCTTACCGTAGCTGTCAACAGATACGATAGAAGAATCATCGGATGTCCATGTAATGCTTGTATCAGATGGTGTAGTAGCACCGTCATTGAAGATCGGTGACAGGTAATCATCCTCATCAAGATAGATGGTCATTGCATCTTTCTCGAATTTCAGGGAATTAACATCTGTCTTGATGTACAGCAGTGCTTTCGCTGTTTCTGTAGTACCATCTGCAAATGTCATGGTTGCTGTAATATTTGCAAGACCGGCTTTTGCTGTCTTGGATACCATGGCAACGCCTGTGGAATCGATCACAACATCTGAATTGTCACTGCTCCAGGTAAGCTCACCTGCGTATGCTTCTTCCGGTGTAAGTGTAGTTGTGTACTGCACATTCTCGCCTGGATATACTTCGCTTCTTGTAGGTGTGATATCCAGCTGGATGTCATCCTCAGCACCTACAATGATCTTGATCATGCCTACTGCCGGTGTGCCATTACCATCTGTACCATAGGTGCCATTCATGCATTTCGCATAAATATAAGTGGTACCCTTGCCAACGGTAGTAACCTTACCATTCTGGTCAACAGTTGCAATAGCTTCATTCTCAGAACTCCATGTGAGAGCCTTATCATAAGCTTCTGCAGGTGTGATCACTGCTTTCAGCTGGATGGTCTCGCCACGTTTCTTAGCATAAATATCATCATTTGTATCTGTATCTACCCGTCTCACTTCTACAGATTTAACAGGTGTCTTCACAAATACCTTTGCTCTTGCAGATGCAGTCTGATTATTGCCATCTGCATCCGTCCAGGTAATGGTAGCTGTGATATAGGTTGTGCCGCCCTTCTTAGCTACGATTCTGCCGTCTGTACTTACAGTAGCGATAGTATTATCATCAGATGTATACTCCACCTTTGTATATTTTGCATTGGCAGGATTTGGTGTAGCCTTGATAAATGCGATCTCATTTACCCAAAGCTCATAGTTCTCCTGAGATAAGGTTACGCCCTCAACCTTTGCGTCTACGATCACAAGGATCTTTGCACGCAGGCCATTGCTTGCCTTTGCATATACATAAGTACGGCCAACGCCTGTTGCAGTAACAACACCTGTATCGTCTACTGTTGCAACAGAAGCGTTTCCTGTGCTCCAGGTAAGACTGGTATCATAAGGTGTTGACAGACCGTCATTCCACTGGATCAGGGATAACAGATCGTCTGTATCACCAACGAACAGATTTCTCTTGTCCTCAGTAAATGCAACTTTTGTTACTTCCTGCTGTGCGGTCACAACCAGCTGTGCGGTTGCTGTTTCACTGTTTACCTCAGCAGTTGCTGTGATCACAAATCTGCCTGCTGCAAGAGGAACAAAGCTGATCTTCTTACCATTTACAGAAAGTGTATAATCTGTGCCTGCTGCTGCCGGATTACCATCCAGTGTTACTTTATAATCTACTGCTGCATCTTCCGGATCTACAGTAACATTTGCCTGAACAACTTCACCTGTAGGTACGGATACGGAATCTTTATCAAAGCTGATAGCTGGAGATGCATAAACTGTTACCTTAAATGCAAGCTCTGAACCATTTGGAGCTTTTGCGATCACATAGGTAATGCCAGGTGCTACTGCTGTCACACTGTCACCAGTGATCTTTGCAATAGACTCATCTGCACAGCTCCATGTAACCTTGCCTGCAGTTGCTTCAACCGTCGGAAGCTTTTTGGACATCTTATTAGCAACGCCAACCTGAAGTATTGCTTCCCAGTCTGCTTCATATCCCGGTTTGAATCCGCCTGCAGATACAGCTACGATAAATACTACCTTGGATCCATCTGGTGCTGTAACTGTTACAGTAGTATTACCAACTGCCTGTGCACGAACAACGCCGTGAGAAACGGTAGCAATATTCTCATCAGCAGATACCCAGTCAAAGGTTGCAGGATCTGCGCCCATAACTGTATCTACTACTAATTTTGCAAGATCCTTATGACTTTCATCATCAGATCCGTCAAGAATCAGATTTACAATGTTGCTCTCGCCTGCCTTCAACTGCACGCTGGAGATATCTTCTGCATCTACAGTGATTGTAAATACAGCCATACTTCCATCCGGTGCTGTTGCTGTTACAACTGCCACACCTGCGGATTGGGCAACTGCAACACCGCTGTATACCTTTACAACAGACTCATCAGAGCAGGTCCATGTAAGCTGGCTTAACAGAGAATTTGTATTAACAGCCGGAGCACTGCCGCCGCCCAAGCCTGGTGTTGTAAGACCTCCAATCAGATCAACTGTCAGGTCTTTTGTCAGGTCATGAGTCTCATTCTGCCCCATCTTAAGGGAAATCTCTTCCTGTCCAGTACGCTTAACTGTCACAACAGGCTCAGCCAGAACCTTAACAGAAACACCAACGCTGCTTCCATCCGGTGCTGTAGCAACAGCTACGGTATGGCCAGCCTTCAGTCCTTCTACTTTATTGCCTGCGATTCTTGCTATATCTGTGTCAAGAACCTTCCATGTAACAACACCGCCGTCAGACTTGATCTCCGGAAGAGCTGCTGTCTCTTTATCTGTAACATTCAGCTGAAGAACAATCTGTTTCAGATTATCCGGTGTTAGTGTTGTCTGATCAAAGCTGCCAGCTGAAACACTTACGATAAAGGATACGCTTGATCCATCCGGTGCTGTAACTGTTACCATTGCAAGCCCTGGATTCACAGCCTTTACAGTACCATTAGCAGCAACTGCAACATCTGTATTATCACTGCTCCATGTAAATCCTTTAACATCTGCGGTTGGAACGGTAGTTGACTCTACCAGTTCAGAAAGGTCTTTGCTTGCATTAACTGCACTGTCAAGTGTAAGGTTAATTACATTTGTACCTGGTACTTTCAAAGCTACATTTGCAAGAGCCTTTGGATTCACTTTAACAGTAAAGGTTACATAATAGCCATCAACTGTGGTTGCTGTAATTACAGCAGTACCTGGTTTTAAGCCTGTAACAACACCACCGTCAACCTTTGCAACAGAATCATCATTACTGCTCCAGGTCACGCTTGTGATATCTGCCGGTGCTCCACCCTTAGTCAGTTCAATATAATCTACCAGGCTGGTAGGATATGCTTCCCCTTCAGTTACTTCGATTGATTTCTCAGCTGTAGCTGTATAATCAATCTTAACAGGATCCGGTGTTGTGGAATCTGTGATATGGAAGGTAAAGGTGATCACCTGTCCTTTATACTCAGCTTTCACATTGGTGGTTCCTGTACCGTTAAAGGTAACAACACCATCTGGTCCAACGGATGCGATCTCATCTGCGGATGCAGTATAAGTTACATCTGTATCAAGCTGATCTGTTGTAGTATTCAGAAGCTTCAGGTATGCCTTCAGATCCAGGCTTGTCTGCTCTGCTCTGTCAATATCAAACTCTGTCTGAGACACTTCCATCTTAGGCTCTGCAACAACAGTCACCTTAAATGTTACATAGTAACCATCCTTGGTAGATGCGATCACAGTAGTTTCGCCTGCTTTCACACCTCTCACCATACCATTGGATACGGAAGCAATTGATTCATCCAGGGATGTCCATGTGATGTCTCGGGTGTCACCGCCATTGGTCAGTTCCACTCTGTCACGAAGATTTTCATCGAATACTTTTCCCTCTGCAACCTCTACAGTGGACTCAGCATTTGCTTTAAAGTTGATCTCAACTGGTAACGGAGCTGTGGTATCTTTAATAATGAAGGTAAAGGTAACAGTCTGTCCGTTAAGGTCTGCCTTAACTTCAGCTAATCCTGTCTTCTTAAAAGTAACCTTGCCTCCTGTAACTTCAGCGATCTCATCTGTAGATGTGGTATAAGTCACATCATTCAGTGTATACTCATCTGTTGTTCCCGGCTTTGTCTCCGGATTTGTAATATTCAGATAAGTATTCAGATCTACTGTCTTATTATCTTTCAAATCTACTGCAAAGGCGGTCTGTGTAGCATTCAGCTTCATAGCGTTCTTTACAGTCACTGTGAAGGTTACATAATAACCATCTACCGTTGTTGCTGTGATCACTGCTGTACCGGCTTTCACACCTGTAACAACACCGTTATCAACTTTTGCAACAGAATCATCATTGCTGCTCCAGGTCACATTTGTAAGATCTGTAAAAGCACTGCCCTGTTTTACTTCAATGAAATCACGCAGGTTCTTCTCATAAGCCTGTCCTTCTTTCACTTCAATATTCTGCAGAGCACCTGGTGCATAGTTGATGGTGATCGGATCCGGTGTAGCGGAATCAGTTACATTGAACGTAATGATCACATATGCATCAGTATTCTTGATCTGAGCACGTACATAAGTGGTACCTGTAGCGCCCATAAAGGATACATGTCCTTCAACACCTACTTTAATAATGTTCTCGTTGAAATCTGAATATACAACATCAGCCATCTTTGCATTCTTCACTGTAAGAAGAGGGGCAATGCCATATTTTTCAGGATCCAGATTCTTGTCATTCAGATCTACGTTAAAGGTAGATATCTCTGCGGAAATCTGTGCCGGTGCAACTGTAACCGTGTAAGTAGTATAATTGCCATTCGGCAGAGTGGCTGTAATAACAGCTGTACCCTGTCCTACTGCAACGATCACACCATCTTTAACTGTAGCAACAGCTTCATTATCAGAAGTCCACACAACACCTGCACTGCCATGTTCAAGCTTTGTACCATCAAAATCCATCACAGTCAGTGTCTTATCTGCATTAAAAGCATCCCCGATTTCGGAAAGCTGAACATTCTGTCCACCGCTGATGCTTGCGCCAGCTTCCTGAACTGCTGAAGTAACATGGAAGATGATGATATCACTTGTTGCTGCGCTTGTCTTCTCCACTGCTGTAACAGTATAATAACCTACCTTACTGAATGTAACTGTGCCCTCGGTAGGATTAACCGCTGCATTTGTCGCATCAGAAGACTAGATATCTACGTCTGTCCAATCAAGATTGGAAAGTGTGAAGTTTGCCTTCAGATTGTAAGTAACAGTCTTGCCGCTGGCAAGAGTGATATTTACTTCTTTCTGTTTTGCAGTAATTGCAGGTTTAGCTGCCGCTTCTCTTGTTACATGGAAGTTAACAGTTACGGACTGGCTTCCTCCCTTGGTTGTAACCGTAGCTTTAACGGTATACTCACCAGCTTCCTTTACCTTCACTGTACCATCAGTAGAATTAATCTCTGCATTTGTTGCATCAGAAGACTGAATATCTACATCTGTCCACTCTGCATCTGTAAGATTCAGAATAGATTTAAGATTGTATACTCTCTCTGCCTCTGTTGCACCAAGCTCAATATCTACATCTGTCTGGTTCGCTGTAATAGTCGGTGCCGGAACGCCCTTCTTCGTAATATGGAAGTTAATGGTAACGCTTCTGGATTCAATATAAGCCCGTACGGTGTATTCGCCGGCTTTCTTAAATGTAACCAGCCCTGTTTTGTCCACAGTCGCTGCACTCGGATCTGCATCATTTCCTGTAACAGCATCTGTCAGTTTGTACGTTACAGCAGCAGCATTCTCTACGATAACATTATTTTTCAGATCGTATGCCTCTACTGCATCTGCCTTTGCATCCAGTTCTACGGATACAGTCGGCTGCTTCACTGTCACGGTCAGCTGCGGTTCTGCATCCTTTGTAACAGTAATGTTCAGTGTCTTAACTGTCTGATAAGTCTTTGGTGTATAGCTGGAAGGATCTGTGTACTGCACAGTCGCTGTTATAGCAGCTATCCCCTCTGCCTTGCACTCATAGAATCCTGTAGACGGATCTACTGCGACCACTGCCGAATTGGATGAAGCATAGGAAATCGCTGTAGGAACAACTACATTGCTGTTCAACATAGCTGTACCGGAAACACTTCCTGTATCTCCAACCTTCAGTGTTTTCTCTGTCTCGTTGAGTGTGTAATCAAAATTCGGATCCGCACTCTGCACATCTACTGATGCTTCCTCGGAAACAACATCCGCTGTCACCTCACTGCCGGATGTAAAGTCTGCTGTCTCAACAGCATCGTCCACTGCATCCGCGTCAAGTGGTGTGATATCCGCTTCGCTTGTCTTTCCGTCTGAGAACTCTTCTGCTTCTGCTCCATAAACAGTAAGCACATCCATAGGAAGAGAACCTGGAACCATTGCTGTAGACAAAAGGCAGGCCAACGCCCGAGCAGGTATTTTCTTCTTATTTGCCATATCGTTCCTCCTTTTATAAAAATAACCATTTTGACCCTGATGTTATCTAATGAATGTGTGAATACATCTGGGCCTATGATCTTCAACCTAAGTAAATCTTCACAAACCTTCCATAACTGTGCCCGAATCACAGGGCCTGATTCAATACTTTGTCCAAAGATCATAATTGGTCTTTGTATATTATACCATATAATTCCAATCTTTTGGCAAGTCATTCACGTAGAAAAACATGTTTTTCGCGTATTTTTATGGCCCGTATGCGAATTATTTTTCATTAATCACAACTATTATCTACCAGGACGCTCAGTACGTAAGTTTGACTGACCTGCTGATTTTATATATAATGATTCCAGTATCAAAAGGTCTGATCCCACCTGTGCTTGCACAAGGGAGGGGAAATGACCTTGGGACACGCCCCGATATGAGCATAAAAGAGGGATGTGTTGATTTCTATAAGGAGGTCCATAAATATGCCAGCTTCATTTAAAGATATTCTGAACCAGTACATAGATGCGCTGGGCTGTACAGCCAGCCAGCTTTCCCGTTATTCCGGCATCTCCGGTGCTACCATCAGCCGTTACCGTTCCGGTGAGCGCATCCCCTCCCCGGATTCACAGCATTTTGAACTTCTATGCCAGGCAATTTCTCAGCTTGCTGTTGAAAATGGTCAGAGTGACCTTACATTTCAAAAAATTGCAGATTCTTTTTACACTGCTGCAGATATGAATCCTCAATTGGAGAACCGGTTTTCCCGTAA
>OLRJ01003377.1_pt1 | contig 10615 bp, 10 predicted proteins | sample 1672741 | NCBI WGS metagenome assembly OLRJ01 (sample SAMEA3136719, study PRJEB25190) | human gut metagenome | biome: human gut; feature: human-associated habitat; material: faeces | place: Austria | collected 2013
AAGTAATTATTGCAGGAGCAGGAATGGCAGCACATCTTCCGGGAATGTGTGCAGCGATCTTCCCTATGCCTGTGATTGGAATTCCGATGCATACCACATCTTTAGGAGGACGTGATTCTCTCTATTCTATCGTACAGATGCCGTCAGGCATCCCAGTTGCCACAGTAGCTATCAACGGCGGTGCCAATGCAGGACTTCTGGCAGCAAAGATTCTGGCAACTTCAGATCCGGAACTGCTGGATAAACTGAAAGCATACAGCCAGGAGCTGAAAGAACAGGTAGAGGCAAAAGATGCCAGACTTCAGGAAGTCGGATATAAGGAATACTAAGAACGTTCATCAATAAGGAGGAAATGGAAAGTTATGGATTACAAGAAAGCAGGCGTTGATATAGAGGCTGGTTACAAGTCAGTAGAATTAATGAAGAAACACATTGCAAAAACAATGAGACCGGAAGTTCTTGGTGGTATTGGCGGATTTTCAGGTGCTTTTTCCATGAATGCATTTAAGGGAATGGAAGAACCTACTCTGGTATCCGGTACAGACGGTTGCGGAACCAAAGTCAAACTTGCCATGATCATGGACAAACATGATACCATCGGAATCGATGCAGTTGCTATGTGTGTAAATGATATTGCCTGTGCAGGGGCAGAACCGTTATTCTTTCTGGATTACATTGCATGTGGCAAGAACTATCCTGAGAAGATCGCAGAGATCGTAAGTGGTGTGGCAGAAGGCTGTGTACAGTCTGGTGCAGCACTTATTGGCGGAGAAACAGCAGAACATCCCGGACTTATGCCGGAAGATGAGTACGACCTTGCCGGATTTGCAGTTGGCGTAATTGACAAAAAAGATCTTCTTACAGGAGAAGAACTGAAAGCCGGAGATGTGCTGATCGGTATGGCTTCCACAGGTGTACACAGCAATGGATTTTCACTTGTACGCAAAGTATTCGAAATGACCAAAGAATCTCTGGATACTTATTATGATGAACTGGGAACTACTCTTGGTGAAGCACTTCTGGCACCTACCAGAATCTATGTAAAAGCACTGAAGAGTATCAAAGATGCAGGAGTTCGTATTCATGCATGCAGTCATATTACAGGCGGCGGTTTCTATGAGAATGTTCCACGTATGCTGAAAGAAGGAACAAGAGCAGTTATTGACAAAAACAGCTATCCGGTACTTCCTATTTTTGATCTTCTTGCAAAAAAAGGAGATATTGAAGAGAAAATGATGTATAATACATTTAACATGGGTCTTGGCATGATCCTGGCTGTTGATCCGGCTGATGTGGACAAGACAATGGAAGCAATCCGCAAGACAGGAGACACTCCATATGTGGTAGGACGTATCGAAGAAGGCGAAAAGGGAGTGACCTTATGCTGAGATTAGGTGTTCTTGTATCTGGCGGAGGAACCAATCTTCAGGCGATCATTGACAGAATCGAAGATAAGACTATCACTAATGCAGAGATTGCAGTGGTGATCAGTAACAACCAGGGTGCGTATGCTCTGGAACGTGCCAAAACTCATGGAATACAGGCTGAATGTATTTCGCCGAAAGATTTTGCAGACAGAGAAGAATTTCACAAAGCTCTTCTGAAAGAACTTCAGAAAAATAAAGTAGATCTTGTGGTTCTTGCAGGATATCTGGTTGCGATTCCACCGGTGATCGTGGAAGCATATCCCAACAGGATCATCAATATTCATCCATCTCTGATCCCGTCTTTCTGCGGAACTGGTTTTTATGGACTTAAAGTTCATGAAGGAGTTCTGGACAGAGGGGTAAAGGTGACAGGGGCTACGGTACATTTTGTGGACACCGGCACAGACACAGGACCGATTATTCTTCAGAAGGCTGTGGAAGTCCAGAATGGAGATACTCCACAGATCCTTCAGAAAAGAGTCATGGAAGAAGCAGAATGGAAGATCCTTCCGGCGGCGATTGATCTGATCGCCAATGACAGAGTAACTGTAGAGAATAATAAAGTTTTTATTCGGGACCTTTAAGGAGGATAAAGATAGTGAAAGTATTAATTGTTGGAAGTGGCGGAAGAGAACATGCCATTGCATGGAGCGTGGCAAAAAGTCCAAAAGTTGACAAAATCTACTGTGCACCGGGAAATGCGGGAATTTCTGAATATGCAGAGTGTGTGTCCATTGGAGCTATGGAATTTGAGAAACTTGCTGATTTTGCAGAGGAGAAACAGATCGACCTGACCATCATCGGAATGGATGATCCACTGGTTGGGGGAGTAGTAGATGTTTTTGAAGCCAGAGGACTGAAAGTATTTGGACCTCGCAAGAATGCGGCCATTCTGGAAGGGTCCAAGGCATTTTCCAAGGATCTGATGAAAAAATACAATATTCCTACAGCAGGCTATGAGAATTTTGATGATCCTCAGAAAGCTCTGGAATATCTTCGTACACAGGCAAAATTCCCTATCGTTCTCAAGGCAGACGGACTGGCACTTGGTAAGGGGGTACTGATCTGTAATTCTCTGGAAGAGGCAGAAGCCGGCGTAAAAGAGATCATGGAAGATAAAAAATTCGGCAGTGCAGGAAATACCATGGTCATTGAAGAATTTATGACAGGAAGGGAAGTTTCTGTACTTTCTTTTGTAGATGGAAAGACCATCCGCCCTATGACATCCGCACAGGATCACAAACGTGCCAAAGACGGAGACCAGGGGCTGAATACCGGTGGAATGGGAACTTTTTCTCCGAGCCCTTTTTATACAGAAGAGGTGGATACTTTCTGCAAAAAATACATATATCAGCCTACAGTAGATGCTATGGCAGCCGAGGGACGTCCTTTTGTGGGAATTATTTTCTTTGGTCTGATGCTTACCGAAGAAGGACCGAAGGTTCTGGAATATAATGCTCGTTTTGGTGATCCGGAAGCTCAGGTAGTACTGCCGAGAATGAAAACAGATATCATAGAAGTTATGGAAGCCTGTGTAAACGGTACTCTTGATCAGGTAGAACTGGAGTTTGAAGACAATGCAGCTGTATGTGTGGTTCTGGCAAGTGACGGTTATCCTGTAAAATATGAAAAGGGTATCCCTATGTACGGATTTGAAAACTTCAAAGACAAAGAGGGTTATTACTGTTTCCATGCAGGAACCAGATTTGATGGAGATCAGATCGTAACAAATGGTGGACGTGTTCTTGGTATCACAGCAACAGGAAAAGATTTAAAAGAAGCTAGAAAAAATGCGTATGAGGCAACGGAATGGATTCAGTTTTCCAACAAATATATGCGTCATGATATAGGAAAAGCGATTGACGAGGCCTGATAATAGCAGGAAAGAGGAATAAAATGGGTATAAGTGTAGAAGAAGCAGTTAAGGAAATTCAGGGCAGGGAGAATATTTTTGTAGTATATTCCCAGCTCACGAAACTGCCTTATGTAACTTGCGGAGAAGAAACATATAATGATCAGGTGTGGCTTTTTGCGGATGAGGAGAAGGTTAAAGCATTTGGTAAAGAAAAAGCAAAAGAAAAAATCGTTCTGATGGCTATGCGTTATGAAAAGAAGGATTTTCCCAGAATGTATGGACTTCTTTTTTCCATCGGTGCCAATTCGGTGATCTGGAACAGAGAGGATGAACAGATTGAGATTGATCTGGAAAGAATTGTCCGTAAACCGGATCTGGACAAAATGGAACCAGCCAAACGTCCACTGATCAACCCTACCCTTCAGCTTTCTGGAATTTATTTTATGCAGGAATTACGTCGTCCTTTAACACAGGAAGAGCGTAAAGAAAAAAATATCAATCTCAGAGAACTGGAAGAAGAGTTACTGGCAAATCTCAATAAAGCAGAATTCCTTGTTGCAATGGAACCTAATCCAGAGGATCCGAAAAAGATCAATATTCCTTATCTCAAGAACAAAGACGACAAGATCCTTCAGCCGGTATTCTCAGATGTAATGGAATTTGAAAAATTTGCCAAAGGCAGAAAGCTGAGACTTGCAAAAGTTCCATTTAAGAGACTTCCGGATATTCTGATCAACCAGGCAGAGGCACTTGTGATCAATCCTATGGGATTTAATCTGCCGCTGAACAGAGATCAGCTGAAAAAAGTAATAGGCTAAAAACAAAAAACAGGTGGTGCAGGCTGCCTGTTTTTTTGTGCCTGTTTTTGGAATGGTACTTGCAAATTTTCTAAATTGTGCTACTATATGTATAACATTTTGAAACAGGAGATTGAAATTATGGTTATAGAAATAGATTTTAACAGCGATGAAGCAATCTATGTTCAGCTGATGAATCAGATTATTTTCGGAATCGCCACTTCAAGACTCCAGGAAGGGGATCAGCTGCCTTCTGTCCGACAGATGGCAGACACCATTGGCATCAATATGCATACGGTCAACAAGGCGTATTCCCTTTTGCGTCAGGAAGGTTTTGTAAGCATAGACCGCAGGAGAGGCGCTATTATTGCAGTTGATGTAAACAAAATAAAAGCCCTGGAAGAAATGAAGCAGAATCTGATGATTGCTCTTGCCAGAGGATGCTGCAAAAATATAACAAGAGCAGAAGTACATGATCTCATCGATGAAATATACGATGAATATGAAATTGACAAATAAGGAGGACATTAGATCAAGCTATGCAGGAAAAATTTACCAGACAGGCTGAAAATGTGTTAAAACTGGCAAAGAATACCGCACAGTCCTGTAAACACTCATATATTGGAACGGAACATATTCTGGTAGGTCTTCTGGAGGAAGAAGAAGGAACCGCAGGCAGGATTCTGGAGGAATTTGGGGTAGAATCAGATAAACTGAGATCTCTGATCACCAGGCTGATCGCGCCTTCAGAAGTACTGGTAGCAGAACTGGTACCTCAGTACAGCCCGAGAGCACGTAAGCTGATCGAACAGGCACTTAAAGATGCTTCCGGACAGAATGAAGAAGCAGGTACAGAGCATCTGCTCATTGCCATGCTGAAAGAAACAGACAGCGTAGGTACGCGACTTTTGTATACTATGGGAGTAAATATCCAGAAGCTTTATTCCGCAGTTCTGACAGCTATGGGGTTGGAGGGAGAATCTCTTTCAGAAGCACTGGCACAGACCCGAAATGAAAAGACTTCCGGTGGAACTTCCACACCTACGTTGGATCAGTACAGCAGGGATCTGACTGCCATGGCAGCAGATGGCAAACTGGATCCGGTAGTAGGACGTGACAGAGAAATTACCCGGCTGATTCAGATCCTCAGCAGAAGAACTAAGAATAATCCATGTCTGGTAGGAGAACCAGGTGTTGGAAAGACCGCTATTGTAGAGGGACTGGCGCAGCAGATTGTTCTGGGACTGGTGCCGGAGACTATGCGTGGTAAACGGGTAGTGGTACTGGATATGTCCGGAATGGTAGCAGGCAGCAAGTACAGAGGTGAGTTTGAAGAACGTATCCGCAAGGTTATAGATGAAGTAAGGGCGGACAGAGAAATATTACTCTTTATCGATGAGCTTCATACCATCATTGGTGCAGGTGGCGCAGAAGGTGCTCTGGATGCATCCAATATTCTGAAACCTTCTCTTTCCAGAGGAGAGATCCAGCTGATCGGAGCTACAACCCTGGAAGAATACAGGAAATATATCGAGAAGGATGCAGCACTTGAGCGACGTTTCCAGCCGGTGACAGTAGAGGAGCCTTCCGAAGAGGAAGCTTTGGAAATCCTGAAAGGGCTGAAACCCTATTACGAGCAGCATCATGGTGTGGAGATTACAGATGATGCACTGGAAGCAGCAGTAAAAATGTCTGTCAGATACATCAATGACCGTTTCCTTCCGGATAAGGCAATTGATGTGATTGATGAGGCATCTTCCAAAGTACGACTTAAGAATTATCAGACCAGTCCGGATATAGAAAAACTGGAAAAGGAGATTCTGGCGCTTCGAAAAGAAAAAGAAACTGCCATAAAGACTGCAGATCTTGCCATGGCAAAAGAAATCCAGAACCGTCAGAAAGAGCTGGAGGCAGAACTGGATTCCTGCAAAGAAAAAGATGCAAGGAAAAACAGACGCCGCAAAGTTGTCAATGAGAATGCAGTGGCAGACACGATTTCTGAGTGGACCAGAATCCCGGTACAGAAGCTGACAGAGGGAGAAACAAAGAGACTGGCACATCTTGAAAAAGAACTTCATAAGCGTGTAATAGGTCAGGAAGAGGCTGTAAAGGCAGTTTCCCAGGCTGTAAAGAGAGGCAGGGTAGGTCTGAAAGACCCCAGCCGTCCTATTGGTTCTTTCCTGTTTCTGGGGCCTACAGGCGTGGGTAAGACAGAACTTTCCAAAGCTCTGGCAGAAGCAGTATTCGGAAGTGAGCAGGCTATGATACGTGTAGATATGTCCGAATACATGGAGAAGCACAGCGTGTCCAAGATGATCGGCTCTCCTCCTGGATATGTGGGATATGATGAAGGTGGACAGCTCAGTGAGAAAGTCAGACGGAATCCATATAGTGTGATTCTTTTTGATGAGATTGAGAAGGCTCACCCAGATGTGTTCAATATTCTTCTGCAGGTGTTGGACGATGGTCACATTACAGATGCACATGGAAGAAAAGTGGATTTTAAACAGACCATCATCATTATGACCTCCAATGCAGGTGCACAGTCTATTATCGAGCCCAAGAAACTTGGATTCCTTAACAGCCCTGATGAAAAACAGGACTATGAAAGAATGAAGTCCAATGTAATGGAAGAAGTAAGACGTCTGTTCAAACCGGAATTTCTGAACCGTATTGATGAGATCATGGTGTTCCATCCACTGAACAAGGCTCATATCTGCAAAATTGTGGGGATTATGCTCAGAACTCTGGAAAAGAGATGCCTGGATCAGATGGATATTCGCCTGAAGGTTACAGATTCTGCCAGAGATTTTCTGGCGGAAGCGGGCTTCGACAGTAAGTACGGTGCCAGACCTTTAAGAAGAGCCATCCAGACAAAGATTGAAGACGTTCTTGCCAACGAGATTCTGGAGGGACATGTAAAGAGAGGCGATACGGTCAGAGTACAGATGTATCAGAAACAGCTGCGGTTTACTCCTGTAAAGAATCAGCAGACTACCAAAAATAAAAAAGATATTAAATCTTGATCAGGATACTGGTCAAAAAAAGTACAGGATGTTATAATAAAATAACTGGATGAGTTGCAAGAGAGCAGCTCATCGACAGGTAATAATACAACAGAAAAGTCTTAGGAGGACATAAGATCATGGCAGTAGTAAAGGAACTGATCCGCACAGAAGAAAATGGAAGCATCAGCTTTGGCAATTATGAATTGTCTCAGAAATCAAAGGTATCAGATTATCCTCATCAGGGAGATATGTATAAAGTAAAAACATTCCAGGAGATCACCAAACTGGAACGTAATGGTATGTTTGTATACGAGTCTGTACCGGGAACAGCTGTATTTTCTCTGGAACAGGATGGCTCCAGCATGAGCTTTGAAGTAGAGGGACCGGAAGATGCACAGATCACAGTAGAAATGGAAGCTGACACAGAATACAGCATTTCTATTTATGATGAAGATGCAGGCAAGATGAAGACCAATTTAGGCGGCAAACTTTCTTTCAGTGTAGAACTGGGAGGAGACGTTGCAGTGAAAGTTAATATCAAAAAATGCTAAAAAATAAAAAAATAGTTTATTTCTGTCAGGAATGTGGATATGAATCATCTAAATGGATGGGACAGTGTCCGGGATGCAGAGCCTGGAATACTCTGGTAGAAGAGGCTGTTTCCACATCCAAAAAGACAGCAGTTTCAGGTTCAGGAGGAGTGTCATCCAGAACAGAACCTGTAAAATTAAAAGACATCCGTCTTTCTGAAGATGAACGGCGGATGACCAGAATTGGAGAGCTTGACAGAGTGCTCGGGGGCGGTATCGTCCCCGGTTCTCTTGTATTAGTGGGTGGAGATCCGGGTATCGGAAAATCCACCCTTCTTTTGCAGGTATGCAGAAATCTGGCAGAGTCAGGGTCATCTGTCCTGTATATATCAGGAGAAGAATCTTTAAGACAGATCCGGCTTCGGGCAGACCGGATTGGTGAGTTTAATGGCAGTCTTCAGATCCTTTGTGAGACCAATCTGGAAACCATCAGGGAGATCATTGAACGCAAGAAACCAGACACAGTAATTATCGATTCCATACAGACTATGTTTCATGAGGATATCAGTTCTGCACCGGGAAGTGTATCTCAGGTAAGGGAGTCCACCAATGTCCTTATGCAGATTGCCAAGGGACTGGGAGTATCTGTTTTTATCGTAGGTCATGTTACCAAAGAGGGAAATGTGGCAGGTCCCAGAGTGCTGGAACATATGGTAGATACAGTGCTTTATTTTGAAGGTGACCGCCATGCTTCCTACAGGATTCTGCGGGCGGTAAAGAACCGCTTTGGTTCTACCAACGAGATCGGAGTTTTTGAAATGAGAAATACCGGTCTGGAAGAAGTAAAAAATCCTTCTGAGTTTATGCTCAGTGGCAAGCCTAAAGGAACTTCCGGATCAGTAGTGGCATGTTCTATGGAAGGAACCCGCCCGATCCTGGTGGAGATCCAGGCACTGGTGTGCCAGAGTAATTTTGGAATCCCCAGAAGGACAGCAGTAGGAACGGATTTTAACAGAGTGAATCTCCTTATGGCTGTTCTCGAAAAAAAAGTAGGAATCCATCTGGCGTCCTGCGATGCCTATGTGAATATTGCAGGTGGTATTAAGATGACAGAACCGGCCATAGATCTGGGAATTTCTCTGGCTATTGTTTCCAGCAGCAAGGATATTGTAATTCCTGATGGAGTGATCGCTTTTGGAGAAATCGGACTCAGCGGCGAGGTACGTGCAGTCAGTATGGCAGAACAACGTGTAAGCGAAGCCAAAAAACTTGGATTTGATACAGTAATCCTTCCGGAAGTATGCAGAACATCTACTGAAAAGATTCAGGGGATTCAACTGGTATATGTTTCCTGGATACAGGATGCTATCAGATATATTCTGAAAAAATAGTAACTATTCAGTAGGTAGCATCCCGCGACAGTTGCAAAAAATAATAGAATATCAGAGGTGAAAGAGTTGAACTCCATGAATGATACACAGAATCAGCAGGGTACTCTGCTGAAAGAACAGATCCTGAAAAAAGATGCATCTGCATGGACTCATAATGGAAAGTTTCATGCAGATGATGTATTTTCGGCAGCATTGTTGCTTTATCTTAATCCGGAGATTCGGATTTTCAGAGGCAACCAGGTGCCGGAAGATTTCACAGGGGTCGTATTTGATATTGGAAGAGGCAGGTACGATCACCATCAGAAAGACAGCAGAATAAGAGAAAATGGAATTCCGTATGCTGCTTTTGGTCTTCTTTGGGAAGGACTGGGAGCAGGTATTCTGGGAGAAGAGCTGGCAGAAAAATTTGATGAATCTTTTGTACAGCCCCTGGACAATAATGATAACACAGGTGAAAAAAACGAACTGGCATCTCTGATTGGCAGTTTTAATCCCGCATGGGATTCAGAGGACAATAATGACGAGGCATTTTTTCAGGCAGTGAGCGTGGCAGGGATGATCCTGGATCACAAATTCGAACGCTACCTGGGAAATGAGAGAGCTGATCAGCGGGTAAATGAATTACTGAAAGCAAAAGAAGAGCAGAGTCTTGAGAATACTGAAGACAGCAGGATTCTTGTTTTACCTGAGTTTGTTCCCTGCCAGAAAAGACTTTCAGAGACACAGATCGCATTTGTGATCTTTCCATCTAATCGAGGCGGATATTGTATCCAACCGCAGAAAAAAGAATATTCCATGAATTATAAATGCAGTTTCCCTTCTGAATGGCTGGGACTGGAAGGAGAAGAACTGGTACAGGCAACAGGTTTTGAAAGTGCTTCTTTCTGTCATAAGGGAGGCTTTCTTATGACAATGGGCGCATTGGAGGATGCATTGGAGGTCTGCAGGATCAGTCTTCGGAAATTCAGCGAAGAACCGGTAATCGTAAGTCTTGGAGGGAACAGCGAAATAGATTCACTTTTACATAAACTTCCGCATATGAAGACTGCAAGAATCTGCCATCTGGAATTTCAGAACCTTCCAGAAGTAGAAATGGATGGCATTTATGGAGAAGTGGTCATGGACAAACCAGAATGGAAAGCAAACATAAAAGACCAGGTCAGAAGAATCTTTAAATACAAACCGGAAGCAGTTTATGTAGAGGGAAACGTATTGAAACATATCCTGTCGTACATGCTCTCCGCAAGAAACATATTCCGGTATTGACAGCAGAAGAGAAAAATGGGGAAAAAATAATCATCCGAATTCCATCAGGCTCCTGATAGAAAAAGATGCAGATTTTAACCAGAAAGTTCTGTAAAACTAGAAAAACAAAAAAGTTTAAAAAAAACAGAAAAAAGTTGTTGACAAGCAGTTGATGAAGTGATAATATAAGCAAGTCGTCGCGATGAGCGACGCATCACTTCAAAAGCTGTTTCAAAAAACTTGCTTCAAAAAATGAAAAAAAGTTCTTGACAAACAGAAATGAACGTGATAAACTATATGAGTTGTATGAAAGACAGACACAATGAACATTGATAACTAAACAGTGAAACACATACGATTCT
>OLRJ01003378.1_pt1 | contig 10610 bp, 6 predicted proteins | sample 1672741 | NCBI WGS metagenome assembly OLRJ01 (sample SAMEA3136719, study PRJEB25190) | human gut metagenome | biome: human gut; feature: human-associated habitat; material: faeces | place: Austria | collected 2013
ATTTTGCCATATTCATGGCAAAACACCTCGCGGAATATTACCTGTGAACAGTAACCAAAACGCAACAGGAACTATTCTCCGTTATTGCTTTTTATTTTACTGCCTATTATAATAATGTAAGATTAAGGTTCTGTTTTATATTAAATTTTTCGGAATGGAGGTTTTTATGAAAACAAAAGCAAATCCTCAGGCAGTGATCCTGTTTCTCACAGGACTACTGTTTGCCGCCGGCATTTTCTATATCGGCTTCAGGACAAACAGGCAGATCCATTCTGCCACCTCTGAACTTAACTCTTTTACCGAGCAGGTGACAGATCTTCAGAAGTCTCTCAATAATGCCCACAGTTCCTATGCAGATGCTATTCAGTCAGAAAAAGATATGATCAATTGGCGGGCCAGAAAAGCAGCTGGAGCAACTGCTCCCAGCCAGGAATCTTCAGAAGGCTCTACTTCTTCTGAATCCCAGCCGTCTGTTTTCAGCCAAAACACTTCTCCGGAATATAATTCTTTTACAGATGATTATCCCGAAAGCGATATTTCCTCTGGACGGTCTGAAGATACACCAGAGTCTGCTACTGATTCTGAAAGCATCTTTTCAGATAATCAGCCTGTTGCATGATCATTACTGTTCGCTCTGTATACAGTAATACATACTCTACATCAGAAAGGAATTTTCCCATGAAAAAAAATCGAGAAAAATCACCTGTTTTCCTTTATATTGTCATCGTCATCCTGGCACTTATAATCCTTGCTCTGGGCGGTGTGACCCTAATGTCTCTCAACGATCTTGCTTTCCTTCGCTCCAAAGTATCTTCCCTTCAGGATACTGTTCAGGAAATTTCAGATACTTCTGCTGATCTTCTTGCACAGGCAGACGAACTTACCAGCCTGAAAGAACAATCTGCCTCTTCTGAAACAGCGGAACCTGCCCCTGATTCTTCCAACATTCAGGAAGAAGGCACCATTTCTCCTTCACACAGCGAACCAACAACTTCCACAGACGACAGCATGAACAGTCTTCTCTCGCAGATTCAGCCGCTTCTTCCTCAGAACAACGGATCCTGGTCTGTGTATGTGTGCAATCTTATTAAAAACACAGAGGGAAATATTGACAGTCATCCCATGCAGGCTGCCAGTCTCATCAAGCTGTATATTATGGGAGCTGTTTATGAAAATTACGAAACGCTTCTCCAGACCTACAGTGCTGACACCCTCAACAATTACCTGAATCCCATGATCACAGTCAGTGACAACGATGCTGCCAACGCTCTTGTGGAGATTCTGGGAAATGGTGATACCACTGTGGGAATGGCTGCTGTCAATACATTCTGTCAGAATCATGGGTTTACCGATACTTCCATGGGACGTCTTCTTCTTCAGAGTAATGAAAATGGTGATAACTATACTTCCGCAAATGACTGTGGACGTTTTCTCAAGGAAATCTATCAAACTTATAACAATACCTCTTCTGATGGAACACTTGCTCACGCAGATGCCATGTATGGGCTTCTCAAAATGCAGGAGCGTAGAAATAAAATTCCTGCTGATATGCCAGAAGGTGTCAATGTAGCCAACAAAACCGGTGAACTGGATACTGTCGAAAATGATGCCGGAATTGTTTACAATACTGCCAAGGGAATCGATCTGGTAATATGCTTCATGTCAGAGAACCTTTCCGATACAGGTAACGCCCAGGCAGTGATCGCTCAGGATTCCCGTATGATCTATGGCTATTATAATGAATAAAAAAAAGACGGGAGAGTCAGACCTCTTCCGTCTTTTCTTTCTCTTCTTCATAAGACATTTCCCAAATATCTGCAAATACCGCCAGCGGGCAGTCCGTCAGAAGGCACATCAGAAGAAAACATTCATAAGGATTGACAATATAAATCTCACTCATACCGCATCTGTGCAGAATCTCCTGAATTTCCTCAAGGAAATGATGATATCTTGTATAGGGATCATCATCCTGCATTTCCTGGGACACAATAAAAAATTCAAGAGTAATCAGATCAAAACGTTCTACAGGGAATTTATGGTTCATAATGCTGTTAATCCGCTGCCTGCTGAACCGTTTCTGACTGAAATGACGGGCAAGTATGGAAGCTGACATTTTTTTAAGATTTCCCATTTTGTTTACAGGTATCCCACTGCAGATAACTTTTTCCACATCAGCATCAGAAATATCTGAAATATTCCACACTTTGTTGCGGTTCTTTTCCTCTTCGTCTCCCTGATACATCTCTGCAATAATCTTTTTGGCATGAGTCAGCAGACGTACAAACTCCTGAAATGCCTGACTTTTTTCTGACATAGGATCATCTGTACCTGCTTTTACATAGGCGAGATACTCCAGAAGTTTTTCTTCGGTGTCAAGGTGCCATTCCCCTGTATAAACCTGAGTTGCTTCTTTATAATTTTTGTCAGGTTTCAGTTCTGTATATTTTTTCTTTAATTCTTCTGCTTTATGATAACCAAGCTGTCTGGAATAGCAATACCAGTAAATTACCTCATCCGGGTTGTGAAAATCAAAATCCTGTTCTCTAAGAACCCTGGTCAGAAAATCTGAAACATCCTCAGCACTCATGCGTAGTCCAAATCCCAACAGAAATACTGTTTCTCTTTTTACAGAAGCCTGAGAAAGCCAGTTATTCACCAGCGAAGTCAGCTTCGTAGAAGTAGGATTCATGGATTTGGGTGTACAGGTCTCATGGAATGATTCAATGACAATATCCTTATAAATATCCTGGGTCACTTCACTGTAAGGCTCTTCCAGCCCAGCTCTTTCATATATGTATCGTTTCAGATGGTCTCCAAAAGATACCAGCTCCATCTCTTTATATAAATAATGAAAAATCACATCTGCATCTTCGTCTTCAAATCCATCCAGGCTCACAACCTGGCGAAATTTCTGTGCTGCTTTTCTGGTAAATTCAAAGTCTTTGACAGAGTCAAATGCTACCACCTGCTCAAAATCAAGATCCTGCATTCTGTTTTTCAATTTTATCACCTTCGCATTTTCTGTGAATCCAGTCTGACAGCCTGCCAAACCAGTTTTTGGGTTTTTCTTTTACTTCGCAAAGTACAAGTGTTATATTATCTCTTCCGCCTTTTTTGAGAGCACGTTCCAATAACATACCTGCTGTTTCTTCTACCGGGGCTTCTCTGGAAAGAATATCTGCGATTTCTCCGTCTGAAAGCATATCTGTGATTCCATCAGAACAGATCAGATATCTGACACCGATCACCGGTTCCCGGCTGCTGACAGAAGGTTCCAGTCCCATATAATCTTCCGGAATTCCCAGATACTGTGTCAGCGGCGATTTGTTAAACAATCCGCCTCCCAGAACATGATCTGTAGAAATCCTCCTGAACTGATCTTCACAGAACATATAGATCCTGCTGTCTCCCAAATTACAGCTATATACTGCATTCTGTCCAAAAATCATTAGGGCAGCTGTAGTTCCCATACTGCTTATTTTGTTTTCAACACTGAACTGGCAGACTGCCTGATTCATTTTACGGCATAGTTCATTCAAAAATTCCTGTGGGGCATTTCTGATCTGTTTTCGCTGATTCTTATAATGTTCACCACAGGCCTGTGCTGCCAGATAAGCAGCTATCTCTCCATAGCTTTCACCGCCCATACCATCAAATACTGCAAGAAGAGGAAGCTCTGATTGTCTGGCACAGCCTGTCTGAATATGATCCATTCCCTGATTCTGTGCTTCCAGACTTTTGCCGCAGCACCAAAAATTATCTTCATTATTATTCCGCACTTTGCCTATATGACATGTATACGCATATTCAATCTGATAGGTCATATTTCATCCCCTTTACTCATCAGTATCTGTACTGCTGGCTGATGCATTCAGCTGACTTTTGTATTCCTCTGCCTGATCCCAGTATTTTTTGCCTCGGTCTACATATTCTTCATTATCTGTTTCGTTGTCATGGCACACATTATTTTCATCGATCCAGCGTATCAGCTTACCATCATCATAATAATAAAGATCGACTTTCTGCTCTCCCGCTTTCAGATAGCTGAGGGTATTGTGATCTGCCCAAATATAGGCAAAAAACAATTCCCCCTCCCAGTAATAATACTCTTCATAATATCCATCCTGGGATAAAGAAGGATACACAAGTACCTTCTTTACAACACCTTCATCATCCAGGTAGCTGATCTTTCCATCCTCTTCTGAACCGATCCAGTTGTAATCGTTCAGATTGTCTGTAATAGTGGTAGCCTGAGTCCGGATCTTTTCCAGCGTTTCCTGGAGCTGTTTGTTCTCAGCGCTCTGCACTGTCTCAGTTACAGACTGCTTTAAACGCTGAAGCTCAGAATTTTCTTTTACAAGCCATATAAATACACCAATGACCACACATACAGCAATGGACATTACAACAACCGCGATCACCAGAGGATCTATCCCTCTTTTTTTCTTGTGAGGTCTGCTGGTCTTGCCTGCAACAACTGTTTTTTCCGGTTCTTCTTCTATAATTTCTATATAGTCTTCATTATCTGCTGTATCTGGTTCTTCTGATTCTTCAGGCTGTTTCTTAACAGATACCGGCTTCTGGTATTTCAATGCCTCCAGTGCTTCCCGAAATTCTTCTGCTGTTTCAAAACGATCCTTACGGTCATAAGCACAGGCTTTCAATATGATATCTGCCAGCCCTTCGCCTGCCTCTGCCGGTCTGGGGGGATTTTCTCCGGACATTCTCCTGTTAAGTGCATTTTCTTTGTCTCTGTATGTAATCAGCTGTTTCTCAAGACTGATAAATGGCAGACGGTTGTGATTCCTGAGCTTGTAAAGTACAATACCAAGAGAATAAATATCTACTTTTGCATCATAGGGTTCTCCTTTGTACATTTCCGGTGCCATGTAAGAGAAAGTGCCTTTCTTGGAAAGGCCACTCATGGTTCGTTCCAGCTCTCTGGCAATTCCAAAGTCACCAAGTTTAAATTCGCCAAACCTGGATACAAAAATATTCTCCGGTTTGATATCTCTGTGAATGATATTCTGTTTCTGGCAGTATTCCAGTGCTTTACAAAGATCGATTCCAAGCTGGATCACATCTTCTTCTGTAAGTTCCCGTCCTGCACAGTAGTCAAGAAAGCTGGTCAGATATTCCATTCTTATGTAGATGTCCCATCCAATATCATCCAGGTATTCTACTACTTTATAGTCTTCTACAGAAACCACATGGGAATTGCCTCTGAAGTACTCCATGGTGCTGACTTCCTGAATGCATTCTTCTACAAGCCCATGAAAATATTCTCTTACAGACTGTTCGTTGGGAGTTTCTGATCGTACACTGCTTAATTCACCAGCATTGGAGGGAATCGTGATCACTTTAACAGCGGAATAAAAGATCTTACCCTGTTCGGTTCTCTGTGCTTTATAAACTTTGCCAAAAGAACCTTCGCCAATCTTTTCTATTATTTTCCATTCTGGCCATACTGAAACTGGCAGCTTATCCATCATTCTCCCCTCCTTTTAAAAAAATACAGCTTCTAAATTCATGCTTCGTCTCGGATAGTGTTCATAGTATGCCATGGTCACTAATCTCACACTGCGTCTCCGACTTGTGTTCCATAAGTGTCCAGGCATGCATTCTCACTAAATTCATGCTTCGTCCTGCGGACTCGCATTCATTAAGTGTTCATAGTATACCATCTTAATTGTAGCCTGTCTGTAGTTTTCGCTTTTATTCCAGAATTTTTCATACAATTTTCATAAATTTAATATTCAAAAATGCCTCTGTAATCCTGCCGGAGGCTATGACTTTGACATATAAAAAGGAAACCCCCAGGCTGCTGATGCAGTCCTGAAGGTTTCCTGTATGATTATTCTTCTTCTGTTGTTTCTTCGGATTCTTCTGTTACCGGAGCAGTTTCTTCTTCCGGTTCTTCATCCATTGTGATCACTTCATCGTCAACTTCGACCTCATCAGCAATCTCTTCTTCCGGTTCAGTTTCCTCATCCGGCATTCCTGTATCAAGCTGAATATCTCTGTAACGTTTCAGACCTGTTCCTGCTGGGATCAACTTACCAATGATAACGTTTTCTTTCAGACCAACCAGATGGTCAACTTTACCCTTGATAGCAGCTTCTGTCAGCACTTTGGTTGTTTCCTGGAAGGATGCAGCTGACAGGAAAGATTCTGTTGCAAGAGATGCCTTGGTGATACCAAGCATAACCTGTTTTCCTTCTGCAGGAGTCTTACCCTCTTTTACAAGCTGTTCATTGACATCTTCAAATTCAAGGACATCAACCAGTGTACCTGGCAGGAATTCTGTATCTCCATTCTCTTCGATACGGATTTTCTTCAGCATCTGACGAACAAGAACTTCGATATGTTTATCACTGATTTCAACACCCTGGAGACGATATACTCGCTGAACCTCACGAAGCATGTAATCCTGAACAGCACGAACACCTTTGATTCTCAGGATATCGTGTGGGTTTACACTACCTTCTGTCAGTTCATCACCGGCTTCAAGCATCTGACCATCTGTGATCTTGATACGAGATCCATAAGGAATCAGATATGTCTTGGAATCTCCGTCTTCCGGATTAGTTACGATGATCTCACGTTTCTTCTTGGTATCGTTGATAACAGCAACACCAGGAATTTCGGTGATAATAGCAAGACCTTTCGGCTTTCTTGCCTCAAAAAGCTCCTCAACTCGAGGAAGACCCTGTGTGATATCTCCACCGGCTACACCACCACTATGGAATGTACGCATGGTAAGCTGTGTACCAGGCTCACCGATAGACTGAGCTGCGATAATACCAACAGACTCACCAACCTGAACTGCTTCGCCGGTTGCCATGTTTGCACCATAACATTTGGCGCAGACACCGACTTTACATTTACAGGTCAGAATTGTACGGATCTTAACTTCTTCAATCGGGCCACCTGCAGCGCTTACACCTTCACTCATGATACGTGCGGCACGTCTAGGTGTGATCATATGGTTTGCTTTAACAAGAATTTCACCATCTTTGTTTGTGATGGTTTCGCAGGCAAAACGACCTGTGATACGTTCCTGAAGGCTTTCGATCTCTTCTTTGCCATCCATGAAGCCTCTGACATACATACCGGAGATTTCCGGTCTGTTTTCACAGCAGTCTGTTTCACGAACAATAAGTTCCTGAGATACGTCAACCATTCGTCTGGTCAGATAACCAGAATCGGCTGTACGAAGAGCTGTATCGGACATACCTTTACGTGCTCCATGAGCTGACATAAAGTATTCCAGTACTTCAAGTCCTTCTCGGAAGTTAGACTTAATAGGAAGCTCGATAGTGTGACCTGTTGTATCTGCCATCAAACCACGCATACCAGCCAGCTGTTTGATCTGTTTGTCAGATCCTCGGGCACCGGAGTCAGCCATCATGAAGATGTTGTTGTATTTGTCAAGGCCATCCAGAAGTGCTCTTGTAAGCTCATCGTCAGTCTTTTTCCATGTTTCTACAACTTCTTTGTAACGCTCTTCTTCTGTAATAAGACCACGTTTGTAGTTCTTTGTGATCTTGTCAACAATATCCTGTGCATTTTTGATCATCTCAGGTTTCTGAGGCGGCACAGTCATATCAGAAATAGATACAGTCATCGCTGCACGGGTAGAGTACTTGTAACCAGTTGCCTTGATATCATCAAGAACTTCTGCTGTCTTGGTAGCTCCATGTGTATTGATAACCTTTCCAAGGATCTGTTTCAGCTGTTTCTTACCTACCAGGAAATCAACTTCCAGAAGAAGTTCATTACCCGGAATGCTTCTGTCCACAAAGCCAAGGTCCTGAGGAAGGATCTCATTGAACAGGAAACGTCCAAGTGTGGACTCTACAGTACCTGTCATAACAGTTCCATCCGGCATTGTCTTGGAACAACGAACTTTGATTCTGGACTGAAGGGTAATGACTTTATTTTCATAAGCAAGAATCGCTTCGTTTACACTCTTGAAAAACTTTCCTTCTCCTGGGTTTCCAGGTCTTTCCTGTGTCAGATAGTAAATACCAAGAACCATATCCTGTGAAGGAACGGCTACAGGACCACCATCGGAAGGTTTCAGAAGGTTGTTCGGTGAAAGAAGCAGGAAACGGCACTCTGCCTGAGCTTCCTGTGAAAGTGGAAGGTGAACAGCCATCTGGTCACCATCGAAGTCGGCGTTGAACGCTGTACAAACCAGTGGATGAAGCTTGATTGCTTTACCTTCTACAAGGATAGGCTCAAATGCCTGGATGCCCAGACGATGCAGTGTAGGTGCTCGGTTCAGCATAACCGGATGTTCTTTGATAACGTCTTCCAGAACATCCCATACTTCCGGCTGAAGTTTCTCTACCATTTTCTTGGCATTCTTAATGTTGTGGGAAGTTCCATTTGCAACCAGCTCTTTCATAACGAAAGGTTTGAACAGCTCGATTGCCATTTCTTTCGGAAGACCACACTGATAAATCTTCAGTTCTGGTCCAACGACGATAACAGAACGACCGGAATAGTCAACTCGTTTACCAAGAAGGTTCTGACGGAAACGTCCGGATTTACCTTTCAGCATATCAGAAAGGGATTTCAAGGCTCTGTTTCCAGGACCTGTTACGGGACGTCCACGACGACCATTATCGATAAGTGCATCTACTGCTTCCTGAAGCATACGTTTCTCATTACGAACAATGATATCCGGTGCTCCAAGCTCAAGGAGACGTTTCAGACGGTTGTTACGGTTGATGATACGTCTGTACAGATCATTCAGGTCAGATGTGGCAAAACGTCCACCATCCAGCTGTACCATAGGACGCAGATCCGGTGGGATTACCGGGATTGCTGTCATGATCATCCATTCCGGACGGTTGCCGGACTCTCTGAAAGATTCTACAACTTCCAGACGTTTGATGATTCTGGCACGTTTTTGGCCTGTTGCGTCAACCAGTTCTGCTTTCAGCTCTGCTGCGTCTTTTTCCAGATCGATGGCTTTCAGAAGTTCCATGATGGATTCTGCACCCATACCTACCCGGAAATTATATCCGTATGCTTCACGTGCATCCTGGTATTCTTTTTCTGTAAGAACCTGTTTGTACTGAAGTCCGGATTCAGCCGGATCCAGTACAATATAGTTTGCAAAGTATAAAACCTTCTCAAGTGTTCTTGGAGACAGGTCAAGGATCAGTCCCATACGGGATGGGATGCCCTTGAAATACCAGATATGGGATACCGGAGCAGCAAGCTCGATATGTCCCATACGTTCTCTTCTGACAGATGCTTTTGTAACTTCTACACCGCATCGGTCGCAGACAACACCTTTATAACGGATTTTTTTGTATTTACCACAATGGCACTCCCAGTCCTTGCTTGGCCCGAAAATTCTTTCACAGAAAAGTCCGTCCTTCTCCGGTTTCAGAGTACGGTAGTTGATGGTTTCCGGTTTCGTTACCTCACCTCTGGACCACTCTCTGATCTTCTCAGGGGACGCCAGTCCGATCTTGATGGCATCGAAAGTCATTGGCTGATATGTTTCATTTGTTGTGGTTGGCTCTGCCATGTATTCTTTCCCCTTTCTTACTCGTTGTCGTCATCATCGTAGGATTCGTCAAAGTCGATAAAATCGTCTTCTTCTTCCTCTTCTTCTTCGACATCTACAAGTTCTTCTCCTTCAAATTCCTGCTTTGTATAGCCATGTTTTCCGAAGGACTCTTCTTCTCTGTGATGTCTGCTGTCACCTTCGATTACGGAACGAAGATCTGTGTCACCGTAATCTACTGTTTCCAGAAGTTTGACTTCTGTATTGTCATCTCTGAGGACTTTGACATCCAGACCCAGAGACTGAAGTTCTTTAAGAAGAACTTTGAAGGATTCAGGGATACCTGGCTCAGGGATATTGTCACCTTTGATAATTGCTTCGTAAGTCTTCACACGACCTACAACATCATCGGACTTCACTGTCAGAATCTCCTGCAGTGTATAAGAAGCGCCATATGCCTCCAGAGCCCAAACTTCCATCTCTCCGAAACGCTGTCCACCGAACTGAGCTTTACCACCCAAAGGCTGCTGTGTTACCAATGAGTATGGACCAGTAGAACGTGCATGGATCTTGTCGTCAACCAAATGATGCAGTTTCAGATAGTGCATGTGTCCGATTGTAACACGTCCATCGAAATATTCACCGGTACGTCCATCACGAAGCTGAACTTTACCGTCTCTGGAAATCGGAACACCTTTCCACAGTTCTCTGTGGTCTTTGTGCTCATCCAGATATTCCATAACATCAGGAGCAAGTATATCCTGATATTTTGCACGAAATTCTTCAAAATCTTCGATATTTACATAGTCATTTGCCAGTTCCAGAGTATCCTGGATATCAACCTCGCTGGCACCGTCAAATACTGGTGTGGAAACATTGAATCCAAGTGCTTTGGCAGCAAGACTTAAGTGGATCTCAAGGACCTGACCAATGTTCATACGGGAAGGTACACCCAGTGGGTTCAGTACGATATCCAGCGGACGTCCATTAGGCAGGAATGGCATATCTTCAACAGGAAGTACACGAGAAACAACACCCTTGTTACCATGACGACCAGCCATCTTGTCACCAACAGAAATCT